>ERZ779906.58-NODE-58-length-44435-cov-2.22357_pt1 | contig 44435 bp, 34 predicted proteins | sample MGYA00511586_ERZ779906 | MGnify/ENA primary metagenome ERZ779906 (study PRJEB29588, sample SAMEA2158408) | human gut metagenome | biome: human gut; feature: human-associated habitat; material: faeces | place: Denmark | collected 2008/2010 ...
CCTCAGGTCAGTACCTTGTAGATTATATTGAGGTGTAGTATGGAAATGATGAAAAAGAAACAGGTTGTTGCTTCCCATAATAGAGAGCCTCTTATAGAGAATCTATGGTTAAGGGATGGCAAGTTGCTATACTTTGTCAATGGAGAGTGGCAACCTGTATTAGGTCAAGATTCTAAAGTAATTATAGAGTAACATGTTCACTAAGAATCAAATAGAAGAAATTAGAGACAAATTGGCTCAGTTGGGAGTCAAGGATACAGAGTTTAAGGTAACAGAAGAAGTATCTGAAGATGATATGATAGCCATTGTCTCAGGTGGTGAGAATAAGACAATCCTGTTGAAAGACCTATTGAGTGAAGCAGCAGGTACTATTATTATTGAGTAAAAAAAAAAAAAAAAAATGAAGATTGTTAATTCAATTATGCCAATGAGTGACATAGAAGCACTGGCAGCAAATGGACAAAAACTAAGAGTAGCGGTAACAAAGACTTCCGCACAAGGTAAGGCAGCACAGAGTGCTACCCCAAACCTAATGAGCTTTAGTACCGATGAAAACAGTGTGTGGTTTAATGGGAAGATGTATGGGGTACATAAATTTAATAATGTTTCAAGCCTGAATACTAACTCAACAGCAGAACAGGTATTGTCTGCTTTGAATGTCAGTAAATCTTCTGAACTTTATGATTTAGCCCATAAAGGTGTACTTTTCATAGATACCACTTCTGGAAATACGATAGTAAAATATGAAGATGGGGATGACACTTTCCAACTCTATGTACCAAGCTCAGATTCAAGGTCAATAAAGAAACTTACTATTACTGTATCTAGTAATAAAGTGACAGGGTTGACCACTATATCTCATTTAATAGTTGATGATATCAGGAATACTCTGACCTCTACTGAGACTAACAAGGCTCTTTCGGCTGCAATGGGTAAGAAATTGCAGGATGAAAAGTTAGCGAAAACAGACGTAGTGAATAACCTTACCACTACTGACACTTCAAAAGCCTTATCAGCGGCACAGGGTGAAGTACTCAATAGTAAGTTTAAATACAACTATATATCCATTAACTTTTCTGCTATTAACAACACTAGTGATAGTGCCACTATAAAAGGGTATATGGGTAATATAGATGGTAACACTCTTGTTACTAAGCTTACCTCTGGTGCAACTTTAATTGATTCTAGTAGTGAAGATTGGGTAATTACTCCACAGGAGGTAAGTGCTACAAAGGTATCATTTACAGGTATTAGATTCGCAGGTTTTAACTTATACAGTAAGAATATATCAGTTACTATAAGTGGCAGTAATTATACAAATATGACTGTTGCTCGGGGTAGTAGGTTTGTACCTGCTATAAACAATACCTTAACTTCAACTAGTACTAGTGAGGCTCTTTCAGCAGCTCAAGGTAAGGCTCTTAATGACAGAATCTCAGGTTTGGGCAGTGTGTATAGAGTGAAGGGTACTAAGACTAACTTATCTGATGTACTAGCCCTTACTGATGCAAAGGTTGGTGATGTTTGGAATGTGACTAATGCCTTTACTTTAGGTGGTAAGCCATATCCTGCAAATACCAATGTTGTATGTATTACAGCAACTAGCTCATCTGACCACGATGAAGGAAATTGGGACCCGTTGGGAGGTACTGTTAATTTGAGTACTTATGTGCCTAAGAGTGATATAGTTGATAACCTATCAACTTCAGATTCAAAAAAGCCTCTCTCTGCTAAACAAGGACTTGCCCTTGCTACTATGATAACGAAATTAGAAGATGATAAGGAGACCTATCAGCTTCTCAAAACACTTGAAAGGGGCACACTATCCACTCAGAGTGAAATAGATGCTATTCTAGGTCCCTATAGTAGCTTCAATGCCGCCCTTAATGCAGGTAAGGTAATACATGGAGTATATAAAGACAACGTCAACAGAATGAATACAGTAGCATTCTCAGCATTCAATGATACTACTAACAGTAGGGTTAGAATGTTTGCGATACTGAATAATTCTACCTTACTATATATACAGGCTACTTATAGTGGGACTAATTGGACTAGTGCTACCACAAGTGAAGAGTCTTTTAGTGCAGGCATCACTATAGAATAAAAAAAAAGTTATGAGTGCAGAAGGTAAAGAGTTTAAAGTAAATGTATCTACCGACAGAGCTACTGCAATAAGTAGCTCTGCTGGCAGTTACCCTAATGTGTTGTATTTCCCTATAGATGATGATAATGTCATCATATTTAATGGGAACATATATGATTGGAATGCAAGTGTAACTTCTCCTAAGTTAATCTCCTCAGGAGACCTGAATACATATAGGGGAACTCAATATTTAGGTGTTTATTATGCCAATTATGGCAATAGTATAAGTAATAAACCTTCTAGAGTATCACAGTTTGCATTACATGTGCTCTTGGAGAATAATGACTCTTCGACTATACAGGTACTTTATTCAAAAAACAAGATATATACTAGAGCTTATGAGTCATCTTCTTGGTCTTCTTGGACTGAGATTGGTGCAGGAGGTATAACTTCTATACCTCAAGCTTCTAGTTCAGCATTAGGAGGTATAAAGATAGGGTACTCTGATAATGGCAGGAATTATGCTGTAGAGTTGGATAGTTCTGGTAAGGCTTATGTTAATGTACCATGGACAGATACAAATACAATATATAATGTTGCTACTACTAGTGCCAATGGACTTATGAGTTCCAGTGATAAGTCCAAGCTTAATGGAATCCAAGCAGGTGCAGATGCTGTGTCATTCAGCAGGTCTTTGTCTTCAGGTACAAAGATAGGCACCATCAATATTAATGGTGTCAATACTGACATATATGCTCCAACAGCAGGAAAGCCAGTTGAGTATGGAGTAGCTACTTCAACTACACTAGGATTGGTTAGGATTGGGTATCCTGAGAGTGGCAAGAATTATCCTGTTGAGCTTAATTCCTCAAATCAGATGTATGTCAATGTCCCTTGGACTGACAATAACACAACTTACTCAGCAGGAGCTGGACTTAGTTTATCAGGAACAGCTTTCTCCCTAGTGAAGGCAACACCTACTACACTAGGTGGTGTAAAGGTATCCAGCACTGAGATTAGCACAGTATCTACTGTTGCTGCTACTATTTTTGGTTCACAGAACAGAATATATCCTGTCCAGCTTGCTTATCCATCAGGTAGTGCAGGAACAGATGGTAATAAGGTACTTTCAGTGTATGTTCCTTGGGAGAATACTACTTATAGTGTAGTAAGTACCTCAAAGAATGGGTTAGTCAGTATGGATTCTGCATTGGCAGAGCTAGCCTACGAAGATAAGGATGCTGGTAACCTAGGTTCTCTTGCTAGATTTGGAGAGATGGGCATGTTGGAGGTTTCAACAATTGTGGAAGATGACTTAGCTCTGGTTAATAAGAGTAATAGCTGGACAGCATATCAGGACTTTAAGTCAGGTGCTGGTAATTCAGGCTCTGATATGAGATTCAAAAGGGAAGTCACATGTATGCCTGATGTGCTGGATAATCTGATGTCATTAAATGTCATAAAGTATATATGGGAACACCCTGATGAAAATGGTATAAGATGCACTTTTGGTGTGAAAGCTGACCAGCTTCTGTCACTAGGTGGTGTATATGCTACTATGGTCCACAGCAGAGCTGATAAATATGATACCAAGTGGGTAGAATATGATAGATTTGGTGTGCTGGCAATCAAGGCATTACAGGAGGTTGTAATGAGGAACAAGCAACTGGAGAGCAGGATAGAATATCTTGAGGATACGATAAATTCTATGAGAAGAGTATGGGAAGAGAATTCATGACACAAATAGAGGCAGTAGAGAAGGTAGGAGGTTCCCTACCTTCTGCTACAAAACAATTTTGTACAGCCTCTTGGCTTGCAGGCCATTCTGGTATATTTGATACCAACTCCCTACAAAGGTATGAAGCAAAAGACTTTGTGAGTGAAATGCATATAAAGCCTGCTATAGTAACAACTAAATATGAAATAACAATTCCTGAGGTGAGGGTTTCTTTTGGATTTGAAAGTGGCACTCCTCAAGGATTTACATATCTTAGTGACTCTGACCAATTATCACAGACTAAGGCAGTCTTATGTGCAGTACCTGTTGATGGTGGTCAGATTTCTTCAAGTGTATATACTCCTACTAATGGTGGTAGAGATGACAATTATAGTGCACAGTATATGCTATTCTCAGGCATGAAAATATCTGTTGTTGCAGGCACCTCACTAGCTAGGTTATACATAGTATTGTATAATGACCAAAATACCATGGTTCAGTATAATAATAAGAGCATTACCAATCTTATGTCAGGTAACAACATATATAAGCTGGCTAATGCTATTATGAGAAATAGTTCTGTTTACAGTAGCCTGTTTAATGGTGCAAATTACACAAAGACACAAGCAATAGGTGATTCTAATGGTAATGCTACTAATTCTGTGTGGTGTGCTATGCTTCCATTGACAGATGATGGAAAATCTAATGGGAGTTATTCAGTAGGTTCAAGCATGGAGACACCTCCCACTAATGTCAATTCTGACCAGCAACTGTACAACTTCAAGGGTTCTATAGTTTACAACAAATTAAGTTCATTTACTCCAACTACATAGCTATGAGAAAGATATTAGTAAGTATTATATCAGTGATTATGCTGGCTTCCATATCCTGTTCCATGTATTACTGCAATGGGTATAAGAAAATATCTGATGAGTTGGCTGTTGCAGTGAATAACAATAAGGCATACTCCTTGGAGAACAGTTCCCTGAAGAAGGAAAATAGAGTGTATAAGCTAACTGCTGAGCAGCTTGAGTATTACAGTGATTCCATTACTGTTGAAATGGACAGGATTAGAAAGGAGTTGAAGATAAAGGATAAGGATTTGCAATACTTACAATATCTGTTATCTACATCAGAAAGGATAGATACTGTTACTTTCCAAGATACCATATTCAGTGAAACAACATTTCATGTTGATACTCTGATTGGGGATAAATGGTATCAGTTGAAGCTGGGAATGAAATTTCCCAATGTCATTGCAGTGCATCCTAAATTTGTAAGTGAGAAATACATAGTTACACATAGCAAGAAAGAGACTGTAAATCCTCCTAAGAAATTTTTTCTGTTTAGATGGTTTCAGAAGAAACATAGAGTGGTGGAAGTTACTATTGTGGAAAATAGTCCTTATGTGAATAATAAGCAGCAAAAATTTATTGAAATAATTAAATGACATGATTGACCTAGGTATATTAATTACTGGAGGAGTAGGGATAATAACCACAGTAATCAGTGGTTGGACTTCTTGGTTCTTTGCAAGAAGAAAGTATAATAGTGAGGTAGATAATAACCTCATAGAGAACATGCAGCAGTCTTTGGAGTTTTATAAGAAGTTGTCTGACGACAACAAGAACAGGCTTGACGAGGTTCTTAAAAGAAATGCAGAGCTGGAACAGGAGATAAGGGATTTAAGGAAGCAGATGTTCAGTCTCATGAACTCCATCTGTACTGACCTTACTTGTCAGTTGAGGAAAAGAAACTTGAATTTATTTAATGAGCAAAATGGAACTGATAGTAGACAGGAAATGGAAGAAACAGAGTTACACGATAAGTAACCTACTTGTAGATGGGAAGTGGTTCTGTAATGTACTTGAAGACACTGATAGAGGATTAGATGACAGCATGAGTGTCGCTAAAATCAAATCCTTAAAGAAATCAGGCATTACAGCAATCCCTAGTGGAACTTATGATGTAACTTTAGATGTATATAGCCCTAAGTTTGGGCCTAAATCTTTCTACAAAGAAACATGCAATGGCAAATTACCCAGACTTCTTAATGTAAAGGGGTTTGATGGTATCCTTATACATGCAGGTAATACAGATAAGGATACTTCGGGATGTCTCTTGGTAGGTGTAAACTCTGAAGTTGGTAAGGTTCTGAATAGTCAGGATACATTCAGGAAGCTATATAAGCTACTTCAAGAGGGCAAGAATAGAGGTGAGAAAATAACCATAAAAATTCTATGATATGGCAAAGAAGTGTGGTTGCAAAGGAAAAGGTAAGAACAATAGAGGTAAATGATTATGGATGCAAGAATAGTTTCAAATCAAGTTATAAATAGCCTTTAAATATCTGTACTGAAGGAGGTGCCTTCAGGGGACTTCAATCCCGGAGTCAACTTCCTACTGAAGAATATATCTGATGATGATGTGGAGGTTACTATAATTCCAGCAGGACAAAAGGATAGCATAAAGACTATTCTAGGTGTTGGATGGAATCCAGAGATATGTAAAGGTGTTATAAATGCTCCTTCAGGAGTTCTTCAATATGGATATTAAAATATGGCAACAGCAATTATAGGTACATTAAAGCATCTTCCTAAGGCATCAATACTGCCTACTTTACCAGAGACAGGTAGACCTAACAGGATATATTTTATCCCCAATGAAGACCCTACAGAAGATAATAGGTATAATGAATATCTATGGGTAAGGATGAGACTTATCCTGATGGCCATTGGGAGCTTGTTGGCCCTACCACAATAGACCTGACTGATTATGCCACTAAGGAAGAGGTAAGTGATTTGAAAGACTCCATAGGTGAGCAAATAAAGAAGTATTTGCCCTTATCAGGAGGTACAATGGATAAGGGCAGCAACATATCCTTCCCATTAGATAGTGGGAGTACTGTGTATAATGGTTCTGGAATATCAGTGGGTGGCAAAGCCAGTACTGACATCCTACATGCAGCAGGAGGCACTACTAAAATCAAGACCTTGAATGGAGAATCTATGTTAGGAGAAGGTAATATTGTAATAGACCCTTCAAGTGTTCCAGTATCTTTAAGCTGGTATAATAGGACTAGCAGTCAGCAGGATGCCACAATAAACCTGACAATTGGAGATACCACAGTAAACCTATTCCCTAATATATTCAAATTATTTAAGGCTGGTAAAGTTTCCACTTCCGAGTCCCTTAGTATAGAACTTACTGCTAATCCTGGGGTAAGTGGGGTACCACAAGTTCCTACCTCATTATGCCAGTGGAGCATACCTTTGGCTGACAGTAATACCGCAGGTATTATATCAAGTGAGGATAAGGCTAAGTTAGATAACCTATCTGACCCAAAGAATTTGCTAGCTTATGGTGTGGAATGGGATTCTACCAACAGTAGCCCTGTACTTACTAGAATAGGTAACATGAGCCTGCATAAGTCTCTCCCAATACAATCAGCATTAAGAGGATGTGTATGCCAAGGTAAAAGGATAATGTATTATTTGGACCCAAATGACTGGTCTAAGAAAGCAGATGGTACAGATTCCAGATTGGATGGATATGATGGTACTGTACAGGTAGAAGTACCTGAATTTTATTTGTGGTCTGAAACGGAAGGAACCAAATCCAGAGTATATGTGTCTACCCAAAAAGTAGTTCCTTATGCTATAAGGATTCCTCATATGTTGGTAGATGCTTATAGGAGTACTGTACTTAATGAAGTGCCTGAGGATATGGGCTATTTATCTACACTTCAAGTAAATAGTGCTATTTCAGTTGTAAATACCTCTTCTTATTGTAGAGGAGGAAATAATAGCTCTAGCAGTGATACCTACTTGGAATCGGATAAATTCAGGACTAATTTAGGAAAACCTAGAACAAACACTAGTAGGGCAAACTTCAGAACTTATGCCAAAAATGCTGGCAAGATGTTGCTTACTTATGAGTACTACAAATCAATATTCTATTGGTTGTATGTTATAGAATATGCAAACTTCAATAGTCAGGCAAACTATGTTGAAGATTTGACTGAAGATGGATATAGACAGGGAGGGCTTGGCAATGGAGTTACTACTTGGAGTGATACTGTTTGGAATACTTATAATGGCAGATGCCCAATAACTCCATGTGGGTATTGTAATGAGTTTGGTAACTTTACTGGAATTAAGGACTTGGTAATTCCTGCTTCAGATGGTATCAGTACCGTAACTTTCAAAGTACCAAGGTGGAGAGAATTGTTTGTGTTACACATGAGTATTACAGGCATTTCATTATTTATAATATTATATTTGTATGTTAAAAGTCATAAGAAGCTTACTATTGAAGATAGTAGATGATATTGATGCAGGTAATTCAAATATTACAGAAGGAGAGGCTATAGAAATAGTAGATAACTTAAGGAGATTTACTGATAAAGAGAAGAGATTAAGCAAATATGCAGCTTGTGAATATTTGAATGTCAGTAGGGCAACATTTGATAATTATGTGAGAAGTGGCAAATTGCCTAGAGGTGAACATGAGGCAGGTTTCAAAGAATTATCATGGAACAAGAAAACTCTTGATGAGTTCATAAGAAGAAGTAAGCATGAGAAATGATTATGTAGTTTACATACATAAAAACATATTAAATGGTAAAGTGTATGTGGGGCAGACCTGTAATTTATCAGAGAGATGGAGAAATAATGGGAAGAATTACTTTAATAGCATTAAATTCTATAATGCTATAAAGAAATATGGTTGGGACAACTTCACCCATGAAGTTGTATATTCAAATCTAAATAAGCAAGCTGCTGATAAATTAGAGAAAGAACTAATACATAAATATAATAGTATAGAGGAGTGATTCCTGTGTCTGCAACTCCTACTGATGTGTATGTGGCAATCAACTCACAGTATCATGATTATGTTGAGCTGTTTAAGAGTTGGTTTGGTGACAATGTAGACCAAAAGATAATAGAATCTGCTATTATATTCTGGTTCAAAGATGTGGATTGCAAATCCAGAAATAAGGTAGTAAGTTACTTTAAAGAATACTGATAGGACAAGGGCAAGGTATAATCTTGCCCTTTCTTTTTGCATATATAATAAGTATCTTATTTGTGCTTGCAAAGTAATTTATTTACTATATTGTATGGGTGTAAAATTCTATATAACTTTGCATTGTTTAATTATATCATAATGGGAGATTATGGAAGAAGAATTGATTTTAGACAATATTCTAGGAGCAGAGGAAATAGAGAATCTGTTTGTAGATGATGAAGTACAGGATACTTCGCCTGAAGATGAAGTAACTCCTGACCAAGAGGATGGTAAGGAGGATAAAAAGAATAAAGAGAAAGACGAAGAAACTACTGAGGTTATTGATGTAGATAACTTGTTTACAGATGAGCCAGAGAGCGTAGGTAGTGGAAAGGATAATACAAAAGGAAAGGAAGATACTTCCTCTAGAGAGGACAGCACTTCTCCCCAAAAAACTATCTACTCTTCCATTGCTAAAGCCTTGAAGGAGGAAGGTATCTTTCCAGACCTTGATGATGAAGTCCTCTCTAAAGTCAAGGAGCCTGAAGATTTCAGGGACTTAGTGGAACAGCAAATCAAGGCTGGTCTTGAAGAGAGACAGAAGAGGATTGATGATGCACTTAATTATGGCATTGAACCCACAGAGATAAAAAGGTATGAGAATACCTTGAACTTCCTTGACAGTGTTAAGGAGGAAAATATCACTGATGAGAGTGATAAAGGTGAAGAGTTGAGAAAGAATCTTATCTTTCAGGACTTCATTAATAGGGGTTACAGCAGAGAAAGAGCCACAAGAGAAGTACAGAAATCCTTTAATGCTGGTACTGATATTGAGGATGCAAAGGAAGCATTGAAGAGTAATACTGAATACTTCAAGGGTAAATATGATGACCTTATTGAGGATGCCAAGTTAGAGGCACAGAAGGAAGAAGAGAACAGGAAGGAACAGGCTAATAAACTAAAGGAGTCTATTCTCAATGAAAAGAATATATTGGGAGACTTGTCAATAGATAAGCCGACAAGACAGAAGATATATGATAACATATCCAAGCCTATATATAAAGACCCTGAAACTGGAGAGTATTATACTGCTATTCAGAAGTATGAAAAGGATAACAGAGTAGACTTCCTGAAGTACTTGGGTCTGATTTTTACATTGACTGATGGGTTCAAGAGCCTTGATGGTCTAGTAAAAGGCAAGGTAAAGAAAGAGGTAAAGAATGGCCTGAGGGATTTGGAACATGCTATTAATAACACTGCAAGAAACTCAGATGGTAATCTGAAGTTTGTCAGTGGAGTAGATGAAGACCCTGAATCATTCATAGGTAAAGGTTGGAAAATAGATGTCTAAACAATTATGCCGAGGATAAAAAGGTTGATACAATGGGAAGGAGACCCTAATCTCCTACCCAACAGAGAAAAAAAACAAACATAGTGTATGATGAAGTCCTGTTATTGTTTGCATCCCTTTCCTATTACGATAAAGAATTGACTAAACTAAAGGATGGTACTACTTACAAGTTGAATAAGACTTGGGAGGACTTGGGACTTCAGGATTTGTATGAAGAATATTTAAAATCTAAGTAAAGATTATAATTTTAACTAATAAACAATTATTTTATGGCTGGAAAATTAGGTAAGTTTCAGATGGTAAGCTTCCAACATTGGAAGGGTTTGACTAAAGAAAACCACCTAGGCTCTATCTATCAGTTAGCTCCGCAAAGAGCTACAAACCTAATGGTACAACTGCTGGCCTTCCATAGAGGAAAGACACTTGATTCATTCTTGAATCAGTTCCCTGTAAAGGAGTTCGAGGATGACAGTGAATATTACTGGGACGTTATCGGTTCTTCAAGAAGGAATATTCCTTTGGTAGAGGCAAGAAAAGAGGATGGAACAAAGGTTGAAGATGATGGTAGCATGATTGGAGAGGGTACTTCTCCCTTCTATCTTGTTTTCCCTGAGGACTGGTTTGCAGATGGTGAGTACATTGTGGGTAATCTAAATGAACTGTACCAATTCAGAATTTTAGGAGACCCTAGAATGGAAGGTACCAATGCAGTTTATAAGGTAGAACTTGCTGGAGGTAATACAGCAGGAGTTCCTGCTGAAAGGCTACTTGCAGGAGAGAGATTCTCTATTGAAGCTGCATTTGTAGAAAAGGAACTATCAAGAAAAGTTGGTGATGTAAGATACACAAGCCCTGTTTCTATGAGAAATGAGTGGTCTGTAGTGAGAATCCAACACAAGGTTCCGGGTTCAATGCTGAACAAGAAGTTGGCTGTAGGTATTCCTATTATCAAGGAGACTGATGGTAGATATACCAAGTCAGTAGCTAAAATGTGGATGCACAATGTAGACTTTGAGGTAGAACAGCAATTCTCTGAGTACAAGAACAATGCTCTTGCCTTTGGTAGAAGCAACAGAAACTCCAATGGTGAATATATGAACATTGGTAAGTCTGGTGGTGTAATCAAGACTGGTGCTGGTCTATTTGAGCAGATGGAAGTTGCTAATACTATGTACTACAATGTATTCAGCTTGAAGCTTCTTGAGGATGCCCTATATGAGCTTTCTGCTTCTAAATTGGACTTTGGTGATAGATACTTCCTAATCAAGACTGGTGAAAGAGGTGCTATTCAATTCCACAAGGAAGTGTTGAAGACAGTATCAGGTTGGACACAGTTTGTTCTTGATAACAACTCCATTGGTGTTGTTCAGAAGACTCAGTCTCAGTTGCATCAAAATGCTCTAAGTGCTGGTTTCCAATTTGTAGAGTATAGAGCACCTAATGGTGTAAGGGTTAAGATTGATGTAGACCCATTCTATGATGACCCTGTTAGAAATAAGATACCACACCCACAGGGTGGTGTTGCCTTCTCTTACAGATATGATATTATGTACATTGGTACTATGGACCAACCTAATATCTTCAAGTGTAAGATTAAGGGTGATAATGAATACAGAGGCTATCAGTGGGGATTAAGAAATCCATTTACAGGACAGATAGGCAATCCTCACATGTCATTTGATGAGGATGCTGCTGTAATACACAGAATGGCTACTCTTGGTATCTGTGTTCTTGACCCAACAAGAACTATGTCATTGATTCCTGCTATTTTGCAAGGATAAACTATAAAGGGGAGTAGGGGTAACTCCTGCTTCCCTTAATTTATTTTTATTTCTATTAAATAAGGAGAAGATATGTCAAAGGAAAAGGAAGAAGTAGATTATGGTACACTTGGTTTTGAAGTAGATGATACAGCACTGCCATTGAGGGAAGTGCCAAAAGAAGAGGAAAAACCTGCAAGGAGAAAACCAAAAGCCTCACAGGAAGTGAGAAATATAGAAGAGGATGGTGATGAGCAGTTGATAAGCTGTTTAAGAAATGAGAGAGTAATTGTCAGATTCATTCCCAAACTGGGAGGAATATGGGGAACTAACCCTAAACATCTTCTTGCTGGAGGTATGGCAGAAGGGTCTGTTAGAGTATTTGTAGTACCTAGGCTGTCATCAGGCATGTATGTCAATGTACTTACAGACAAGGAGAAGGCATTCTTGGAAGATGTAATGGGCTTGGAATACAATGCTCTAAGTATCTATAAGAAGGTAGATAACTTCTGGAATGATTCTAATGAGAGTGGGATAAATAAGGTAAGACTGACAAAGCAGGATAATTACCTTAACCTGTCCAATCCGGAAGATTATATAAGATATAAAATACTCTTGGCTAACAAGGACTTTGTTGCACCATCATTGCAGGCTTTGCAAGATAGACCTAAGGCTTCATATCAGTTTGTCATCATCTCTGAGAATGATGAGACAAAGACTGCTCAGGATAATATGAGCACTACAATGAAGTGCTATAAGGAGTTTGGAAAGATTGAGAGTGATGTGGATACTTTGAGAGTTATCATAGAGACTGTTGATGGAAGACCTACATCTCAAAATGCTAAACTAGAGTTCTTGCAGACTAAGGCTAATGAGCTTATTCAATCCAATAACAAGCTCTTCCTGAAGGTTATCACTGACCCAATGTTACCTACTAAGGTATTCATCAAGAAGAGTATAGAAGCAGGATTGATTTCAAATAGAGGAGGTTTCCTATACTTGAGAAGTGACAATACTCCACTATGTGAGGCTAATGAGGAACCTACATTGAATACAGCAGCCAAGTACCTGAACTCTCCAAAGCATCAGGAAATCAAGTTTTCCTTGGAGGCCAAGTTAAAATAAAGAAGAATATAAGATTATGACACTACAGGAGTTTTCAGATGAATTTGACGTTCTCTACAATAACATATCCAGTAACCAAGCTCCGGGCCTTAATGAGTATGAAAAGTCTGTGTTTCTCACAAAAGCTCAGAATGAGATAGTAAAGAACTACTTTACTTCTACCCAAGGAGGTAACAAGTACCAGCAAGGGTTTGATGATTCTGCCAAAAGACAAATAGATTTCTCTACTCTTCTAGTGCAAGAAGCCTGTCCCTTGATAAAGGTGGATTCCAAGAGGGGAACTGATATTTTGGAGGGTGTCACAATCCCCGGAAATATCTATGGCAGTGCTCCTGAAGCTGTATTATTCAATGCCCCTAGCTTTATTGACAAAATACTGTTAGTGGTATCAGAAAGGATAATCATTAAGGATACAGATAATAATGTAGATAAGTATTATCAGGTAGTGCCTATAAAATTAGATAGTTTGCTTAATAACCTGAGCAAGCCCTATGGAAGACCTTTAAAGAGGCAAGTGTGGAGAGTTATAGAGACTTTTGGAGACCCTAAAGGGTCTGAAGACCAGACTGTAATTCCCACAAAGTACAATGGATTCAGGTTTATATTGCATGATGCAGATGAGAAATTCCTAGGAGAATCTGGAGGTGAAAGTCCAGGGGATACCAAGGCCATTTACTTTATCACATACCTAATCAAGCCTAAGCCAATAGTATTGGAGGACTTGGTTGGTGTATCAGTAGATGGAGAATTACAGCAATCTCCATGTGTCTTGAATAGTGAACTACATCCTGAAATTCTTCAAAGGGCAGTAGAGTTAGCTAAATCTGCTTATATGGGAGATTTGAAAAGTAGTGTTGAACTGGGACAAAGAAGTGAATAATGACAACTGAGGAATTTTCTAATGAATTTGATGTTCTATTGAACAGTTACTCTTCAGGTGGAATTGAGTTCAACGAGTATGAGAAATCAATCTTTCTTACAAAAGCCCAAGAAGACCTGTTAGTGGAATTATACAATGGTAAGAACCCATTCAGGGAATCATTTGAAGAGACTGAGGAAATAAGGAGATACCTGAGCAACTTGGTAAAGACTTATACCACTACTGAAAAAATAGCAGACATTACTGGAATATCTGATAAGTCTGTATTCTTCAAGTTACCTAGTGACTTGTGGTTTATAGTTTATGAATCAGTTGAACTGAGGGATGATAAGCTAGGCTGTAAGGATGGTAACCAAGTACTTGTGGTACCCACTACCTTGGATGATTACTACAATACATATAACAATCCATTCAGGGGTCCGGGATACAGGAGAGTCCTGAGACTTGATATTGATAATGGGATTGCAGAAATAGTATCAAAGTATAATATAAGCAGGTACTTAGTCAGGTACCTATCTAAACCCAACCCAATTATATTGGTAGCATTGCCTGCCCATCTAAACATAAATGGAGAAAGCAAGATAACAGAGTGTGATTTACATCCTGCATTGCATAGGGTAATACTTGATAGGGCAGTAGGACTTGCAATAGCAAGCAAGGGTTTGGATACAAACAGAACAAAATAAACTATTGTGTAATTTAATATTAAATTAAAATGGCAACATTTAGTACAAATCAGGTAAGGCAATTTTATGTAGCAACTGCATTTAAGACTCTCCATGTAATTGAGTCTGACACTGCTGGTGCTATTGCAGTATCAAATGATACTGAAAAGAAACACCTGTATTTTGAATATAAGGGAGCTGATAACAGAATGAGAAGTGACCTTATAGATATAGAAAACATTCTCTATGCAAAGGCAACTAGTGCTGATAGCATGGCTTACAAGATGAAGTCAGCTACCATAGCATTGGATTCAAGTGTTAATGGTGGTGCTCCAGTTGCAGGTCAGGATTATATCCTAAGAATTGCATTTAAACAGTATGTGGGCATGTCTGATGAGGACCAATACTTCAAATATGGCATGGTTCATGCTTATTCTGGCATGACTGCTGATGTGTTCTACAAGACTCTTGCTCAATCTATTGCTAAGAACTTTAGCAGGGAAATAGTTCCCTTGATTAAGATTGAGGTACATAGTGCTGCAACCAAGAGCAAGGGAGGATTTGATGCAAATGGTTATATGACAGTAACTCCTTCTACTAAGGATAATGGCAAGAGTGATAGTACTAACCCATACTATGATGGTACTTCAGCAATTGTAGCTGACATTGACAGCATCAGAATTACTGAGGTAGAACAGCCTTGGAGATTAGGTGTTATGTCTCAGACACCAGTATATTTCACTGTACAGCCAGTTGAAATAATTGTAGATGGAGATGAGAGAATTTGGGGCACTGTAGAGATGGGTACCAATGGTACAATAGGTAATGGTAAGGTTATTGCAGACTTAGAGTACTTCTGTATGGGTGAAAGAGGAGACATCTACAGAGGCATTGGCTGGCCTAACAACATTCCTACCACTTATCTGATAGACCCAAGCAAGACATATAATGTGCTTGATATACACTATGCCTATGTAGGCAGCAATGAGTCAGTACAAAAGTCTGAAAAGACAATAACTATTGCTTGTGCAGATAAAGCAGTTCTCAATCAGATAATCGGTGCAGTGGAAACTGCTACAGGACTTACTATTGCAGACATCTCCTAAAAGCGAGATACAAATAAGGAGACTTTTATAGTCTCCTTTTTTATTTACCTAATTTGTGTAATATGATAAGATTTGCTACATTAAAAGTCTCAGGAGAATGCAGGCAGTTGGTAATTGATGCTTCTATAGAAGCATACTCCTTCTATGATGATGTCTATATTGACTCAGTAGTCATAGATACTCAGGATACCTTCATGACCTCTGGGCCATCATCAAGCAGTGTATATACAAAAAGCATTGATGGTAATTCCAAGCATGTGACATTAATCCTAGACAAGACAGATTTCAATGCAGCAGTAGATTTTGGTAAGGACTTATTCTTTGTCTATATTACTGTCAAAGGTACAATGGCACCTGATACTCCATGTGGATATGACAGATATTATGATTTAGGAATAGCTGTTAATATGCATAACCTTTATAAGTCACTGATGGGTGGCATCAGACAGGTAGAGGAGACTTGCAATATTCCCAAGCAGCTTATAGACAAATACCTTCAACTGAAGGCTTTTACTACTTCCTTAAAGACAGGGAACTATACTTTGGCAATAAAGTATTGGAACAAGTTCTTTAGGAACTGTGTGATAACAGATGATACAAGTACTAAATGTGAGTGTTCATTATGGATAACTTAAGTAATGTATTGGAAAGGGCATTAACTACATACTTCAATGTACTTTCAAGTACAGGATATGTGTGTTATAATGATGTCAATAAGTTACTGTTTTTGTCCTTGATAGAAGAGCTTACTAGTGGCCCAATGTCTGCCTTTATAGATGATAAGGACTACAATAGCATGAATAATGCCCTATATTGTATATTTGGTACTTCATGCCTAATACCATATCCTCCTACCGAGGAAAGCTCTGCTGTGTATGGTGAAGAGGAATCTATCAGAATATCTGAGGATGGCATGATAAGATTCACACAAGATAACAAACCTAGAACTCCTGCTATATAAGTTATACATTTGCTTACTGCAAAAGATTCAATTAAAACTATTGCAATATTGATTATAAATATCTATATTTGCAATAGTTTTTTATTTATTAATAAGCATGCATATATAGTTATGACATACAGAGAATTAGTTTATTTATGTCTGGATGAGGTAAAGAGTATATCAGATGACTCTACTTTCAATGAGAATCATATTATACTTTTGGCAGATAAGTATAGGGCATTCCTTATAAAGCAAAGATATTCTGATGTTAAGAAGCATATACCTGAAAGCAACTATCAGACTATATGTCTGGATTTGACCAAATCAGTATCTCCTTCTGGTCCATGTGGCAGAACCTATCTTATGAGTAAGGAAGGGGTACCTAATATATTAAGTGTCAGTAATACCAGAGTATACCCTATTGATTTCTATCAGGATAGTATAACCTTCATAAGCAGGGATAGGATGAGATATGTAGGATATGACAAATATCTACAGAACATAATATATTGCTCTCTTGCTCCGGATAACCACTTGTATTTAATCTCTATGAATCCCCAATTCCTTTACCTCTCCAAGATAAAGGTAACTGCTATATTTGAAGATGCCAGCATAGCCTCTGAATTGGAATGTGGAGACAATAAGGAGTGTGATGTGCTTGATAGGAAATTTCCTATTGAGGAGAGCCTTGTTACTCCCCTTGTAAGTCTTATAGTAGGAGAGGTGCTGGGTGCTAAATACAGACCTGATGATAATAAGAACAATGCTAAGGATGATTCATCTGATGTTTCAGTAAAGCAGTAACCTATGAGTGATTGTCAAGAAGAGTATAAGAAATGGAAGGAGTTTAGGATATCAGTGTGCCACTTGAATGAACATAGAACACATAAGGTATCAGGTTCCTTGGGTGTATATGATGCCTATAAGTATATAAGGAAAAACAAGTGGTTTGACATAGGCAGGCCATTGACTGAGCATGAGTTTTACAGCATTATAAGAAGAGTCAACAACTATCTGGCTGAAGAGCTGCTTAAAGGACATGATATTAGTCTTCCTCATAGGATGGGAAGACTGGAGCTGAGAAAATATGATGCCAAAATCTACCTTAAAGATAATAAGGTTGTCACCAACTTGCCAATAGATTGGGATAAGACATTAAGGTTATGGTATGAAGACAAGGAATCTTATGATAATAGGACTTTAGTTAGAATGGAGGAGAAAGAGGTATTTAAAATCCATTATAATAGAAGTAAGGCAGACTATAATAACCAAACCTTTTATGAGTTCAATCCCAATAGAGAATTAAGGAAAGAATTGAAGAAGAGGATAAAAGATGGCAAGATTGATGCCTTCAAGTGTTAAACTAAAGGATTGTAGAAATTTAATTGAGACGGATAAATGATTAATAATATTCAATATACTAACATCAGACAGATACTGGATAGACTGAAAAGGCATCCTCTATTGCAGAACCTTACACTTGAACAAGTGGTATCCCACCTAGTTACATTTATTGGGATATTTGGAATGCCAGAGTTATATTTAAATAAGGAGAGTGTACTGCATATAGAAGAGTTTAGGGCCATATTGCCCTGTGACCTTGTATCCATAAATCAGGTGAAGGAGTGTAAGACTGGGATATGTTTAAGGAGCATGACAGATAATTTCATGCCTAGAGAACATCGTGATAAGTATGAAGGACATAAAAGACCACAAGAGTTTGCCTTTAAGACACAAGGCAGAGTAATATATACTTCCTTCAAGTCAGGAGATATAATGGTCTCATATAAGTCTGTTCCAATAGATGAGGATGGGTTTCCATTGCTCATAGACAATCCTGTGTTTATGAGAACACTTGAGCTATATATTAAGATGGAAGAGTTCACTACTTTGTTTGATATGGGAAAGATTTCTCCTGCTGTATTACAGAACACCCAACAACAATATGCTTGGTCAGCAGGACAATTACAGAGTGAATTTACTATACCATCACAATCTGAAATGGAATCAATAAGCAGAATGTGGAATACTCTTATTCAAAGGACAAGTGAGTTTGATAATGGATTCTCTTCTCTTGGCAATAAAGAGTATATAAAATTGCAATAGTATGATAAAGAAATCTACATGGCAGATAAAAGGTATGCAGAGGGACTTGTCTGTAAGCAAATTCTCTTCTGAGTATGCTTATGAGAACAAGAATATAAGGATAATGTCTACTGATGATAATACCCTGCTCAGCATAGTAAATGAGAAGGGTACTAAAGAGGTATCAAACATAGAAGGTATAGACTCTATAAAGGGATTGCCTATAGGACAAGCTACAATTAATGGTTATCTAGTACTGTTCACTACAGACCAAGACAATGGAAAAGATTACATATATAAGATATGGTTTGACAAGGACAGCTTGCATGGAGTAATATTATATGATAGTAACAAAGGCAATCTTAACTTTAATCCTCTCTATCCTATAGAGACATTGTCATTCTATGAAGATGATAACATACAGAAAGTATATTGGACTGATGGATTAAACCAGCCCAGAGTTATCAATATTACTTCTATAGAAGATTACACACCCAATTCTTTTGACTTTGTTATGAGTTTGAATCCCGGTTCAACTGTTAACATAACCAATATAGAAAAAGGGTATAGTGGGATATTCCCGTCAGGGGTAATACAATATTGTGTTACAGTCTATACCAAGAATGCTCAGGAGTCCAATATACTGGCTATATCTCCTCTATATTACATAACAAAGTATGATAATGGAGGTAGTCCTGAGGATTCTTTATCTGTGAGTTTTAATGTAACAGTGTCTGTTAAAGATGTTGCATGTGAGTATGTCAGATTATATTCAATACTGAGAACTACACAAGATTCAACTCCCATTGTCAAAAGAGTTCAAGATATAAAGTTATCTTCCTCTACTCAAACAATCAGTTTTACAGATACTGGTAATATTGGAGAGAGTATTGACCCTACTGAATTATTATACTTGGGAGGAGAAGACATATCTTGTGGTACAATGTGCCAAAAGGACAATACATTATTCTTAGGAAATATCAATGTTAATAGAATTGAGCCTGATAGCTCTATTAGAGAGTACTTCAGAGGATTAAATGTAAACCTCAATACAGTTACCACAATTAATTTGGGAACACCTTCTGGATATTATCAACATGAGTTTCAGTTGAATAACAACTCTAGCACTATTAAGATATTTAAATATTTGGAGTGGTACAGATTTGGCATACAGTTTAAGCATAAGTCAGGCAGGTGGTCTTCTCCAGTATTCATAAAAGACGCTCAGATTACCAAAACACCCGGTACTAATGACTTATATGGTAGTTTTGGTGTTTCAAATCTGGTATTCTATAAGTGCATACCTGAGGTATCATTCAATGATGATACCATAATTGGTAAACTAAAGGATTTAGGATATATTGGATTCAGACCTATAATAGTATATCCCTCTATAGGGGATAGAGAAGTAATATGCCAAGGAGTTTTATGTCCCACTGTTTATAATGTTGGTGACAGATTCAGTAATTCCCCATTTGTACAGTCTTCTTGGTTCTCAAGACCCAACATTCCCTTTGATGTGATGAGGTCAGAGTCTGGGGATGCAGGCTTGCCAGATGTGTCACCTATATTTGACGTTCCTGAAAAGGCATTATATAGTGACCAAACCTTGTCAAGATATGGTATAATAAATAATGATAAGCAGTTTTATTCTCCTAATGAGTCGGTTAATATAAATATTTCCTTGATTGATACAGGTACTTGGGCTGAGTGTAGGCATAGTAGTCCTATACCAGGAAACACTCATAGGAATGCGGAGATACAGAATATATCCTACCCTCCTGCCACTCCACGCCTTGCAGGAGGAAACCATTTGCTGACAGATTTTAGTGAATATGTGGAGAAGCATAAACATGAGTTTTTTGTAGACCAATCAATAGTTACTCTTCATTCCCCAGATATTGAATTTAACAGTGAAGTTGAGAATTATGATATTTCCAAGTGTAAGCTGAGGATAATAGGTGCAACTTTGGTAACCGCCAGTGTAGGGGATATTGACATTGTAACTTCTACCACAGGAACTACCATGGTTGGCGCAGATAATGAGAAGTTCCCACCAACAGGGTTTTATAAGGAGTCTTGTGGTAGTGTCAACATATCCCCTTGGGCATTCAGAAGCCAATTGGCTAATATCAACTGGATAGATAATATTCAAAGAGACTTTGGTGGTGTTATGCCCTCACAATATAGAAGGATGCAGGTAGGCTTTGCCACATATCCTTGGCATAGGAGTGGAGGTCTTGATGGTACAGGCTGGGCAGATGAGAATGGATATAGACCTGCCAAGTTACAGTATAAGAGGCTATCCAATTTGAAATTCTCTGCCACTAACCTGTACCTTAGCAGTACTAGTACATGGGATTCAGGGGAACTTGCAGATGCACAGATTTTTAATTCAAACGAGGTTACTCCACTCAAATTGAAGGCTCAGGAGCATTCTGGAAAAGGTACTTTAGTGTACTATGGAAATGTGGATAAGATTACTTCAAATACTGAATATTCAGGTAGTGATTATTACCAGATTGTAACATCTTCCACCTATAATCAGAATGATACCTCATATACTAACCACGACATATATGTTGGTGACTTTACACCTACCATACCTTTCACTGATAACTCAATAAATAAGGCATATGACCCTGTACACATAAAGTACAAGTCTACCCCTCATGCTGTTATTGTACTTGAAGACAAGTACAACTTGGGTAAGTACTCATATAAGGTTTTGCCTACTATCATAGATGGTAATGATTATGGAGAGCCTACATCTAGTAGTTGGCCTGTAAACCGTGTTGCAATAACTCATGATGGTGCCCCTAACTTCTGGGATACTTTGGAAGTATACAACTCTGTGTCTCAGGATGTTATAGGAGACTTTGTAGGTACTGGTCCTAATAAGACAGTTAAAAGTATCCAATATGGCTGGTGGTGGTTAGCAGAATTATACAGAAGTGATGTCACTAATAGGTTTGGAGGAGAGTCTGATGATGCTATACAGAGTAATCAATGGTTACCATGTGGAGAAACTACCTATTTCTATGATGATGACTCCAGCCATACTTATCTTGTAAAGTACTTGGAAGGAGACACATACTTCCAAAGATATGACCATTTAAAGACTTATCCATTTACTTTGGAAGATGAAAACTCGGTGACTGAGATAATGTCATTTATGTGTGAGACAAGGGTAAATCTAGATGGCAGGTATGACAATAATAGAGGCAATACTTCTAATCTATATATAACCCCTGAGAACTTTAACAAGCTAAATCAAGTATACAATCAAAAGGATAACTTCTTTACCTATAAGGTAAGTACTGATGATACTTCAGTATTGAACAAATTTCCTAATGTGGTTACTTGGACTAAGACTAAGACTGCTGGAGAACTTATTGATGCTTGGACCAATATCACTCTTGCATCCACTCTTGATTTTGATGGTGATAAGGGTAGTATAACAGCTCTGAGAATACATAATAATAATATCCTTGCTTTTCAAGATAAAGGCATTAGTCAGATATTGTATAATGAGAATGTGCAGATTTCTCCCACTAATGGAGTGCCTATTGAAATTGCCAACAGTGGAAAAGTTACTGGTAAGAGGTACTTATCTGATAGTATAGGATGTTCTAATAAGTGGTCTATATGCAGGACACCTAATGGTACCTATTTTATAGATGATATTACCAAAGGTATCTTCCTACTCAACAACCAGTTGGATAACATCTCTGATAGGCTTGGATTCCATTCATGGATTAACAGTAGGTCAACTGGAATAAATGTATGGAATCCTAAAGACTTTAGTGGATTTGTAACATACTATGATAAGGTAAATGGGGATGTATTCTTCATAAGCAAGGGTGAGTGCTTGGCATTTTCAGAACCATTAGGCCAGTTCTCTTCATTCTACAGCTATGAGAATGTGCCATATTTCTCCAATATACTAGACAGGGGACTGTGGGTAAAGGATGGGAAGCTATGGCTGCACAATGAAGGCGATTATAATACCTTCTTTAACAGTTACCAACCTTTCTATACTACTGTCATATCCAATCCTGATATGACCCAGGATAAGATATTTAATACTCTTGAGTTCAGGGCAGACAGTTGGAACAGTGAAGGTAAGCTATTGGATACAACCTATGATACTCTCAGTGTTTGGAATGAATACCAAAGTGGTGAATCCAAGCTTACCCATGTACTTGGAAGACCTTCAAGTCTCAAGAAGAAGTTCAGGATATGGAGGGCTAATATACCAAGGGATAAATCAAACAATAGAGACAGGATGAGAAATCCTTGGTTATATCTTAAGCTATCTATGGAATCTGAAAATACAAATAAGACCATATTGCATGATATGGTGGTGCACTACTTTGAATAACTTGATGGAGATAGCCTAAAGGGAAGGTAAGTAATAAACTTATCTTCCCTTTACTTTTTAAATAATATTCTTGTATAATTCTGATACTTTACTTATCTTTGCAAATAAATTATTATAACATGGTTAATAGAAAAGTTATAAGGAAACACAATAGTCCTGTTACTACTGGTATCATTAATAGATATGATGATGGTGGTAGTATATGGGACATTAGCAAGCTTTTTACCAAAGAAAACTTAGGTAAACTAGGTCTTGGATTATTAGGCCCTGCTGGTAATGCAGCAAATGGTTTAATAAGTAATGGACTAAGTTCAGGAGCAGGCAATGCAGTCAATAAAGTAGGAAGTACTGTGGGTTCTGCCATTAGCACAGTCAACCCTTTATTAGGAGGCATTGTATCTGCTGGTACTGGGTTGATAGGTGGTATAACCAATGCATTATTCGGTTCAAAGATTAATGAGGAAAATGTCAATAATGTCAGAAACTCCAATAATGCCCTGAGTACAGTTAAAGTTGATAGCAGTAGCAATGACTCTATACTTAATCAATGGTCTAATCAGGACTTTGGAGCAGACTTCTCCCAATCAGATATTGGGAAAGATGGATTGTTCAGTGACAAGGCAGAAGATTTATATAATGAGTTGAAGAAGGAACAGGAGATAGCCAGAGGCAGAGCACTGCTAAGTTATGATAATGCAATAGAAAGTGCTGATAAGATGAATGATTTAAGAGCTATGTCCAATTACATGGCAAAGGGAGGTAAGATTCATATCAAGCCTGAGAACAGGGGCAAGTTTACTGCCCTTAAAAAGAGGACTGGAAAGTCAGCATCTTGGTTCAAGGAGCATGGTACTCCTGCACAAAAGAAGATGGCTACCTTTGCCTTGAATGCTAGAAAGTGGAAACATGATGATGGAGGATGGATAGATGAAGAGTTTACTTTGCCTTACAGTGCCTATATAGCAGACAGGGTAAATAACATGGGACTTAATAACTCTCAAAAGGCTGCTGTATACAGTTCAATATATGGGGAATCAAGGTTCAATCCCTATGCCTATAATCCCAGAGGTGGTGGAAAGGGAGCACATGGAATCATGCAATGGAGAGGTGCCAGAATACCTGAAAGCTCTTATCTGCCTAGCCAAATGGACTACTTGGAAAATACACTTAATAGTGTAGATAGGATGAATTGGTTGAGTAAGAGAAGTCTGAACAATTTCAAGAAATCCAATACTCCTGAGGCTTCCTCTTCTGCATTTGAAAGAGGATATGTCAGGGGAGAGGAGTTCTCTAGAACCTCTAAAAGAAAGAAGGCAAGGTCTGTATATGACAAGATGCACACTCCCAGTCTGTCTGACTTATCAGATTATAATATGAGAACTATTACCAAACCTAATATACAAATACCTTTTAATCCATTTGGAGATGGTGGCCTCATGGGTACTCATGGAGCAGATTTTACCAATGGTGTCACTGTTATAAATAATGGAGGATACCATGAAGAGAATCCACATGAAGGAGTACAGATTGGGGTTGATTATAATGGAATACCTAATCTTGTGGAAGAAGGAGAGGTGATTTATAACGATTATGTATTTAGTAACAGGATTAAAGTACCTGATTCAGTGAAGCAGAAGTATAAATTGAAAGGTGGCAAAGGTCTGACATTTGCAGATGCTGCCAAAAGGATTCAAAAGGAGTCTGAGGAAAGGCCCAATGACCCAATAAGCAAGAGGGGGCTGGAAGATGGTCTCATAAAGTTAATGCAGGAGCAAGAGGCTCTTAGAGGACAGGGGCAATATGGACTTGAAGGAGTACAATATGCAGAGGGAGGTCTTATACCTGATGATTACACATATACTCCGGTGTTTGGTTCTTGGAAATCAGGAGAGATGCCAGAGGTTACAGCTACAGCAAAGAGACCCAGCATGATTAAATATGTGGATTATGACATACCTTCTACCATAGAGCCTATAGGTATTGATGGGCTTTATGCAGGATTTAGTGGCTTGTCCCCTATGGAAATATCAGGTATTGGTGAAGTAGGATATGATATACCTTCTAATGTGGAAGGGACAACTCCTGCTAAAATTAGGGTACCCAAAAGAAAGGGTAATACAGATAGAAGAGGATTTGATGCTACTTGGCTAAGATATGCACCTGTAGTAGGTTCTGCAATAGGATTGGGTCAAAGTATATTCAGCAGGCCTGATTATACAGGACCTGATGCAATCATAGAGGCTGCAAACAAAGTAGGTAATTATGTCCCTGTAAACTATAAGCCAATAGGGAATTATCTGCAATATAAACCACTTGACAGGAACTTTTATATAAATAAGCTTGGTGCACAGGCTGGTGCAACAAGAAGAGCTATTATGAACTCTTCAAGTCCTTCAAGGAATGCTGCACTACTTGCAGCAGACTATAATGCACAAGGCAAGTTGGGAGACTTGGCAAGACAGGCTGAGGAGTATAACTTGGCACAGAGACAGATGGTAGAGCAGTTTAATAGAGGAACCAATCAAGCAAACTCTGAGATGGGGCTTAAAGCTGCAATGGCTAATCAGGAGGCTGCACTAAAGGCAGGAAGTACAAGGCTAAGTGGTATTACACAAGCTATGGCAATGAGAGATGCAATAGATGCAAGAAGAGGTGCAAGTATGAGTGCTAACCTGACTAATCTGTTTGACTCATTGGGTAATATAGGAATAGATGCTTATAACAGGTCTGACAGGGATATGCTAATCAACTCAGGGGTATTTGGTACTCTAAGCCAGAAACCTAAGGAATGGAGTAAAGAAGAGTGGGAGGATTACAAGATGTCTGTAGCAGGAGGCAAGTATTCTAAAGGAGGAAAATTAAAGAAGAGAAGAGGAGGTCTCACTTACTAATATGGCAAATTATAGTTTGGTTGTAAATAGCAAGTTCCAGCCTTTCTCTTTTGACAGGTACTTGCAACCATATCAAATATATGGTCAGAATTATAAGGAAATTGAGGAACAATATACTGACTTGTCTACAAAGGCTGGTATATGGGATGGCTTAGCCAATGAGCAGACTGACCCATATACCTATAAGATGTACAAGACCTATGCAAATGATTTGGAGAATCAAGCCAGTCAGCTTGCAAGTGAAGGACTTAATGCTGTAAGTAGGAAGAATATGCTTAACATGAGAGCAAGGTACAGTAAGGAAATTATTCCTATTGAGCAAGCATATAAGGCAAGGACAGAAGAGGCAGCAGAACAATATAAGGGAAGAGCTGCTGGTATGGTATATGAAGGAGATGCTTCTACAGCATCATTAGACAGATACCTGAATAATCCCTCTATAAGATTCAATCAGGCTAATAGCCAAGAGGGATTCAAGAGGGTAGCTACTACTGCTTCTGCATTATCCAAAGGATTAAGAGACTACAGGAATGGCAAGAGGCTTGACCCTTATGTCAAGACTTGGCTACAAGAACACGGATATAAGGATACTGATGTAGCAAAGGCCATCAATGACATTCAAAGACTGATTAATGGAGACACTGATGTGGATACTAATGGAGTCCTTAATTCTATCCTTCAAGATGAGCTTAATGTTTCCGGAGTAGGCAAGTGGTCAGACAAAGCTGCTGTTATGGACTATTTCAGTAGAGTAGCTCCAGCATTATATCAGGCAGTTGGTCAGACCCAAGTATCTCCTTATGAGGATTATGGAGCCAAGTTATCAGCACAGGAGGCTATGCAGAAGAGATTGAAAGCTTTAGATGACCCTACCCCGACATTGAATTACAAGCCTAGGACATTATCACACTTAGAGGCTAATGGAATTATATATAATGCAAGGCAGACGATGAATAGATTGAATATTCCTGGGAAAGGACTGAAGGCTTCTTACTTTGGTAAGAAGGGTACATATAACCCATTAAAGGTGTACGAGGAATATAGGAAGATGACAGGACCTACAAGGCCAGGTATAGGAACTGAACTATACCAAGCTCAGTATGGAGTACATAGGTCTTGGTCTGATGTAGAGAAAGAAGCTATGGATACTCTCAAGAAGAAATATGGAGAGGACATAAAGATTTTGTCTGACGAAGACTATAAGACATTAAAGGATATTGGTTATACCAACAAGTCATCGCTTGATGACTTCAGAAATATGGATGAAACAATAAACTCTGCTGCAAAATCCTATACGGAATACTTTATAAATGGAGACCCTAAGTATCTATCAGAGGTATTGACTAAGAATATAAGTAACCAAAATAATTGGGAAAAATCGTTGGCTGGAAATGCAACTATCTTGGATAAAAACTTTAATAGAACTTCCAAGAAGTTTGACCCTGAAGATTATGGAACTGAGGACAATCCTATAGTGGATTTCAGTCACAGTACCAAACATAGGGACAAGGTAATAGTATCTTATAAGGATGGGTCAAAGGTTGCATTTAATCCTGACCTTATATCAGGGGAATTGGGTAACCTGTTCAGGCTATATGACAGAAGGATTAAAGAGTTGATGTCTGAGGGATTTACTGAGAAAGAGGCAGAGGATTATGAAGAAATGTTTCTTATGGAAGGTATAAGTTCTATAGGATTGGGTGGATATAACCAATCCTTGACAGAGACCAGTTCTAAAGTTGGAGGATAAGTAAATATGGAGTATCAAGATATAACAAAGACAGGCCCTGTAGGTCTTAAAGGACTTAAGGGACTTAACAGGGTCCCTGAAATGGGAGAGTTTGAATTGAGTGTATTGGGAGGTACAAGGGCATTACAACAGTCCTTGGCACCTTCCACCTCTGAGGAGGTAGGCATAGAGCTGGCTGACAAAGGATATGGACAAAGCATCTATGATGAAGACATAAACTTTGTCAGTCAGGCTGATGACCTGAATGAAGTCAGAGCCATAGAGCAGCCTTGGTATGCCCAGTTAGGGGCAGGTCTTGCCAAAGGAGCTGTGTTGACAGGTACTACCTTTCTTGATGGTACTGTAGGATTGGTGCTTGGTGCAGGCACTGCAATAAATGAGGGGAGATGGTCTGGTCTGTGGGATAATGATTTTTCCAAGGCTATGCAATCAGTCAATGAATGGTCTGAAGAGGCACTACCTAATTACTATACAAGAGATGAGCAGGAGGAGCCTTGGTATGAGAACATCTTTACTGCAAACTTCATAGGTGACAAGTTCATCAAGAATCTAGGATTCAGTGTAGGTGCCTTCTATAGCGGTAATATAACTGCTGCTGGATTGAAAGCCTCCAAACTGCCTCAATTAATAGGAGCCATTAAGAACTCATCAAAGGCTCCAGCAATAGTCAATTCTGTCGTAGGAGCCACTATCTCCTCAGTAAATGAGGGAAGAATAGAGGCCCTGAATAATAGTAAGGATTGGTTTGAGTTGCAAAAGGCACAGCTTGATGACAGGTATAATCAAAGGATGCAGGCTATAGGGGATGCTTATGGTGGCACTGAAATGTATAACCAGCTTGTATCTGCTGAAAGCCAAGCATATAATGAGGCATTGGAGAAGCTGAGTGAAGACAGGTTAAAGATGGGTAATGCGGATTTGCTTATGAATATACCTGTCCTGTTGGCTTCCAATATAACTCAGTTTGGCAAACTGTATGCCAATGGATTCAAGACTGCAAGAAAGACTACCAATATAATGGGAAAAGCAGGGGAATATACTGCTGGTACTACAAGGTTGGGAACTGTTGCTGCCATAACAAGAGGTGCCCTGTCAGAAGGTGCTGAGGAGATGGCACAGAGTATAGCAAGCAGGACAGCAGGCAATTACTATTCAACTGATGTAAACAACTTCTACAAGTCAAAGACTGACCCTGAAGCCTCACAAGAAACATTGGATTGGGTTAAGGCATTTGCCCAAGGAGTAAATGAGACTGTCAATGAGGGGTCTTCTTGGGAAGAGTTCTTTATTGGTGCCCTTACAGGTGCACTGGGTATGCCTAGATTCAGAAGCATGAGGAATAAGCAGGGAGGTATCCAATCTCCTATTACCATTGAGGGTGGGGCTATAAATGAGTGGAGAGATTACAATGAGAGGATGGCAAGGGAAGAGAGAATTGCCAACTACATGAATGACAGAGTAAATTCTCCTGAGTTTAAGAACTACTATCAAGGTCTTATCAGGCATAATAAGTATCAAAATGATATGAATAGAGCTGCTGAGCAGGGTGATGAGTTCAACTTCAAAAATGCAGAGCATGCCCAGTTGGTATCTGATATTGCCATGTTTGATAATGCAGGAAGGATGGAAGACCTTAACACACTTATTGATGCTGCATTTGATACATCAGATGAGAATCTTGCCTCTATTGTAGAGAATACCACAACTACCCTTGAAGATGGTTCTAAGGTTGGTCCATTTGTAGATAAGAATGGAAACCCCATGTATGCTACTCCAGAAGGCAAACAGGAGATGATAGAGAAACTACAGCAGAATCATGATGAAATGACCAAGACTATCAGTGATTATCTGAAGATAAGAGATGACGTTGATATTAGGACAGGTCAGCAATTATCAGATGACCAACTTGAGGAACTGACTTGGATGAAGTCCCAAATTGGTAATTGGGCTGAAAGGGCTACAGCTATGTCTGGAGAGGTAAAGTCAGCTATTGGTAATGTGATAGGCAATCTAAATTCATTCCTTAGATTCAATCAGCAAGTAAGGAGCAGTGAGGGTCAGTCTCATAAAGGATTATCTGAAGGGTATCAACAGGCAGACAATAATATAAGAGCCATTGAGAAAGCTATAAATACTCTTAGCTTTGTAAAAGGTCAGGAGGATAATGTCTTGCCTAGAACATTGATAGACTATCCTAAGTTTACCAAGGGATTAATCAATGAGATTAATGAGGTTGATGATACTGTGCTTAGTGGGGATGAGAAAGAAGACATTATAACCAAGATTAATGATATTGTCAAGTTAGGAAATGCCTCAGAGGTATATAACAACAAACTTAATGAGTACCTCAGGAATCCTCAGAAGCAGATAGAAGACCATATAAAGGCAGGTGAACAAGCTGCACAACAAGAAGCTGAGAAGAAATCAAATGACCTGAAAGCTTCTTTGAGTTCTGCACAGAATCTACAAGAGTTCAGAGCTATCTTGGATGACCAAGATGATATAGTAAACAGGAATAATACCCTGAAAGACTTGGAAGATGAAGGTAATGAGATGGCCAAGAACTATAGAGAAACCTCACAATATAATAATGAGGTCAGTAGGATTATACAATCCTCAGATGAAGAGCCACAAGTAAAGCAAGATGCTATTAAACTCCTTCAAGACCAATTCAATAACTCTGAGAATCTTGAACAGATGGCCAATCCCAACTCCATATTCATTAATAACGATAATGCTTTTGATGAAGATTCTGAAGGAGATATTGAGTTGTCTACAACAAGATTCCAAGAAGCTCAATATGCCCTGCAAAAGGCAATGTCCCAGGTAAATGATGATAATAGATTCAAGGATAGGTTCTCTCCTGAATATAGGAAACCTGTAGAAAAAAGAGAAGGTACCACAAGAGGAGATAATAGAAGAGACACTACTGGAGACAGTGGGACTCCTACTGTCCCTGTAGTGACAAGTAGTGAGGACTTGCCTGTAACAGAAGTACCTGTTGGCAATGTAACTCCTGAAATGGTTAATGAGGAGAATAAGAAAGCCAATGAAAGGGTGGAAGCTCCACAGAGGCCAAGTAGGGACAGAGTCAACCAGTTCTATAGACCTGCCATACCTGAGTTACATATAGAAGCAAGCAAGGAAGGTGACTTTAGGCCATTTGATGTTGTAGTAGGTGAAAGGGAAAAGGGAGTGGACTTCTCTGGTATCTATGGTTATCTTAGAGACCAGGATACATTCAGATATTTAAATGAAGGTAACTTGAAGGTAGGTGATGAACTTGGATTTATGATTGACCCAGACTTCAATGACAAAACCATCTTCATTATAGATAGGAAGAATAACCAAGTAGTTGGCAGCTTGGATGAGTCTGATTACAGTGTTTCAAGATATGAGGGACTGAAGGGACTTGAAGAGAGGATAAAAGATGAGTTTGCTAACAGAGAAAATAAGGCTGGTAAATTCATTGCCACACCTGTTACAAGAGTATCCAAGATGATGGTAGGCAGAATTCCTTATGGTAGTACAGAAAGAAGTCTTAAAGACATCCCTAATGTATCATCAGAAGACAGAAGACCTGTTTTTGGAATCATCAAGAATGGAGTTTTGACAACTAATGGCAAAGTTAATGACAGTCTTGTTATCAAGCCAGTAGATATGGGCCAAAAGGAAGGCAGACTATATCTACTTGTTCCTAATGGGGCTGGAAAGTATTCACCTGCTGCTGTAAGGGTTAAGCACTTCAATAATGAGGAGTTCAATTTAAATGACCCTTCAGTAAGCTCTACTCCAGTTGGAGAGGATATAAAAAATGCGATTAACAACCTGTCTATGGCTACATCACAAGGTGATGTGTCTGCTGCAATGCAGGACTTGGCACAAGACCTGTATATGCAGGATATAATGGTTACTTGGTTTAGTAGCAAGTCAGGTGATGGTATTGTAATTAGTAAGAAGGTCAAAAGGCCAGATGGTACTTATGAGAAAGTTATCATAGATGGTAAGGAGCAAATCAAGGAAGATAAGTATGATATATACTTCTCTACAGGGAGTAAGACTGCTATCATTTCAGGAGTAGAATGGGATATAACAGCAGCAGAGGAACAAGGTGATACAAGTGCTTTCAATGCTCCTAAAGACCCTGATGATATATACAATGAAATACTTGGGCACCTTATTAAACTCAACCTTCCTTTACAAGTCAGTACAAAGAGGATTAATGAGGGTGCATACAATAACAGGCTTATCAATTCTGACATTCTTACCTCAAATATTACTGAAGCTTCAGTAAGAAGCACTTGGTTTACAACTGATTACTTTGATGATGAAGGTAATCTCCATCAGGCTGTAAGTCCAGCCTCAGTAGCCCCTCAGCCTAAGAGGAAGATTGAGACTCCTGTAGGTGGTACTGAGGGTGCTATTTCAGGTACAAGAATAGTATCTGCATTTACAAACAAGCCTTACTTTGTAGATTTGAAGACAAATACTATCAGGGATGAGCAAGGTAGGAATGTAAAAGTTACTGATAGCAATAGGGTACTGTTTGATTTAGCTTGGGCACAAGATAACTTCGGGAGTTTCACAGACTCATCAATAATGGTAGACAATAAGGTTCTTACACCTAATGGTCAGGTTCTTGACAGGACTTCACAGAAGTATATCACAGGACAAGAGGCACAAGATGTGAAGGATACTATTGCAGGAAAGAAGAAGGAGAGAGAGGACAAGGTTGCCAAGTCCAAGAAGATTATCAGTGAGATATATGAGAATCAAAGAAGGATTGACAAGACAAGGACTGATGGCGAGTTCTATTATGTGCTTGAAGATGACGGCGAGTATCACCAATACAGTAGAGTACACAGTAGATTAGGTTCTAACTGGATAGAGTCCTCTAAGCAAATAGAGGCTTTAACTCAGGTGAGAGCCAAGTTATCACAGTTGGTTGATGTTCCAGCACAATATGACAATTACTTGAAATTCCTTGAGAATAAGTACAAGATTAGCCTTGATGGTTACCAAGGAAAGGCTGATGCCAAGAGTAGGGACACTATTGTGAACATAGTAAGGGACAAGATGTCTGGTACCAACTCACAAAGGGCATTGGATGCTGGCTCAGCAGTAGATAGTATTATCAGGCAATATTTCACTATAAGAGATGTGTCAAGGATAGTCAAGCCATCTAATATGTCAGAAAATGCCTTCATGGATTTGATTACTACTCTTAATAGGGTCAAATCAAATATGGAGCATATGGGAGAAAGGTTTCTTGCTGATAATATTATATTGTATCAGAAATATCCTGATGGTACAAGAGTTGCAGGAGAAGTTGATATTCTATCAGTTGATAAGGATGGTAACTTTAGAATCTATGATGTGAAGTCAAGCAGATACAGCTTCTATGACTTTACTGACAGATATGGACACAAGGTAAATTACTTTACCACCCCATCTGCCACTCAAAGAATGAGTGCAAAGGATTACTATACCTTACAGTTGTCTGCATACAAGAACCTGTTTGAATCCCAGTATGGAACCCCGATTACCAAACTGGCTATAATGCCATTTGTGCTGAGCTATGATAGGGAGAATGTATCAGCAGTACAAAGTGAGAAAGGCATTCCTGTTGAGTATAATCCTGCTGTAAATGTACCTTTGGTTAGTTCTGTTGAAGTAAATAAGGTTGCTGAAACTCCTGCTACTCCAGCACAGAACCAGCAAGTACTGCCTATCTTTGAAACTTCATTGGAAACTCAGAATCCTGTAGATAGGATACTGCCTGAAAACTCTTTGGGAAAAGATTCTATTGTGGGTTATTATGAGAAGGATGGGAAATTATATAAAGGATATATCAAGAAGGCTGGTGAGGTAGAAGGTATTCCTATATACATTACAAAGGAAAGAGACAGGGGATTTGGCAGAGAGGGTGAAATGAATGAGTCATCTTCTTACTTTGTGGTATTACCAAATGGTAAGCTTGTGGATACCAGAACACTTAGTAAATCAGATGAGGAAGCATTTAATGTTATAATGAAAGCTTTAAGTGCCAAGCCACAAAAGGTTAAGGATATGTCTAATGAAAAGACTATGCTATTCAATCCTGATGAGGTTCCTACTGTTAATACAGCTCCTATTACCAATATAGTAACTCCTGCTACTGTTAACCAAGGCAATACTCAAACAGGTGCTGCTTACACTGCACAAAAGGAGCAGGCAATCAATAACCATGATGAGGAGTTTGAGGATGAGTTTACTTTAAGAAGAGTAGACTCCACAGAAGCTACTGCATGGAATCAGGAAAAAGAGCTTGATTGGATTGCAAAGACATTGCCTCAATTAAGTGAAAGTGATAGGGTACATATAGTAAAGGGTCTTATTAAAGTAGGAAGGCAAGGAGCATTGGCTTGGGGTCAATTTGATAAAGGTGTTGTCACTTTATCTGATATAGCTGCTGAAGGTACTGCATACCATGAAGCATTCCATGCTGTGTTTAATCTCCTTCTAGACAATAATGAGAGAACAGTATTATTGAATGAGTATAGAGGAAAGCATCCTAATATGGGTAACCTTGAGCTGGAAGAAGAACTGGCTGAGGATTTCAGAACATTTGTGATGCAAGGAGGAAAGGATACCAGAAGCTTAGGAAGAAAGATAATAGACTTCTTTAAGTCATTATTCATCAAGACTAGATACTGGAAAGACTTCAGGCCATCTTCTATCTACTACTTCAGGGCTATTAATGAAGGGAAATATGCTAATAAAGAGGAAAAGATTAAATCTCTTGATGAATCCAGACTTAGACAAGAGGAGTATACTCCGGAAATGCTGGATATACTAAAAAATTCAAGGGATGAGCAGGGCAATTTATTGGCACCTAATAAGAAACCCTCAAACCTTACTGAAAGGCAATATGCCCATGTAAGAACCAAAGCATTTAAAGAATGGTTTGGGGACTGGGAAAATAATCCCGAGGAAGCTAGTAAGGTGGTTGATGAAAACGGTGAACCTCTGGTAGTATATCATGGTACCAACAGCCAATGGACTACATATGACCCAAATCTGTTTGGTTCTGCTACAGATGAAGGATATTATGGTAAGGGGTTATACTTGTCTTCTGTAAAGAACAAGGCTATGCAATATGGTAATATTATGGAGCTGTTTGTCAATATGAGGAACCCATTCATTGTAGGTATGGATAGTACTTTAGACATGAATGAGTCCACTAGAAGAGGTGAAATAGCAAACATGTTCAATAGAGAAAATGCTCCTGATGAACTGAAGCAATATGACGGTGTTCTATACAGTGGTGCAGAAGGTAAATTTGAGGAAATAGTAGTTCCTACTGCCAACCAAGTAAAATCAGCTACCAATAATGTTGGCACTTACAGTAGAACCAATGATGATACTAGGTATAGGAAGCTTCCTAAAGGAACATTGACCACATTTGATATGATGGATGACACTATTAAAGAGAACTTGTTGAAGAAGGGCTGGACTAAGGAGAAGTTTGATTCAATTTCCCAAGAAGAAAGAGACCAAGCCATCAAGTGTATAGCCTTCTAGTCAATAGGATGAAATTTTTTATTAGGGCAGGGTTAATCACCTTGCCCTATTTTATTAGGTAAAAAAAAAATTAAAAAAAAAATAGGAGGAGGAGTAGAACTTAATCTACTCACTCCCCCTACTTCCATCATTAACAATTCACTTAGATTTACTGGCATTATTAGGATTAAATAACCACCAAAATATACCAGCACAAATTACTGTTGCAGCTAATTCACTCATAATTTATATCTCCATTTATAGCCATAGGATTTACCATTAGGGTATATCCTTAGCTGATTATTAATTGCTTTCTTTATCTTCTCCCAATCTTTATTTAAGGTCTGAGACAGTTCCTTGGCTGCTTGAGTAGTAGAATTATACTCTGCTATAAATTTCCCATCTAAGCTATATTGTAGAACAGGTTTATTAAGCCAGCTATTTGATTGTCCTCTTTTATTAATAGACTGTCTCTCTTTAACAGTTCCATATCCAACATTGTATTTTCTTGTACACCATTCAAGATTAGACACAATATTATTGTTCTTAATTTCATCCTTATGATTAATCTCTTTATAATCATTAGGATTGGGAATGAAGTGTATTGCTACTAATCTGTGTACAGAATGCCATTTAGCAATATGATTGCTACTTTTTAAGTTTACTAACTCATAGCCATCATCATTAATCATAGGCTTTAGGACCCTATCTTCTAGACTACATCCCTTCCCACTTCTTCCAAGAGACTTAACCCTACCTAAGTTTGATACTTGGTACAAACCTTCATATCCTTGAATATCTTTCCAAATTTCTTCCATATTAAATGTTCTATTGTTCACTGCAAAGATACAAATAAATCCACTAATATGCAAGTGGATAAATAAATTATTTATAGTGAATAAAAAAAGAGGAGAGAAATATCTCCTCTTTTAATTATTGCTTGAAATAAGGTATAGCCAATTCAGGGTCTATACCTCTTGTAATAGTACTTCTCATAGGAACTAATGGACTTTTCATTAAGAGCCTATAAGCCTTAGTCTTATCCTTAAACTGTCCTGACTGTATAAGAGCATCCTCACCTGCAAACACTTCATAATTCATTGGGTTAATCAACCCAACTAAATCTAAAGTAGATTGAATTGTCTGGACGGCTGCTGCTGGGGATTTCATAATTTTCAATCCTTCATCAACCATAGGCTTTCCTGGGATTAAAACACCAGTTTCTGTCTTTAGTCTTCTAAGTTGATATTCTACTATCTTAGTAAGCCAAGGTCTGTTATCCTTATCATCCCAATCAATCATTCCAAGTACTGCCACTATCGCCAAATAATGGGCAACCTCAGTAACTGCTCTTTTAATATTAGCCTTTTCAGTTTTTGATAATTTGTTCCAATCTGATACTATATCAAATTGGGACTTTCTAAGTTCCTGTGCCAACTGCCATAGAAACCTGCCTGTAGTTATGTAGTAACCTTCAGTCCAAGTTTGTAAGTCCATATTGTAAGAAGCTGATTTGAACCTTCTGTTAAGTGAGGGTTTCACCCACTTCCTAAACATTATTGCCATTCTACCTATAGCCAGCCTTTGTACTGCATTTCTGTCAGCTTTATTATAGATACCATGCATTCTTTGGTTTATGGCAGCAGACTTTCTACTGAAAGCTATAATATCATCCTTTGTGAATGCAGAGCCATCTTCCTTAGTATAACCTTGCTTTAATTGAAGTTTAGCACCTAACTTCTTATTATTCTTATCAATAGGGACTACTTCCATAGCATCCCATAAAGATACTATTTTGCCATCAGGAGCCTTCATTTTATAAGCATCTGCAAGTGCCAATGAGGTTCTATTCTGCATCCAATGTTCTCCGGCATTATTCATAAGGAATAATGCAGATGTACCAAACATTCTGCTAAACCATGTCTTCCTGTCAAAGTTTACTTCCTTGACATCAGTTTCATATTCCTGCATAACATTGAATAGTTCATCCCACAAAGCAAGCTTGCTTGTTTTCACCCTATTGCCAATCTCTGCAAGGAATTCAGGCAATGCCTGACCATAGTTCCTGTCAGCCCTAAGGGTATTGGATTCATTGAAGAACTCTCCGGAGAAAGACTCAATCCTCATCATCACTCCACCAGTAGCCACATTGGAGATACCAGATAAGACGTTAATTGCTAATGTGTTAAGAGAAGTCACCCTATTAACGAAATTAGCTACCTTTCCTTTATCAATCTTGGTATTGCCAAATGTTCCCTCATCTGCCATATACTTGCATCTCAAAGAAATCATTTAATCTCTGCATGAACCTTGTCTCATCTCCTGACTTAGTCAATACTGATTCTACCTTTCTTCCTACAGATTTGAACTTCTCTGCAAGAGGTTTACCTCCTCTTACTTGTACTATTTCCCTTTCCCTTAGCATATCCCTGCCAAGTTCAAGAACATCAATTACCTTACCCATCTCATTGAAATCATTTGCCATGGCAGCATAGGCTGGAAAGGTAGATGTCACATCAGTAGACAGGTCATTGGGGCTTTCTCCCTTCTTCATCTTGGTATAATAGATGGGAAGTACCTGCACTTCTCTGCCTTCAAAGTCTTTCACAGTAGCCCTATCACCAAACTCGGTATCATCTGTTCTTCTGATGAACTCATCCTTTATACTTTCCCATATTTGTTTTGCTCCGGACTTTACACCATCAGAAGACTTTACCCTTTCAAGTAAATCTTTTCTAATCTTAACTGCATTGGTTAAGGTAGTATACTTGTCAGGAAGGTATGAATCTAGCTTGGCCTTTATATCCATAACCTTATTATAGTACTCTTTCTGAGCAGGATTCAGGTTTTGATAAGCCTTATTGCCATAAATGGATACTTTAGGTTGTTTCTTTCCGTCAACAATCTCCATATTGGCATCAAACCAAGCCTGTCTTTCCCTCCTGTACTTTTCTGCATAATCACCAACAGGATTATGCCCATACTTCTCATTAAGAGCCTTGAACATTTCCCTAACTTTCTCTTTGAATAAGCCTTGGTTAATCTCAGATATATAGTTACCTGTCAGATTACCTTTGCTGTCCCTTTCAAACATCCAGTCAGTATTCTTTATACCAGCTTGTTCCAGCTTAATAGCAGCAGCCTGTAACTCCTTCATGACATTAATAGTCTCAAGCCTTGCATTTTCCTTACTCTTCTTGACAGCTTGGTCCATTACCTTCAACATGTAGTCTGAGGAGTCTGCCATAGAATCAAGCCACCTGTCAAAGAATGATATATCATTGTCAGCCACCTTGACCAAGTCCTCGGCGGTCATGGTTTTACCCTTAAACTTACCAAAGGGGACAGTAATGCTTTCCCCTACAAAGGGCTTGATAAAATCAACAAAGAGAGGCATTGATACATTATTATATTTGACAAACAGGTCACCAAGCAATGTACTTGTATTGTCAAGTGCTACCCTTACTCTTTGACCATATCTGTTGTCTTCATATTTTTCCTCATCAACAAGGGATTTTCTTATGTCATCAGTAATGTGTTTGTAACTATATAAGTAGTTCCTCACATCCCTTAATACCCTAGCCCTCTCATTTACATCAGTGGCAGGAGTATTCTGTAACATAGTAAGCCTGTTATTCACTTTAGATAACTCTTCAAGTGCATTCTCTAGGAATGTATAAATGCCTTCTATCTCATTATTATCAGCCAATTCAATATCCAACCTATCAATAAGGAGCCTTTGGTTGGCACTAAACTGACTATTGGGGTTTCTTTTTTCGTAAATCTTCAGTCTCTTTAGCTCATTGCCAATGATTTCCTGAAGTAGTTTCTTATCTCTAGTTATCCTCTCTGAGGTATTATAGAATACTCCACTTGATTTGATATTGTCAACATTGATAGTCTCATCCAAGCTTCCATCAAGTATCTGCCTTGCTAAAGAGCCGAAATTCTTGTCAGCCTCCTTCATGGCTCTCTGGATAGGACTTGCACTGAGTTTCTGAAAGAAACCCTTAACTGCTTGGATTACTCTTTGCAGGAGATTTTTATAGGGCTTTGATGGAATATCTCCACCTTGTAGCAAATGCTTTGCAAGCAATTTACCCGCAGCTTCTTTTGCCAGCTTAAACTCATCACCATGATATAGTGTATTATAAGTATCGTAGTCCTCACCCATGATTTCTCCTGTCAGCCCATTAGAGGATATATTATTGACTAGCCTTGTCACAAGAGGATTATCCCCCATGGCCTCAATGGCAAAGTGTGCAAACTCTTCAGGAAGAGCCTTCTCACCTTGGATACCATTAGCAAGCCTAATCATTTCAATAAGACCATCTGCCGCATTCCTTGCAACATCAAAGTCAGTTACACCATGAATACCCATTCTCTTTTCAAGGTCAGTCAAAGCACCTATCCCTATACCATGGGATTCAAGAATACTTCTCAACCTATTATTAAGGTTTTCATTGTATTCCATCTTATCTGCATCAATGGAATTGAATCTGTTCTTTCTTTCCACCTTTATCCCTATAAAGGTTCTTGGAGATTCATAGTCCTTAATCTTGATGACTCTGGCTACATAATCATCCCTAAACTCAGAGTTTTGATTAAAATATATGGCTCTCTGTTTTAAGTCTTTGTAGTTCTTATCATTGTCTATCCATAGAGCAGGTCTGTCCATTCCTCTCTTGTAATACCCAATCTCCTTGTTAAGTACTTCAAGTACTTTAGACTCAGGAATAACCTCACTAATATTAGTTTGCTTTAATAAACTTCTCAGTGTAGGCTCATTGTTTTCATCCAATGTTAATTTTGGCATAAAGTTCCTTACAAAATAGTCAGACTTTGTAATTTCATATATGTACCTAGCCTGTTCTCTATCATTGGAAGTGAAGGACAGCAAGTCCTTGAATAACTTGCTGCCCACTTTTTGACCATTTTTATTTTTTACTGTTGGAATAATTGCGCAATCTCTTGCCATACTTTTGTAAACTTTATATAATATGGATTATTAACAGATAGTATTCCCCTCTGCATCTCTATATTCTGTATTAGGTTCAATGGACATTATGTCATCCACTCTAGGAGCAGAGGTATCAAGAGGAGTGCCATATACTTGTTGGAAAGCATCCACATCTACTTGAGGAATATCTTGATAATCAGGCATGGAATCATAATCCACTTCCACATTCCCATCATCAAATCTTGATAATGTATCTGCATAAGGGTCATAATCCTTCCTGTTCTTGTCAATTACAGTTTCCATCTCTTCTGCATCCTTACCATACTCATATTCAATGAAACTGTTCCTGAAACCTAATGGCTCAATCCTTTCATAGGTTGCCACATTAGCCTGCTCAGTACCTAATGAGAGTAACTTGTAATAGACATACCCTCCTCTGATTCTCTTGCCTATATACTTGAAGAAGTCATAGACTGGGCCATCGGGGGTATCTATCCTTTTCTTGATGACTTTCTTATCACCAAAGGTAGCATCACCATCAATCACAAATGTAACCACATCCTTGATTTCATTATCCTCTCCTATGAACTGAACAGAGGCTGTGTCAGGAACTTCAGGAACCAACTTCCTATTATCCAAGTGGTTATAGACATATTGGTCTACAAATTGACTGTAATCATCATTGGATAATGTAAGACTTCTTAGTGTACTTATATACTCCGGTATGATGTTTCTCACTGCCACAGGAGCCAAGTGGATGAAGGTATTTGGGCCAAATGCAAAGCCATTCCTGTAATAACTGTACCTAAACAGGTTAAGAGCAAGTCTCTGGGCTTCAGGATTAGACATATATAGGAGAGATGTCCAATCCCTCATATATCTTTCCCTTAAAGTAGGACTTAATTGACCTACATTCTTGAACACTACAGTGTCCACAGGATTAGTGTCATTTGCCCTTATCACCCTGAGTCTCTTAATAAATTCGAGGTCAGCTATATCCTCATTGTCTGTTACTACCTTCTTAAAGTAAGCAGGGAAGTTATTGATGAAATCTTTTCTCTTTTCAGAAGAAGAAACAATAATATCACCTACTTCAGAGTCAGGGTTTACAACCAGCTCAGAACCAAAGAATCCATTCTTTGACATTATATAGGCAAGCAAGTCATTGTAGACACTATTCATAGTCTTTACATTTAACCTGCCAGTCTTTGTCAAGTCTCTAAGGCTATCAATTACAGCCCTGAATGATTCAGTATATTGAGGGAAATAAGAACCTAACATTCTCTCTGATGTCTGCAAGCCAAGGGTATAGAAAGCCTGTAAGAATGGGAGAGGAGCTGATAATAATCTTTCTCTAAGAGTGTCAGTATCCGGATTATCTGCAAGCAAATCATCATATATGACATTGGCATTCTTCAATGGGAACTTGTCATTATTCTCTATTTGGTCTAACAGGTCTTTCACTTTCTGCATCTTCAACTCTGTATCTGCAATAGTAGGACCAGCAGCACCTCCTTGGGTATCAGACCTTGTAGCCTGTACTAACTGTCCCAAAGCATCAGCAGAGTTCATAATTCTCTTGAACAAATATCCAACTGCAACTTGTTTCTGATAGAACTCTATCTTCCTAAAGTCAGAAGTCTGAGACCTATCAGTAACAGCCTCCTTGGCAAGCATTATATTGTCTGCAAGCTCTTCAATGTAGAAGCTGTTGTTCTTATAGTTATCATAAGTCAAGTCACTATTGAGAGCGGCCCTTTCCTTGTACTTGTCAAGTACCTCATCAATAATAGTATCTTTGCCTTTACCCTCTCTGCTCTCTCTAAAGTAGGTTTGAGTGATTTCTTGGACAATAGGCTGCATCATAAGCAAACCTATTTCAATAGGATTGTAACCTAACCTTGAAAGAAGCATAGAAGCATCAGCAGTAAATGTATTCTGATTAAGTGCTGCAAGCACAGGGTCTTTCACATTATCCACAGAAGCAGCTAGGAAGCCAGCATTGTTCTTTGAGATAAATTCCTTATCCCTATTCATGACATCATGCAAAGATGTAAGTCTCTTTCCATTCAGTGTAAATGAACCATTTTCCTCATCTAGAGATAGCTGGGTGTGCTGCATCAGGGCATGGTTGGCATTATGGTTGGCATATATACCAATCAGCTTTGCACCAGTCATATTCTGTTGATGTAACATTACCTGAGTTCTTGGAGATAATGGGTCCATCTTGGTTTTAGTCTTTTCCGCCAGCTTATCAAGAGTGTCAAGGTCTAAGTCAAACAAGTATGAAGCAATGGACTTAGGATGAGATTTACCATTCTTTTGAACAGTCTTATCAAGTTTTACTCCTATTGCTTGCAAAGCGGTACTCAAATCACTCTCATAGGAATCATTTAGGATAGTCATTATCCTTGCAGACCTCTTTTGATAATCAAAACCACCGGGGTTAAGAATCTTGGAGGCTGTATCCGCATTGGTGAGAATCCCATACATCATATCTATCAACAAGTTATTTCTTGCTTCAAGACTATTCTCCTGTGGAGATTTGCTGAAATCATACTTGGCCTTTCTTATCTTAGTCTCTACCAAACTTCCCTTTATGCTATTGTAATAGTCAAACAGGTGCATCTCAGGAGTATCCTCAGAGAATGATATATTGCCATTCCTAATCTGGTCAATAGTCATTTTGACATTGTCTATGCCCCACTTCCTGAATCCCTGATTCTGCATAACCAAATCAGTAAACTTTTTCCAATTCACTTCCTTGGATATATTGAACTCAGGCAACATGATATACATCTTGTCCACATCAAAGTCAGAACCTGACAGAGTAGTAATCTCAGCAGGAAGCATGATTGCAGAACCATTCTGTTGAGGCAGGAATCCCTTGATATACAGAGGAGCCATACTATACTTATCCTCTGTTGGGACTCTATAACCAATCAACTTTCTTAAGTCCTCAGGTAGCTTGGTCACATCAAGTTGGTGAGTATTTGGGTCCATGAGAGGCTCATAGAACTCTCTACTATATGCAGGCATATAGCACTCAAGATACATGATAGACAACTTACCTTCCTTTTGGGCATTCTTGACAAATTCTTCATAGCTTTCTCTTGTAGCATTAGGATACTTCTTTTTGTAAAGTTCGTAATTCAAAGGATTGCCATTCTTGTCTTTGAATACAATACTCAGTTGGTCAGTTAAGCCATAATCAGATACCTGAATTAAAGCTCCACCTCTAATCTTCTGTTTAGTGATTCTACTCTTGATTACACTATTAAGAAGTGTCTGTACCCTTTGAGATTGTACAGGGTCAAAGAGAGGTATATTGAAGTTATTGTTCTCATCAAGAGTACAAGCCCTCATCATATCCATACCATATCTTTGATTACCTCTTATCTCTTCAAGTAAGATTTCTTCTACCTTCTTTGGGTCTTTGAATATCTTATCTACATCAGCAAATGCTTGAAGAATATTCTCAGTATTGATGGCATTATACAGGTCAAGCCACTCTTTCTTAGTCATCTTCTTACCATTAACCTCAATGATTGTGTCATCAGAGATGTCAGCAGTAATAAGCTTTCTAATCTGAGTACCTACCAATTGGACTGCATCAATAGCATGCTCAGGAGTTGCAGTCTGAATACCATAATCCTCATAAGATACCTTATGTACTACATTAGGATTCTCATTACCAAATCCGATACCTGTAGTATCCTTTAGTCTTTGGGTGACTTCGTCCTCTGTACTTACATCATTCAAATCTATGACACCTTGTTTCCCAACCTTAGTGGTGGATTCAAACTGTACCACATCAATCTGCTTATCCTCCATAAACCTATTTATGGCTTTTAGCTTGCTTGACCTTCCTAATGGGCCAGCTACCAACTCATGCATTGCAAGTAACAGAAACTCTGAGTTCTTATGTTGCACAGGGGTTTTGATTCCAGTATGCCCTTCAACCCCACTGTTATTGTTGACTTGTGTATAGACATAAGGCTTCTTGGTCTGCCAAATGATATTGAAGTCCTTTATATTCCAATCTCCATTCTTGAAATTGTTATATGCCTGTTCCATATCATCTGTCCACTGTCCTGACATTCCTAGAATAGCTCTATAAGAACTCAGGCTTCTATAAGCTTGGGCATCTGCTACATTCACATTTCTGAACTTGCTAATG
>ERZ779906.101-NODE-101-length-34741-cov-2.89601_pt1 | contig 34741 bp, 28 predicted proteins | sample MGYA00511586_ERZ779906 | MGnify/ENA primary metagenome ERZ779906 (study PRJEB29588, sample SAMEA2158408) | human gut metagenome | biome: human gut; feature: human-associated habitat; material: faeces | place: Denmark | collected 2008/2010 ...
AAACATATAAATAGTATATGCCAGTGCGAATGCGGAATCACTCCATCCAAACTTGGTTGTTAACGGGATACAAAACAGACTGAAGTAAGCAGTAGCAGAGGTAAATAAGCTCTGCAGCCATACACCGGCAAATACTCTCCAGCGAGTTGCTTGAGACCGTTTCAAGTTTTGTGTAAACGTTAAAAACTGATATAAGATTTGTGAATAGTTACAATGGGCAGAGCCGATTTTCCGGATTCTGCCCATATCTGCATTATACAGTAGTTTTTAGGCATGTCAATAAAACCTGCCTAAAATTGACTGCTTTACAGGTTCCGCCCTGCCAGACGTTCTTCAAAATAAATTTCAAGCTGGGAATGGATCTGTCCCCAGTCCTGCCTGTGTCCGGTCCATTTTTTCGTGATATCCATGGTTGCCAGATACAGCATTTTCAAAAGGCTGTCATCCGACGGAAATACCGCCTTGCTTTTAGTCACTTTCCGGAGCTGGCGGTTGAATCCTTCAATGGCATTTGTGGTATAAATCAGCCGTCTTACTGCCTCCGGATATTTGAAATAAGTGGACAGGGTTGCCCAATTATCATGCCAGGATTTATAGATTTTTGGGTACTTGGAATCCCATTTATCCTTGAACAGTTCCAGTTCATTTAAAGCGGTTTCTTCCGTCGGAGCTGCATATACAAGCTTCAGATCAGCCATCAGTTTTTTGATGTCTTTGTATGAAACAAACTTCGTTGAATTACGGATCTGATGGATGATACACTGCTGAATCTCTGTTTTTGGATAAACAGCCTCGATTGCCTGTGGAAATCCATTTAAACCATCAACGCATGCAATCAGGATATCCTCAACGCCTCTGTTTTTTAATCCATTCATGATAGAAAGCCAGAACTTTGCACTTTCGTTTTCTCCAACATACATTCCAAGAACATCTTTTTTCCCATTCATATCGATACCAAGGGCAATGTAAACCGCACGTTTTACAATACGTCCTTCACTGCGGACGTGATAGTGGATTGCATCCATAAATACTACAGCATACACTTCTTCCAAAGGGCGTTCCTGCCATTCTTTTACAATCGGCAGGATTTTGTCTGTGATCCGGCTGATTGTGCTGTCAGAAATATCAATATCGTATAATTCACGCATGTGGGATTCAATGTCTCCAGTTGTCATTCCCTTGGCATACATGGAAAGTATTTTTTCTTCCATGTCCTGAGTTACGGTATTCTGATATTTTTTAATCAGCTGAGGTTCATAATCACCATTACGATCCCTTGGGATTGCCACATCCATATCTCCATAACTGGTGTGCATGGTTTTGCTGGAATGTCCATTTCTACTATTGTCTGTTTCTTTGTTTCGATAGTCATACTTGGAATATCCTAATTCTTCATCCAGTTCTTCATCCAAAGCACCTTCCAAAATGACAGACATCATGTCACGCATGATGCTGTTAACATCGGTGCCATCTTTGATGCTGATATCATTATTTTTCAGATAGTCACGCATCATTTCTCTCATTGCAGCTTTTTGTGGGCTGTCTTTTCTTCTTGCCATAAAAATAACCTCCAAACTGAGTAATTTTATCTTACATCAGTTTGGAGGTTTACACAAACTTTGGGATGCTCCCTAACTTTTTGAAGTTATATCTTATAGTGGTTTTTAAATTTAAGGTATTTTGGTTTGAGTATTTACACTTGATGTTTTTTGATGTTCCATAATATCGTGCCTTTCATACATAAATCCTAGTTCAGATTCAATTAGATGTCGATAAGATGGAATTATATTATTAGTTAGCAGGTTATTAAAATTAGCTATTTTTTGTTCGTCATTTTCTTTGACAAACTTTGTTCCATATGTAGAAATAACTAGATATCCAACACATAATGTTGATTCATTTTTTATAAATGACATTTTATAACTTGCAATAGAACCAAGAGTTGAATAGTGTTTATCGTTTTCGCTTATCCAATAATGACCTTCTTTTACAAGATTCTCCTTATTATTTTCAAAATTAGATGAAATATTATTAGTTATTATGTAATGAAAATATGAATGAAAATCATCATTGTTAATAAAATCATCTAGTTCTCTATTTATACTACTATTTTTTCTTGTTATCCATTGCCATTTTGAATTATATTCTGGATATCGATATATAAATGAAATAGAAAGAAAGCTTAGGGCAATTTCTGTAATATTAGATATTAATAATTTCATATTTGAACAAATTTGTTCTACAAATTCATGAGGATTATATAATAACACTTCTTTTTTATAATCAGGTAAAGTATCTGCTTTTAATAAATTTCGTTTGTTTTTTTCTATTTCAGTAAGACTGTTGAGGATTTTTTGAGACATCATATGTTTTTCATAATAGGCTAAATTTTCATGCATTTTTTGATTTTCTTTTTCTTCTTTTAATGAAAAGTAAAATACAAAATAAATAATAAAGATAACTGCAAATATAATCAAGATTGTCTTTGATTGTTCGTGTAATATTGATGAACTGTCAATTATAGGAAAAACAATAGAGGGTAAAATTGTAAAGACAAAGTTTTTAATTACTAATTTGTGATTTTTGAATTTATCCATAGATATTTAAACCTCCTCTGAAAAATATGTAATTGATTAGAATAATTACAAGTATATTAAGAATACCAAATAAAATTATAAGATTTAACAATAATATATTCAATCTTTTTTATATTATAAAATAAATATTTTATAATTAAGATAATTTATAATCTGATATTTTAATAAAACAATAAATATGAGTGATTGTGTTAGAGGAGTGTGTTTCAAAGTGATACAGCTTGGTTAAATGATTTATACCAAGCTATATTGGATGCAATCAAGAAACAGATTCACACCACAATAAGTTGGAGTGTTATTGCATAGTTAAAAATTATAGTTTATATAGAACTAATAACTAAGTTAATGTTATTATATAATGTATGTTTACAAATAAGATGACAAGATGGTTTATTAGGAGCTTATCACAGAAAAGTTATTATAACAAGAGCTGGCATAATTTATTTGAATAGTAGAATAAATAAGAAACATAAATTAATAGTAGGATAAGGTTCTTTCTTGTTCTATGTATATTGAAAGAATATATATAGATTTATAGGTAAAGCAGTAAAATATATTAGTATTGTTGAGGTGGAATTACGGCTTGCTAAATAGAAAATAGTTGAATTATTTAATATTAGTATGTTATTATAGATAATAAAAAGTTATCTGTTATTTTTTACAGGAGATTAAGTTATGATAAACTATTCTATATATCCTAAACAATTTATTGAAACTAAATATAATAAATTTAAAGTTAATACTTGCTTTGTCATTATGCCGTTTTCTGAGGATTTAAGTAACACATATATTATAATTAATTCTGTGGCGCGAGAATTAGGAATTGAATGTACAAGAGCCGATGATATAAGAACTACATCTGAAGCAATTTTAAATAAGATTTGTACACAAATAAGTCAAGCATATTATATCATAGTTGATATAACTAATTTAAACCCTAATGTATTTTATGAACTAGGTATTGCACATGTTTTAAGAGATGCTAATAAGGTTTTAATAATAAAAGAAATAGGAACAGAATGTCCTAGTGATATAAAACATTTACACTATTATGAATATAAAAAAGAAAATTTAAATACTTTAAAAGAATCAATAATAAAATTTTTTAATGAAAATAATATATTGGAAGATTTGTATAACTTGTTGGAGTTTCATAATTTAGTTTCCAAAGATATAAATATATCAAAATTATTTGTAAAAGATTTAGAAAAAATTAATGGTGATGATGTAGTATATTTAATACAAATTCTAAATAATGATCTAAAATCATTAAATAGCAATATTGTATTAAATTTATTAAAAACACTAACGTATACGTTAAGCCAATATTATAATGAAGTTTCTTCTTTATGTGAATTGTATTATAATTTGATCATTTATATAATATCTAAATTAAATGATAGTTATGATATATCAGAATATATTAAAAATGTATATTATAATCGGGAATGCATTTTACCTAAAGAATATAAAGCTGACTTTGCTAATATTACTCTAAACAGTTCATTATATTTTGACATAACAATTAAATGGATTATGGGATATCTTCAAAATATAAGTCCGGCAGAATTTGATATTGCTAAATATAAAATAGAAATTGCTATTATAAAATGTACAAATACGAAAGTGGATGATATATTAATTGACAATTTAACAAAGGATAATAAAACTCTAGCTGAACATTGTGCAAAATTGATCAAGGAACGCAAAATTAAAAAAGCAATTTCTAAGCTCATATATATAATAAAAACAGATAGTAACCCATATTTGGTTAGAAGTTGTATAGATGCCTTAAATAGTTTTGCTGACAAAAAAACATTAATATCAGCAAAATCTATTATAAATTCGAGACAAGATTTGATTACAAAATATAATTTTTTAAGAAAACACATAGATGATCTTGATGCGTCGATAGACAGACTATAAAAAAGTTCTTATATAATGTATGTTAAAAAATGTGAGCAGTTGTTTTAAATCGAATTTTTTTGACATTAATTCCAAAAGTAACACGAGTAATTCAATGCATTCCGATTGATCTTTTGAATAATCTATAGTACGCTTGATTACGCCTAATAAACTGCTTTTCAATTTCAAGTAAAATTCAGCATTATATTTGTTAAATAAATTTTGCTTTTCTAAATTGTCTTTTAAAGATATATAAGCATTAACAAAACCCTCAATTGATAGAGGCGATACATTATGAATCAATGAATTACATCGTTGATTATAATGATAAAAGCAATCTTTTATAAGAATTACATCATTAGATTTTGCAAATGTTTCAAAAGTAAAAACATCATCTTCTTGATATCGTAGACATTCATCGAATAGAAGATTATTAGTTATTAAAAATTCTTTTTTGTAAATTTTATTATTAACTATGGGACTAATATTTATTTCTGTTGTAGTTGCATGAGAATATATACTTAAAGCGTATTCTCCATTTAATTTATAGTTATCATTATAAATATATTTTTTGATTTGATAATTGTATTCTACATAATCATACATAAGACCATATATTATAATGTCAGGATTATATACAAATTGTTTAGAACATTTTTCATATGTACAAATATCAATCCAATCATCCGAATCTAAAAAAGTAATATATTCACCATCTGCTTCAAGAATTCCTCTATTTCTGCAGGCGCCAGCTCCCATATTTTGTGGCATATTAATTATTCTAATTTTATGGGTAAGGTTATAAGTTTCAAGAATTTCAAGTGTATTATCTGTTGAAGCATCGTTAATTACGATAATTTCAATATTCTTAAAACTTTGATTAGAAACAGATTGTAGACATCTATAAATATTTTTTGAGTCATTAAATGTTGGAATAATGACTGTTAATATATTTTGTTGCATAATACACACCTCCCAATAATCTCCTGTAAAAAATAACAGATAACTTTTTATTATCTATCAATAAGCAACCTACAGCTTAAACGCTATAGATTGCTTAATAAGAAATTATATTTTAAAATTTCTGCGAGGATGTTTTGTTGCTAGAATATCGCGCTGTTTAGCCATTGCGACATGAGTATATATTTCTGTGATATTAATAGAACTATGACCAAGCATTTCTTGAATATATCTTATGTCGACATCAGCTTCAAGAAGGCTGGTGGCAAATGTGTGCCGGAACATATGCGGAGTGATGTGCAATTCTATGGCAGCCAAAGAGCAGTATTTGTTAATCATTCTACGAACTGACTGGTCAGATAAGGGAGCATTGTTTTGGTTTGTAAAAAAATGATGACAGAAGTTGATTTCAGCAGTAAATTCTTTTTTATATTTGCGTAAAATTTCAAGAACATCATTGTTTCCAATTTGAATACGACGTTCTTTAGAGCCTTTTCCATAAATAAGTATAGTTCCATCGTAAAGATTAATATTATCAGGAGATAATGAACATAGTTCTGATATTCGCATACCGCTTGAGAATAATAATTCAGCGACGGCGGCATCACGTAACGCATTACGACGTTGGTACAATGTTGGGGCGTGTTCATATTGGTCATAAATTGTAGACAAAAATAACTCCAAAGTATGTAGAGGGATTGTTTTTGGAAGTTTTATCGGTTCGCGAAAATGTAGCTGCATACGGTTCAATGGACTTTGGTTGATAATTTCCTTATATTCTAAATAATGGAAAAATGCTTTTAGTGTTGCAATTTTACGTTTAACAGTTTTAGGCTGATATTGTGAATGAAGTGCTGCAATATAATTTTCTAAAATAGGTGAGTTAATTTCGGCGATTTTTTTATCATAAATATTCTTAGAAAATTGCTGCAAATCAATCTGGTATGCTTTTAAAGTTTTTTCGTCTAATCTCTTTTGAAATTTGCAATACTCCAGATAATTTTGAATAAGTGTGTTTAAATTGTTCATTGTAAAGACTCCTTTATGTATTTTAAAAATATATCATAATTGATTTAATTGATTAAAAATAGTAATATATTATTACAAAATACAAAAACAATGAGTGTGTGTGATGATATCAGAATAGTTTCAATATGTACAGATTATTAAAGATTATTCTGGCGAGGTTGTTTTTGTTGAAATTAATTATGGCGTTGGTAAAGCTTGAATATATAAAACTGACTTGAAATTATGGAGGAGAAAAGTGTTAATTTTAAATGTACCATATAAAGAAAAAGATCAGGCAAAGGCACTTGGAGCAAAATGGAATCCAGACATAAAGAAATGGTATGTACAGAACAGGCAGGATTATGTTAAGTTTTGTAAATGGGTTGTGCCACAAGGAAATATAATAGTTTGTAATAATCTTTATGTGTTAGAAGGAAGACAGAGCTGTTTTAAATGTGGTAAGGAAACAAGAGTTATTGGTTTTGGAATAGAAGATTTTTATGATTTTAGTGATTATGATGTGGAGGAGAGCTCCTTAGATGAAGTTGGGTATTGGAGTGGTGTAATAAGAATGGCAGGTCACATCAATCCGATTCCAGAAAAAATACTTACATATCTTCAAAAGAATTATAATTATAAGATGAGATATTCTAAAACAACTAATGAAAGTCACATAAACAATTGTTGTGATAATTGTGATGTGCTTCAAGGAGATTTTTATTTGTTTTCTGATGTGGATAGCCCGTTTTGGATAGATTCAGAAGAAAAAGTAAAGGCTTTGAAGATATATAAGATACCATTGAAACAGGATATTATAATAGATGCGAATATTGGATATTCAAATACAGATGAGTGGTTAAAGCTGTATGGAAATATAGAATTATTAGATATTGAAAAATATATTGGATAAAATTTGCTGGAGCAATTCAGCAGATTGAATTAATAAAAAGACAGTATAAAAAACGCCGGTAGCTACTAATAAATCGCCCCAAAAGCAATCGTAAAAAAATACGATTGCTTTTTTGCGCATTTCTGCATATAATATATTTAATAAGAACAAAATGGAGGCAATTGATATGCGTGAAACAAGGACATTAGAGTTCAAAGAAACGATTACGAACACATTTTTAAAAACAGTCAGTGCCTTTTCAAATTATGACGGCGGAATAATCCTTTTTGGAGTAGATGATGATGGAAATATAAAAGGTTTGTCAGATGTAAAGCAAGCTTGCCTGGATATTGAAAACAAAATAAATGATAGCATTACACCGCAGCCGGACTATATGCTTGAGATACAGAATAATGATCAGATGATAAAACTTACTGTGAAAAGCGGATTCCATAAACCATATCTATATAAATCGAAAGCATACAAGCGTAATGATACAGCAACGATAGAGGTAGATACACTGGAATTTTCAAGGCTCGTATTGGACGGAAAAAATATTCGCTTCGAGGAATTGCCTTGCCAATATCAGGAGCTGTCCTTTGAAATTTTACATCGTAAGTTGAAAGAAAATATCCGGATTAAAAATTTTGATAAGGATACGTTGAAGATATTAAACTTATATGATGATGTAAATGGATTCAATAATGCAGCAGGGATTTTAGCAGATAATAATCATTTTCAGGGAATTGATATTGTTAAATTCGGAGAAAACATTAGCATTATTCAAAAAAGGTCAACTTTTGAAAATATATCAGTTTTAGAGGTATATGAAAAAGCAATCAATGTATTTAGGGACTATTACCAGTATGAAGTTATACAAGGTGCTGCTCGAAAGAAGATGGACAAAATACCGGAAGAGGCTTTCCGAGAAGCAATCGCAAATGCTTTGATTCATAGGGTATGGGATGTAGATTCGCAAATTAGAGTTTTGATGTTTGATGATCGAATCGAAATTGTTTCTCCAGGTGGGTTACCATCTGGAATAACAGAGGAAGAATATCTATCTGGTAAACTTTCTGTTTTAAGAAATAGAAATCTTGCAAATGTATTTTACAGATTGGGATTTGTAGAGATATTTGGAACGGGAATTACAAGAATAAAACAGTTGTATGCGGAAGGCTTGATAAAACCGGCGTTTGAAGTTTCAGAAAATGCTATAAAAATTGTGCTTCCGATATTTGAAAAAAATGCTGATTTGACAGAAGATGAAATCGTTATCTATAAACTTTTAAGCAAGACGATGCTAAAGCCAATCAGTGAAGTTGCACCATATGCACCTTTTGGTAAATCAAAGACAACAAAGCTGCTAAAAGAAATGTGTCAAAAAGGTGTGATTACAGTGGAAGGCAAAGGCAAAGGCACTAAATATATTATTAGCTAAAATTAAAATTTCCTAAGCAGTGTTTATGTTTTTTGCGAGCGTATAATTATATAAAAGAGATTTTATATTACTAAATGCTGTGAAAAAAGTTGGATTTTAAGAATACTTTTCGAGATATGACCTAGAAGAGATTCTGGTTGGATCCGCACCAACAGGGAAAGATTTCTCTATTAAAACGGCAGTTCATATCCGTAGAATGTTTGAAAAATTCGGATATTATTGAGCCGATATATGGACACGGAAAAGGCAAATATAAGTTTAAAAATCAATAATCAGTTTGAGGTGTTGGCAAAATGCGATTTTCTATTTTATGAGAGTAAGGATTAAGAAATAGTAAATTATGATACAGTAAGGGGAACAGCTGCAAGTGCAATAGCATATGCAGCACTTACGGAACAATAGCATTTGTGAAAAGATAAATGGGGGGGAAATTATGAATTACAGTTACACATCAACAACCAAACCAGGAAAGAGCGATCCTTATTGGTATGAGTGGTCTGTTGGAGAAAAGTACTTATTAGATATGTTGTATGAGGAAAGTAATATAGAAGCTGTTGCTTTTCAAGGAAATATCAGTCTGGGACTTGATGATGTTGTAGTTTATTATAAGGATGAATCTATTAAGTGTATTCAGGTTAAGCATACAAGGGCTGATGACACATTAACATATGCCGATTTAGTATCACCGAAATCTGATGATAAGATTTCGCTTTTAGGAGAATTAGCTGAATCTTGGCATAAGGAAAGGAATAATTATAAGATTATTGTTCCACAGATATTTACTAATAGAAAGCTTGGTGAGAAGGTCTCTACGACAAAAAGGGCTGATGGTTTTAAAAGGCCAGCTTTAAAGGATTTTCTGCTCGAATTAAAAGGACAGCTGCATAATGATAATACCCAGTATTCAGATATTCACTTTGATGGATATGAACAGGCATGGGAAGAGTGGAAAGAACAATTATCAGTAATTCCAGAAGATAAAGATAGAATTGAATTCTTAAGATTACTTGAAATAGAGACTAGTCAACCAGATTTGGAATCAATTGAGAAACAGTTGATAGAGGAAACAGCTTTAGTTTTTGGAGTAAATGAGAATATTGCGACAGAATTATTTACAAAACTAGACCAGAAAATGAGATATTGGACCTCTACACTTGCCAATAAAGAGAAGATTAATCCTGAAGCTGTCTGGGATGCATTGGCAGAGAACACAGTTAAACCATCATACAATCATGATTTATGCCCATGTAATCCCTTTTTTACAAGTCGAGAAGGTTTTATTGATGAATTAGAAAAAGAGTTAATATGTGGTAATGAGAGGGTGATTTTTCTTAAGGGGTTGCCAGGAATAGGTAAAACTAATATTATAAGTAAATTATCTAATAAAAGAGACAGTGTAATTAGAATCAGATATTATGCATATGAACCAGTTCAGCCAGATAAAGAATATCTACCTATTGATGCATCTGAAAGAGTAAGAAAAGATGTGTTCTGGAATGAATTGTTTTCTCAATTAAGGTATTTATTGAAAGGAAAACTTAAAAAGTATAATGTACCGTTGCAGAATGACTTTATGACATTAGGGGATATGAAAGACAGGTTCTTTGAAATTGCTTCAAAGTATGCGCTTGATGAAAAAACTATATTTGTTGTCGCAATAGATGGAATAGATCACGCAGCAAGAGCAGGGGAAGGCATAGATACATTTTTAAATACGCTTCCTAATCCTGCCTATATTCCTAAGAATGTGAAGCTGCTTATTGCAGGGCAGCCAGAGGAAGGTTATGAACAGGATCCATACTGGTTATTTGATGAAGATGATAATGTAAAAAAAATTGATGTGCCAGGAATTCAGAGAGAAGATATAGCTCTGCTTGTAAGTGATAAGATATCTGATGACAGAATGTCTGAATATCCTGTAATAACAGATATAATTGACAGGATTGCTAATGGTAATACTCTTTCAGCTATATTTGCAGTTCACGAAGCATCGATGTTTACAGATGTTTCACAGTTGGAGAAGCATTTGAAAGAAAGAAAATTACATGTGAATCTTGAACAATATTATTACAATATATGGGATAATGCTAAAAGAAAGATTAATTCGCATGGTTTTGTAGATTATAAGTTGGCAGGGGCGCTTATTCTGTTTAATGAAAAGCTTGATGGTAGCATACTGGAAGAGATGTTTAAAGAAGAAAATATCTCGGAGCGTACATGGGAAGATATGCTGGAAGCATTAAAACCATTAGTTATTGAAGAACAATGTGGATACAGATTATTGCACAATGATATTAAGGTATTTCTGACCAGATTAATAAAAAATGGTAACAGGTCAGCTTATATATCAGATGCTATAGCAACATATTATATTAATTCCAGAATAAAATCACAGGTGTATTATTATGATATATGTAAACTTCTAAAGATGGCAGAGAGACAACGGGATATAATTAATATTTTTACTCCTGAATTCGTAATCGCATCATATGTGAATGGTGTGGGTCTGGAAGTGCTTTCTATTAATGCATCTGAAATACTTAAAGATTTATTATCTATGGAAGACATTGACTGGAATTGTATGATTGATCTTTCAGCAGCATGGGATACAATAGAACAGATCTATAAAACTGTGAATGAAATAGAAGATTATGAAATAACAGACAAGAATGATAATAATATGATATCATATTCTGAAAATGAATGTAAGGTTGTTGAATTATCGCAGTGGGATGCTGAATTAATTGCAGATGTTCTGGGCAGGATAGATGAATTATATAAGATTGATGTCAGGCGCTCTGAAGGAATGTTCCTTCGATGGTTTTCTGATATGAATGTATTGGATATATGGAATAATATCTGTAAAAAGGGAATGCTGGATGAAAGATTTTCTGATGATGATAATATTCTGCTTGCTGAGACAGCAAAGGAAATAGCCCGTAATTTAGGGATTATGATTTGCAGATTTAAAAAGTATTGGATGCTTGAGGATTATATAGATGAAGATAAATTTGATACATTTATTGGAATACTTGAAACAACATATTTTAAGGAATGTGTATCAATTTACTCTGGTGATGATTTAAGGAATAGTCTGAATTTCAATTATTATATTTTTAGGGATGATTTATTTGATATCTGTCTGCAATGCATAAAGTATTGCCGATATGAAGATATTGGTATTATAGAAGAATCCTTCAGAGACAGAATTAGTAAAACAGAGAATAAAACATTTATATTACTTGATATCTTTATGAAGATAGTATCTGGTAATATAGGATTTCCAGATAAATATGAGCGCAATGCCATATGGAATCAGATTAAAGATGTTGAGTTATCAGAAATCTCATATGAATATAAATCTATATATTATTGTGTATATGCATTTGTGACAGGCTATTTAAATGTTTCTGTAGACAGTGATACGAATGCATCGTATGTGCTGGAACTTTACGCTAATAATAATTCAAGAGTTAAAGGAACATATTATGGTGCTGTTTTTAACCTTATGTGTGTATTGGGAAACTGGCTGTATCAGTTAAAAAATAATAAGGTGGATTCAATTGATGAAAAGAAGATTACATTTCTGCTAGAGAGAATCTTTATATGTAATCATAACATTTTCGAAGAAGATTATAATATTAGAAAGCATTATTCTGAAATCTTGATTGCGTTTATTAATTGTATGGAAAAATCAGGAACTGAGTTAAAGCAGACGGTGGGAGCGTGTCTAGATAGGCTGTTTGAGAATTATCCAATAGATCAGAAAATAGATGCCTATTGGTATTGCTATAGGAATAATAAAGAAAAATTAAAAGAGTATGTAGCATTTTGGACGAACGATAATAGTAGAATATGGGAACAGGAGATTGGAGAGCGAAACAGGCTGGCATATGATATTATTCGTCTGGCAAGACAATACAATCTGTATGAGTATTTAAAATTGCAGAACTTTTATGATAAAGCAAAATGGTCAGTGATTGGGTATGTATCTCATAAGGAATATTCATTCAGCAATATTATGGAATGGTATACTGCTGTCTCAGATTTATCTTCTATAAGAGCAGGAGAGTTTTCTAATGAGGTTAAATTAATATCTGACAAGGTGGAAGATATAGGGGACAACAGGCTTTCGTATAATGTTAACTGCAGGGTATATAGTGATATCTTTTCAGGTGGTCTGGAGAATATAATAAATGCTTTGAAGGATGACAGATACTTTCAGGAGATGATTAGTAAACCAGAGTATATTGTTGAGGGACTGGTTGGACTGCTTAGAGAGAACAAGTTCTCTAGAAAAAAGTTGCTTTTGATATGGACTTTTGGAATAGGAATATCAGATTGGAAAAATGAAAGTAATGGATCACATATAGCGGCACTTAAATATGCCTTGTGTAAAAATGCAGAGCAGAACAATGCTGATGTTAATATTGATGATTTAAAAGATATTGGTCCAGCAGAGGTATGTTGTTATGCTGATCCAGTCAGATATATAATTCCTGACAGATGGTATGATGATAAAAATGCAGATTCAGAATCTGATAAGAGTGCAACAGATGATAATTCTATAAGAGACAGGTTGATATCTGGATTAAATGGAGAAGTGAAATATTTTTATCCTTATAAAGAACTTGAGGATGCATGTAAGAAAAGGATAGCAGTATCAGATGCTGATTATGTTGTATATGGATTAAGACAATATCTCAATATGCAAAAGGAATGGTTAAGTTCGGCAGGTCATATTAATGTTTCCATTAATGAATTTGACCGGGATGAAGACATTCTTAAGTCAAGAGAATTCTTAGATATTAACACGGTTTATTCATTAGAAATACTGTTTATCCGTATGCTTCTTCTAATGATTTTAAGTAATGATGCAGATAGAGCTGAGACGGCATTAAGAGCATTATATCATATATTGAAGTTGCAGCCAGAATTATTAAATGTTGTCGACGGCTATTGGAAACAGTTACATTTCAGGGCAAAGGAATGGTATCTTATGATTCTGGAGTTGTTAATAGATGATGGAATTGCAATTGATGAAATCAGTGATGTATTACATAGCCATACAGACACTGAAGAGTTTAATGCAGCTATGTATATACGGTTATTAATTTTTAAGATTAACGATATCATGGGAGTTGATGAACCAGTATATAATCTGGCAGAACAAGCATTTTTTAAGCAGATACATGATGCTGGAAGCAAGAAATTCATAAAGTATCATAATGCTGCAAGGACTGTTTCGGGCGGGCAATATGTTATGAGTGTGATTAAAAAACTTAATTCAATGATATCAGATGGCGGAGATAATCTTGAGGAAAGAGTGGCTGAGTATATTTCCCAAGTAAGAACCACGGATTCTGTATTATTCAAGGTGGGAAATAATGTACAGTTAGGTGTATCGGTATGTAAAGAGAATATAGCAATGCAGGATATAATGTATAAAGATTTTTATAATGGCAGATGGCATATGGATTGTGTAAGTATGCTGCAGTGTGTATTATCGTCAACGGAACCTTATATATTGCTGAATTCAGCTCCGATGTTTCCTTATAATGATGGAAAGTTCTTTAATGAGAGAAAAGAGGAATTTCTGGAGAGAAGTGATAATGTTCAGAAGAATTATGTACATCAGATTCTAAACTATGGTATTAACGAAGAGGAAGAAAAGCTGCTTGGAGGAGTAGTGGTTGATTATATGGGAGAACGAGAGATTGAAGGCTTACTCTTTTCGTATCTGCAGCTCGCTAATGCGTATGATGATGAGCTTGCTAAAAACTCAGGGCATATGAATGGAAGAAGTATCCTAATTAATTATGCAGGATTTAATGAGGAGACATGTTGTAATATAATTATCCGCAATGGAGGAACAGCAAGCTTTAATCTTAGCCAGAAAATATGCGATATATCATATTATGCTATGAGGTGCTTTGGATGGAAGACAATCGTGGATAATGGAATATATGCTGTAAATAAAGATGGTGAAAAGGTAGTCCGTTTTGAAATGTATAATGGAGTACGGGACATAGGAAACCGCTATTATTGTTTACAGCCAGTTATGCAGCGTTGGGTTATTAAGAAATCCGAATATGAAAGAATTCAGGAATTGTGTGGTAAATTTGAAATTAAGGAAACGATGTCGATAGAGGTATCGGAAGCACGTTAAATCAGGTTAGTTGATATATAGAAGATTAAAGGATGTTTGATAAAGTAAAAATAATAAATCGAAAAGTTTCATCATATGTGCATACGGATGAAAATAATAAATCAACAGGCTCATTAGTTGATTGGCAGAACAATATGAATAAGGCACTGATTAAACTTGCCAAAGGGATGTTTCTATTCAAAATGCGGTTACTCAATTATCAGAAAAATATTAAATTATCAGGCAGAGATTGTTAGCCTATATGCTGATATTAAATATTATAAAAAACTGGTCGCAGATGGTGCAGAAATGGTCGGAGAAGCTGATTTAACCTATACTATCGGAGGCGGCTTATTCCTAAGTTTCCCGCTTATAGGAGGTATATGCCTTTTTGTTGGAATTGGCTCTGTCATTGCTGAATCTACAATGCGTGGATGTTATCAGAAGAAGATAAATGATGCATCAAAACATATCAAGGAGAAAACAGCACCAATTAATTAATATGAAAATTCAATTATGGTGATAAATCTTTTTGGAAAAACTTTTGGATATGTTAATAGCTAAAGATAACTGGAATAAATCAACTGAGTATGCAAAATAGCTTCTTGAAATTTCGTCAGATATTAAAGTTGTATGGTCAGATGAAATTGATAAGGTTGTTGCAAAACAGAGGGCCACATAATAGAATAGAATTAGAGAAGAATGTAATATATTTTGAGTAATAGGCAGAAGAATAGTCATACTAATAAAGGAGGTGTTTATATGGCAACCTCAAGTATCACTAAGAATTTTATTATATCTGGTCAGAAACAGGTGGAGAAGTTTGCTGATGCGATTGAAACATCTGCCAACGACAGAACAGCTTGTGTCCCTATTAATGTGACTTATTTACAGGGAGTGGATGCAGTAGTAAAATTCATGGAGAAAAGGAAGAAAACGGATGTCATTAACAAGTAATTTTATTATAGGGAGTATTTAGACAATGCGGAAAAAAGCTCGGAGAGGATAAGTTGATACAGCTCTAAAGCGAAAGCTTGCTAGATTTAGTAAGATTAATGAGAGCGAGCAGACTTATAATCTTGCAGTATATTTGATTGCACAGCTTGGCAAAAAATTCAATGAAAAAGAGGAAATAATAATGAAACACACAATTTTCACCCCATACAGAGTATGCCCCTTAGGTGCACACGTAGACCACCAGCTTGGACAGGTTACAGGTTTTGCAATTGACAGGGGAGTTGAATTAGAATTTGACATAACAGAAGATGGAACATTTGACCTTATCAGCAAGAATTATCCAGGTCATATAATGTTCACGCTTGAAGATGAGTTAGAACGAGAGATGCTTTGGGGGGATTTCCTTAAAGCTGCGATTGTTGCACTTTCAAGAAAATATGAATTAAGGAGAGGCATCAAAGGTGTTATTGAGGGAACACTGCCAGTTGGAGGATTGTCATCCTCAGCGGCAGTTATTCTTACATATCTTAATGCCGTATGTATAGCTAATGATATTCAGATTACAAGACCTGAGATTATAAGTAATGCTATATGGGCAGAGCGTAATTATATAGGAGTTAATGTTGGCAAGCTTGACCAGAGCTGTGAGGTATATTGCAGGGAAAATGGTCTGTTATTTCTTGATACACTGGATGATTCCAATGAGATTATACCGGTAAGTTCCAATATGAAACCATTTGAGATTATGATTGTATTTGGCGGAAAGGAAAGACAGCTTGCTGGTTCTGCATATAATACCAGAGTTGATGAGTGCAAGGCGGCGGCGTATGCATTACAGGCGTATGCAGGTATGGATTATGGTAATTATAAAGATACATATTTAAGAAATGTACCTATAGGCGTTTATTTACAGTACAAGGACAGGCTTCCAGAGAACTGGAGGAAAAGAGCAGAGGATTTTTATGGTGAAAGACAGAGAGTAAAAGACGGAATTAAGGCCTGGAAGAAAGGTGATATTGAAGAATTCGGACAACTTATGTTCCAGTCTGGAAGAAGTTCCATAGAGCTTTATGAAACAGGATCTGATAATTTGAGAGATTTACAGGATATATTTGAAAATACAGATGGAATATATGGCGGAAGATTTTCTGGTGCAGGCTTTAATGGTTCAAGTATTGCTCTTATTAATCCAGATAAGAAAGAAGAGATTGCTGATAAGGTAAGAAAAGAGTATATAAAGAGGCATCCTAATTTAGAGAAGGATTTTGCTATTTATTTCGTTAATACAGCAGATGGAATTAAGTTATAAAGATTACACAGTATAGAAGAGGAATTATATATGAAATGTATAGTATTAGCAGCAGGTTATGCAACAAGATTATATCCATTAACAGAGAATTTTCCAAAGCCTTTATTGGAAGTTAAGGGTAAAAGCATATTAGATTGGTTGTTAGAAGATGTTCAATCTACCAATATGGTAGATGAGGTTATAGTTGTGTCTAATCATAAGTTCTATGATATATTTACTGAATGGGCAGATAAGGCAAAGAATAGATTAAGTGGAATGAAACTTACAATCTTAGATGACGGCTCAACAGACAATGATAATAGGTTAGGTGCAGTTAAGGATATAGCATTTGCAATAAATGAATGTAATTTGGCAGGTGCAGATAAAAATGTATGCGAAGATGGAGTGCTTGTTCTTGCGGGTGACAACCTTTTGGATTTCTCTATAAAAGGATTTCTTGATTTCTACAAAGAGAAAAATGCAACCTGCATAATGAGACATTATGAGCCATCGTTAGAAAAGTTACAGCGAACAGGCGTTGTTGAAGTTGATTCTTCTGATAAGGTTATTTCAATGGAAGAAAAGCCTAAAGAACCAAAGAGCAACTGGGCTGTGCCACCATTTTATATTTATGGCAAAGAGGATTTACCGGTTATTGTTGATTGTGTCAATGACGAGGAGATTAATCTTGATGCACCGGGTGGATTTATTGAGTGGTTCTGCAAGAAACGTGAAGTTTATGCGTATGAAATGCCAGGTAAGAGATATGATATAGGTAATAGGGAAAGTCTGGAGTGGATTAGGGAGAATTACTAATAATGAACTAATGATTTGAGGGGTGCATATGGAGGCAAAGGTAATATTATTTCATAGTAATGAATCTGATAAATGTAAAGCATTTATAAATAATGATGTAAGTTTGATTACAAGTAAAAATGGAAAAGATGATATTTGGTTAGGTGATGGTATGTATTTTTGGGATAATAAGGGGAATGTTGATTGGTGGAATAGTAAGCAACGTAACAGGAAACCAAATGAAACTTTTTCAATTGTAAGGGTTAATGTAAATGCTGACAATATATTAGATTTAACAGATTATGATGTTTATATGAAACTAAAGTATGCATGGGAAAAACTAGCAGAAAAAATGCAATGTAATCAGGAATTACCTTTGGGAAATAAGTTGAATATGCTATTTTCTATAGATTCATTTTCTCAAAAATATGATATAATTAAAGTGTTTGGAAAGTATAATAATACACCAGCATATGGTATATTTTCATATGATTATAAAGCTAATAAAGCAGAACCAACGATTGGTGTAAAATGTATATATAATATCAAAAATTCAAAGTGTATTTTAGAAAAAGAGTTATATAAGGAGGTTTAATTATGGGTAAAATTGATAGTTTGGAATTCCTTGATTCTTTTATAGAACAAATAGATAGTTTAACAGATGAAGAGGTTGAAATGTATAAAAAAAATTATCAAAATGAGTTGAATAATAAAATTCAACAACAGCAATTTGATTTTATACCTCCATTTAACGAAAATGATATTGATATAAAAGAAAGCAAGACAACATTACTAAATGATTATAGTTATAATAAATTAGATGTTTTTTATAAAGGTGTTGATAATAATATTAATGAGAACATTGACAAAACAACATTTGTTTATGCAGCATAGGGGGTATTTATGGTAAGAAGTGGTTTTCAATTTGCAAATCCAATATTAGAGAGGGTTAGCTTTGTTACTAATAATAAATTTGATAGCGATAAATTTGAAGGGATTGATATAGAATCTCAAACAAGTGTTGAAATGCATGAAGAAAATACAGCGAAAGTGTCTTTAAATGTTATAGTAGGAAGCAGTGAAGATAATCAGCCATTCAATATTGATATAGTAATGAGTGCTAAATTCAGATGGAGAGATACTATAGATATAGCTAAAGTTAAGGAATTATTAAAAGTTAATGGTGCTTCTGTATTGTTATCGTATATAAGACCTATAGTCGCTAACTTGACTAATAGTTCTCAGTATTCAGTATTAAATATTCCATTTATGGATTTTACACAATCTGATAGTAAGTGAAGTACCTAGTTAATCATACATTATACAAAAATATCAGACAAATTTTTATTTTTGTATGGTAAATATACTTGAATTATGATATTATTACAATATCGGGGTTATATAGACTTGAATAATTTAATAAATGGTTCGAAGATACGATGTTTTACAGATATTTATAGCTTGTTCTACGTTAATCAGGACTGTAGTAGTATGTCTGTTGCTGGGAAATGGGAGTTGTATTTTATAACCCGCTGTTGTGCGTATATAGGAGAATGAAAGTATATGTTTAGAAAAAAGACAGAAGAGAACTTATTGCCAGAAGGTGATGTCAGGCGAATGATTGAGGCAATTGACAATATAGCCTCAGGTGATTTTAATGAGATAGATGCGACGGATTTTAATAATCCGTTGTATGCAGATAAGCTTAATTCAATGCTTAAAGCGGTTAAGCAGGTTAATAATCCAGTTGTTATGCGACTTAATGAAACTATGGAGATTCTTGGCGATAATACTTTGATTAAAGATACACTTAATCAGGTAGAAACACAGACTAAGTCGATACAGCATATGGAGAATGCCAGCCAGCATCTTGAGAGTTCTATAGAGAACATTTCTATGGCTATGGGACATATCCGTGATAATGCCCACGATATAATATCAGTGTCTCATAATGTAACGGTAGATATGAACGATAGTATCAAAGCCGTTAATGTGTCATCTAAGAAGATTCAGTCTATCAATAATAAAGTTCAGGATTTTAAGGGTAAGATTGGTAAGATTGAAGCGATTGTAGACCTTGTTAAGAAGGTATCTAACCAGAGTAATCTTTTGGCTTTAAATGCTTCTGTTGAAGCTGCAAGAGCCGGAGAAGCAGGAAGAGGCTTTGCCGTTGTTGCTGATCAGGTAAGATTATTATCTAATAATACAGCAGAGTCTGCTGGAAGTATAGTCAAGTATGTTAAAGAATTAAGAGATAATATAGATGAGCTTGCAAAAGCAATGGATGAGACTACCATAAGCCTTGGTGAAGGGAATGAAAAGGTAGAGAAGTCACTTGAAGTTATGCAGCAGATGAACAGCCAGATTGATGACATAAGTGAGAAGGTTGACAGTGTCTTTAATGACATAGATACACAGACAGGTGTTACAAAGTCATTTTCTAAGCAGATAGAGAATATTTCACAGAGCTACAGCATACTGTCTGATGACTGCCTTAAATCAGGACAGAGGGTATTTAAGGTGGGCAGATATCTTGATAAGACAAGAAGTGATCTTGTAAGAGGCTGTTCTAAGATTACACAGCAGGATTGGATGAGAGTGTTTGAAGTGGATCATTATATTCTTACATGGAGAGTATATAACAATATCGTAGGATTTGAACATCTTTTAAAGAAGCAGGTAGATGATCCGTCACGTTGTAAACTTGGTAAATGGATTGCACAGTTAAAGGATGATAAGATTGTAAATAGTTCTGAATTCAAGCAGCTTGTAAAGGCACATAATGATTTGCATCATTATGCAGAGCTTTCATGGCATGCTAATGAAGATGGAGATAAAGAAAAGGCAATGCAGTATTTTAATGATACATATAATGCTTTTTCACAATTTGATGAGGCAATCAATAAGCTTCAGAAGAAAATGCAGCAGCTTGGTTATAATGATATAACTGCTATTGTGGCGTTTGAAAAGTAATTAATAGGAAGAGTTAATAATAAGGATTAGTATAAAAGTTAATAATAGGGATTAATAATAAGAGTTGATGCAGGGTGAAATATAGTCATAACACACAGTGGACGTGAAAAGGAGAAGTTAAGCTGAAATTGAAATATGGACTTAAAATAAATATTCTATACTCTTGTAATTAGGAACGGAATAATATATTATAAAGTGATATGAATTTTTAAAAGAGAGGAATATATCTATGTGTGGAATAGTTGGATATGTAGGTAATGAACAGGCAGCACCAATACTTCTTAACGGTCTTGCAAAGCTTGAATATAGAGGGTACGATTCGGCAGGTATTGCAGTTCGTGACGGCGAAAGTCCGGTTGAGGTTGTTAAGGCGAAGGGAAGGCTTAAGGCATTAGAGGAAAAGACCAATAATGGTCTTGCCATTAAAGGGACTTGCGGTATTGGACATACAAGATGGGCAACACATGGTGAGCCTTCTGAGAATAATGCACATCCTCATATATCAGATGATTATAATGTTGTTGGCGTACATAATGGAATTATTGAGAATTATCAGGAATTAAAGGATAAGCTTGTTAAGAATGGATACGAGTTCTATTCATCAACAGATACAGAAGTGGCTATTAAGCTTATAGATTATTATTATAAGAAATATGAGCATACACCTGTAGATGCTATTAACCATGCTATGGTTCGTATCCGTGGTTCTTACGCATTTGCAATTATGTTCAAGGAATATCCTGATGAAATATATGTAGCAAGAAAAGACAGCCCAATGATACTTGGTGTCAGTGATGGCAACTGCTATGTTGGCTCTGATGTACCGGCTATACTTAATTATACAAGAAATGTATATTATATTGGCAATATGGAGATTGGACGTCTTGCAGATGGTAATATAACATTTTATAACCTTGATGGTGATGAGATAGAAAAAGAGCTTGTAGAGATTAAATGGGATGCTGAGGCAGCAGAAAAAGGTGGATATGAGCATTTTATGATGAAAGAAATCCACGAACAGCCAAAGGCAATTGCTGATACACTTAATTCTGTATTAAAGGACGGGAAGCTTGATTTATCAGCAGTAGAGCTTTCAGATGAAGAGATTAAGAAGATTTCACAGATATATATCGTAGCCTGTGGTTCGGCATATCACGTTGGCGTAGTTGCACAGTATGTTATGGAAGATCTGGCTAAGATACCGGTAAGAGTAGAACTCGCTTCTGAGTTCAGATACAGAAAGCCTTTGTTAGATCCTGATGGACTTGTGATTGTTATAAGCCAGTCAGGTGAAACAGCAGACAGTCTTGCGGCATTAAGGCTTGCTAAGGATAAGGGACTTAGGACACTTGGCATTGTCAATGTAGTTGGAAGTTCAATTGCAAGAGAAGCAGATAATGTATTCTATACACTTGCCGGTCCGGAGATTTCAGTTGCTACAACTAAGGCTTACAGTACACAGCTTATAGCCGCTTACTGCCTTGCAATTCAGTTTGCCAGAGTAAGAGGTGAGATAACAGATGATGTGTACAGCACATATTTAGAAGAACTTAAGACTATACCTGATAAGATTGAGAAGATTCTTGAAGATAAGGAAAGAATTCAGTGGTTTGCCGCAAAGGTTGCCAATTCAAAGGATATATTCTTTATAGGAAGAGGAATTGATTACGCAGTCAGTCTTGAAGGAAGCCTTAAGCTTAAGGAGATATCTTATATTCATTCAGAAGCGTATGCCGCTGGTGAATTAAAGCACGGAACTATAAGTCTTATTGAAGATAATATTCTTGTTATTGGTGTGCTTACACAGAGTGAGCTTTATGAGAAGACGATAAGCAATATGGTTGAGTGCAAGAGCCGTGGTGCATATCTTATGGGACTTACTACATATGGAAAGTATGAAGTTGAGGATACAGTTGAATTTACTGTATACATTCCAAAGATAGATGAACATTTTGCAGCATCACTTGCTGTTGTGCCACTTCAGTTACTTGGTTATTATGTAAGTGTAGCTAAGGGACTTGATGTGGATAAGCCAAGAAATCTTGCTAAATCAGTTACAGTGGAATAAAATGAACTATATCCGTTCCACATAATAGAGTGGGACGGATTTTTACATTATTGACAATTATGTCGAATATAGTATAATTATTCAGATTGCATAAATAATAATATACTATCAGGGGGCTTATGACGAATATTAACAGAACTAAGGAAAGTATACAGAATATACTTATATTTTTTACAGATGCAATAGCGATAGTGTTATCGTATTATGTTGCAGGAATAATCTGGCTGGGGTTATATTGGGGAATGAATAACAGACAGATTTTTAGTGAACTTAATAATAACTGCGTATCAATACTGGTTGCGACAGTTATTACAGCAGTATTTTATAATGTCAAGAATGATTTTATAAGCAGAGGTTATTTTGAAGAATTCAGGTCTGTAGTATGCAAGAGTGCACTGTTTGCTGCTATACTCGCTGTCTATGAATTATTAAGAAGAGATGCAGAAGGCATCCAGAGAGGCATATATATTGTTACAGTTATCGTTGCAATAGTTATTATGTATGTATCAAGACTGCTTGTTAAGGCATATCTTAAATCACATAACGAAAGCAAGAGGGCAAGCCGTGTCATAATGGTTACAGTTAAGGACAGGGCTAATAATACACTTTCAAAGATTGATGAGAAGGACGACTGGTTAAGAAAGATAGACGGAATTGTAATTATGGATGAGAATATGACAGGTCAGGATATCAATGGAGTTCCTGTTGTCGCAGATATCCATACTATGATGAAGTTTATTAAGAATGAAATCGTTGATGAAGTCTACATAGATGTTACAGATCGCATAAGAGAACGTATCAAGCCTATGGTTATGGAACTTGAGGATATGGGTGTTACTGTACATCTTAAGATTGAAGTATTAGATGTATACAGGGATTTCGATGCGAAGCTTGGTTATCTTGGAAGTATTCCAGTTATTACATTTGCTAACAGGATATATAGCTGGAAGTCTTTATTCGTAAAGAGATGTATTGACATAGTTGGAGCTATCGTGGGTCTTGTATTTATGACAATTGCGATGATATTTGTTGCACCAGCTATTAAGATTGAGTCAAAAGGTCCATTATTCTTTAAGCAGAAGCGTGTAGGAAAGAATGGACGTTATTTCTATATTTATAAGTTCCGTTCAATGTATATTGATGCCGAGGAACGTAAGAAAGAACTTATGGCACAGAATGAGATGAATGGTCTTATGTTCAAGATGAAGGATGACCCTAGAATTACCAAGGTTGGTAAGTTCATAAGAAAGACAAGTATAGACGAGCTTCCTCAGTTTATTAATGTGTTAAAGGGAGATATGAGCCTTGTCGGAACAAGACCACCTACGGTGGGTGAGTTCAAGCAGTATAAAGGACACCACAAGAGAAGACTGTCTATGAAGCCGGGTATTACAGGAATGTGGCAGGCATATGGACGAAATAGTGTTATGGACTTTGATGAAGTTGTAAAGATGGATTTGGAGTATATCGATAACTGGAGTGTAATGCTTGATATTAAAATTTTATTTAAGACAGTTGTTACAGTGTTTACTAATCACGGAACATAATTGATATAGTAAGTGTCAGAATATTTAAGTATATAGAATTTTATGAAATACGAATACATAATGTGAGATAAGGGAGATTAAGCGATGATTATTACTAAGACACCTTTTAGAATGTCTTTTTTTGGTGGTGGAACAGATATGGAGTCATTTTTTATGGAAAATGGTGGGGCAGTTTTATCGACAACATTTGATAAATATTGTTATGTTAATGTAAGACACCTGCCAAGATTCTTTGACTATAGTACAGAGTTATCATATGCCAAAATAGAAAGAGTAACAGATGTTAATGATATTCAGCATCCAGCAATAAGAGAGGCAATGAAAATGCTGGATATGCATGAAATCAGATTAACATATGAAGCAGATCTTCCAGCTAGATCCGGTTTAGGTACATCTAGTTCATTTGCCGTTGGAATGATTAATGCTTTTTATGCTTTGAAGGGAAAGTATGCAGATAAGAAAAAGCTTGCTGATGCTGCAATATATTTAGAAAGAGAATTGTGCAAAGAAGCAGGTGGATGGCAGGATCAGATTGCTGCATCATATGGTGGATTTAATAGAATTAATTTTAATTCAGATGGATATGAAGTGCTGCCATTAATTATTAATCCGGAAAGAAAGAGACAGCTTAATAATAATTTAATGATGTTTTTCACGGGATTTACAAGATTTTCATCAGATGTTCAAAAAGCAAACGCATCCAACAAAGCAGATAAAGTAAATCAGCTCAAAGAAATGCTTGCTTTAGTAGATGAAGCAGAAAAGGTTTTAGTGGATAAGCAGAGTGACTTAGATGAATTTGGAAGACTTCTTGATCATACATGGAGAATTAAAAGAAAAACAGGTAATACAGTATCTACTAATAGTATTGATGAATTATATGATAAAGGATTAAAGGCTGGAGCTTTAGGTGGGAAATTACTTGGAGCAGGAGGCGGTGGTTTCTTAGTGTTTTATGTAGAGCCAGATAAACAGGAAAAAGTGAAAAAAGCAATGGAAGATCTGTTGTATATACCATTTGAATTTGAAGATGGTGGAACAAGAGTAATTCATTATAGTCCAGAAACATATGAACCTATAATATAATTTGAATTACAAGGAGACTAAATTGAAAGAGAATATTGCGAAACATATAGATGTATTATTTGAAAGATATCCAGAATTGGATTTTAATAGGGAATACATAAAAAAAGCATATGAATTATTAGAACAGACTTTTTTGAATGGTGGAAAGCTTTTAGTTGCAGGTAATGGTGGTTCAGCTTCGGATGCTGAGCATATTGTCGGTGAGTTAATGAAAGGCTTTGAAAAACAAAGAAGACTTCCTGTGGAATATAAGGATAGATTAATTAATGAAAATGAGAAACTTGGAAATGTTTTAGCTGATAATTTACAGATGGCACTACCTGCAATTGCGTTAGATGGTCATATAGCATTATCTACTGCATATATGAATGACTGCAGACCAGAGTTATGTTTTGCACAGCAGGTTAATGGGTATGGAAATAGTGGAGATATTTTCTTAGGGATTTCAACATCTGGTAATAGTAAAAATATTTTATATGCTGCAATAACTGCTAAAGCGAAAGGGTTAAAAGTTATAGGACTCACAGGTGCAAATGATAGTGAATTATCTAAAATAGCAGATGTAACAATCCGTTCATCACAGACAAGAACATATATGATACAGGAGCATCACTTACCTATTTATCATTGTCTATGTTTAATGCTGGAAGAAAGATTTTTTGGAGAGGAATAGCTGATGGAAAAGCAGGCACTTTTAAATACATATGTAAATAATGTAGATATGTCAGAGACAATTTGTGCGATAGAAGAGATGATTGCGTCTAAGAATAAATCATACATAGTTGCTATTAACGTAGATGTGGTTATGAAGATTGAGAATGACAGCTATTTGAAAAAAATTGTTGATGATGCAGATATGGTTCTGGTTGATGGAAAACCATTAGTTTGGATTTCTAAGCTTCATAAAAGACCGGTAAAGGCTAAAATATCAGGTTCTGATTTGGTTCCAGAGTTATGTAAAGTTGCACAAAAGAAAAAATATACAATATTTATTATTGGTGGTAAAGATGGGATAGCTGAAAAGGCTAAGGCTAATTTAGAAAAAAAGCTTCCTGACATAGAGATTGTTGGTGTATATGCTCCTCCATTTGGCTTTGAAAAAAATCAAGATGAGTTAGATAGAATAAATGCAATGATTTCTGATGTTCATCCGGATTTATTAATTGCTTGTTTTGGATGTCCTAAGCAGGAAAAATGGATATATGAAAATATAGATAAATATGATGCAAAGGTCACTATATGTGCAGGTGCAACAGTGGATTTTCTTGCTGGAAATGTCAAAAGAGCACCTCGCTGGATGAGTGACCACGGATTGGAATGGTTTTATAGGTTATTACAAGAGCCTAAAAGAATGTTTAAAAGATATTTAATAGATGATGTAAAAATATTACGATTGGTAAGAAAATATAAATAATATAATGAGGGTATAGTTTTGGATAATAAAAAAGATGTTGCGGTTATTATATTAAATTTTAAATCTTGGCAGGAAACAATACAGGAAGCCGATATATGTAACGAATTTCTTGGGATTGATTATGAAAATATCATTATTGTTGATAATGCTTCTCCTAATGATTCATATGTAAATCTTAAAAGTACTTCAAAAGAAAAGAATTTCATATTAATTAAATCAGAAAATAATAATGGATATGCTGCTGGAAATAATATCGGAATGAGGTATGCTTATAAGGCAGGGTATAAATATGCATGGATATTAAATAATGATATTTTAATTAATGACAAAGAGATTGTTACAAAGCTTACGGATGTATTTAAAAAAGACTCTAGTGTAGCGGTTGTTAATCCAGATATATATGCTCCAGATGGGCATATGTATAATAGAGATTCTATAAGACCCGATTTTTTTGATTTGACATTTGGAATGTTAAATTATAAGAAAAAAGGTCGTAAGATAGAAGATAGAGGTGGATATTCATATATATACAGACCGCAGGGGTGTTGTATGATGGTTGATTTAAATAAAATGAATGAAATCGATTATATGGATGAGCATACATTTTTATATGTTGAGGAACCAATTCTGGCAGAAAGATTAATGCAGAAAAATTACAAATGTGCCTGCTGTATAGCAACAAGTATAATACACAATCATTCAACAACAGTAAAATCTGTATTTGCTAAAAATAAGATTCGTAAAATGAATAATGAGAGTTTTAAATATTATTTAAAGCAGTATAGAAAATTTAATATAGTTAAAACAAATATATGTTTATTCTTTAATTATTTAAAATTACTTATGTTAGATTAATCTAAGTTATAATGGAGAAGAAATGAAAAAACGTAAAATCTTGTATATTTCAATGAGTATACCATATGATAATGTTCCTCATGCAGGAGGAAAAACTTTCAATTATTATATTAATGGATTTGCCAATGATATAGATAATGAAGTTACTATGATTGCAAAAGTTTTACCAGAAGAGGAACATCAGATCGAAAATATTAATCCCAATATTAACACTATAATAGTAAGAACACCGAAGAATAAGGTAAAGAAATATATTTCATATATTAAAAGTTTGAATTCAAAAATAAATCCGTTATACCGATATGGAAATGTATTAACTAAAGAGATATTTAACCAGATAGGGAATGAGTTAGATAAATTAAAAAATACAGGATATGTACCTGATATTGTAATACTTGAATGGACGTGGATGTTATTATTTATAGATCAGGTAAAAAAAAGATTTCCTAATGCAAAATATATTGCTTCGGAACATGATGTTTCTTTTTTAGGTGCACAGAGACAATATGAAAACGCTAAAGGTTTTAAGAAGATATATAAAAAATTATATTATAATAATTTGTATAAGAGAGAAATATTAAGTATTAATAAATGTGATTATGTTGTAACACATAATGCAAAAGATAAAAAATTATTACTTAAAAATGGAGTTGAACAATCTAAACTAGGTGTAATTGTTCCATATATTAATTTACCAGAACAAGTTGCAAGAAAAAATATAAATAAAAATATATTATTCTATGGTGCAATGAATAGAATAGAAAATGAAATAAGTGCAGAATGGTTTATTAAAAATGTTATGCCTGAAATTAAGGATACTGGTGCAAAATATGTAATTGTTGGAAATAAACCTAGTGATGAGTTAAAAAAATATGAGTCTGATAATGTTATAATTACAGGTTTTGTTCAAGATATTCAGCCATATTTTTCAAGTGCAATGTGTCTAGCAGCACCTATTCAAGCTGGAGCTGGTGTTAAAGTGAAAATTCTGGAGGCTATGGCTATGGGGGGTCTCGGTCTTACTAATAATATTGGAATTGAAGGAATAGAAGTTGACGATGGCATACATTATTATCATTGTGAGACACCAGAGGATTATAATGGCAAAATAAGATATATTATACAGAATAGAGATGAAGCAGAAAAAGTTGCTCAAAATGCTTTAAAGTTCATAAATGACAATTATAATTTAAAAAATTCTTTCAAGGAATATAGTGAAAAAATTTATTCTTTATAATATGGTTAGATTCAGAGGTTAAGAATATGATTAAAAAAGTTAATGCATATTATATTTTTGCAGTTATATTTGTATTATATTATATTCCAAGATATATAGAATATACGACGTTTATTAAAATTGATGAGATAAAATTAATAGTGACATTTACAAAATTAATTTCTTATATGTTAGCATTTTCTTATATTGTATATAAGGTAGTACAGAAGAAAAGTATATCATTATTACTTTCTACAATAATGCTTTTTTTCTTGTTCCAGTCTTTTTTAGGTGAAAGAAAAAGTGTATTTGTTGTATTATTGTTTTCAACAATATTTGAAGAAGAGTATATGGATAAATATATTCGTTCTTTATTTAATATTTCTGTCGTTTTATATGTAATAACTTTCATATCTTCAAAGGCAGGAATAATAGAGAATGTAATTACATCGCGTGATAAATTAGGTGGGGCATGGATAGCTGGTGGTAATGGATTTGAATATCCAGGGCAAATGATAATGATGTTGATGCCTATTGTATTTATGTATTATTATTTAAAAAGTGGTAAAATAACATGGAAGGATAATGTATTCTGGCTGGTAGTAGATGCATTCATATTTAGCCAGTGCCTTACAATAACAGGAACAGTAATGATAGCATTATTTATTGCCTGTTATAATGTTTTACAATATAGAATAAAAACAAAAGATAGTAAAATATTGGCTTCTGGTATAATAAAATTTCTGCCATTTATATTTTTATTCATTACAATAATATTACTTGTTATATATAAGGTGTTTCCATTAGTGGGAAATATATTAGACAAAGCCTTAAATGGAAGATTGAATATAGGTAATATAATAATTAAAAGTTATGGAATAAAGATATTAGGTACTAATTTTACTAATGGAATTAATAATGGATATTATGAGATATTAGATTCTGAATATATGCATATGCTTGTTGCGGAAGGAATTTTATTTTTAATTGTTGCATTAATATTATGCTGTTTTGTTCTTAAATATACTCAATTAATAAATAATCAATATTTAACATTAATTTGGATATTTATTCTTTTGAATTCAATTGTTAATAATGGGATATTTAATTTGGTATTTAATCCATTTAGTATATTAATAACTATATATATAAGAAAAAATCTTAATAATGCTTATTTAAAAGAAAAGTTTGACAAATTTAAAAGAACGATAAAAGAAGAATGATAAAATAGAAATTATAGATTATAATTCATTAAGGAGACAATGGAAATGTCAATAGTTACAACTACAGAAATGTTTAAAAAAGCATATAAAGAAGGATATGCAATTGGTGCTTTTAATGTTAATAATATGGAAATTATACAGGGAATTATGGAAGCAGCCGGTGAGTTGAGTTCTCCGGTTATATTACAAGTATCTAATGGAGCTAGAAAGTATGCGGGACATAATTATATTGTTAAACTGGTTGAAGCAGCAACTATGCAATATAAGGATATTCCAGTTGCTTTACATCTTGATCATGGAGCAGATTTTGAAATGTGTAAATCGTGTATAGATGGTGGTTTTACATCTGTTATGATTGATGGTTCTCAGTATTCGTTTAAGGAAAATATTGAACTTACCAAAAAAGTTGTAGATTATGCACATGAGCGTGGTGTAGTTGTAGAAGGAGAGCTTGGACAGTTGGCAGGTGTAGAAGATGATGTTAATGTAGAGCATCATTCCTATACAAAACCAGAAGAAGTAGAAGAATTTGTATCTAAAACAGGTGTTGATTCATTAGCAATAGCAATAGGAACAAGTCATGGAGCGTTTAAATTTAAACCAGGTACAAAGCCACAGCTTAGATTTGATATTCTGGAAGAGGTTTCTAAAAGACTTCCAGAATTTCCGATTGTTTTACATGGAGCTTCAAGTGTATCTGCTAAATATGTTGATATAATTAATTCAAATGGTGGAAAATTAAAAGATGCAGTAGGCATTCCAGAAGATATGTTAAGAAAGGCTGCCAAGAGTTCAGTATGTAAAATTAATATAGATTCTGATATAAGATTAGCAATGACAGCAGGAGTAAGAGAAGCTTTAGTGGAGAATGAGGATATGTTTGATCCTAGAGTATATCTTAAACAAGGCCGTGCGTATGTTAAAGAATTGGTTGAACACAAAATGATAAATGTATTGGGTAGTAATGGAAAGGCATAAGTAATATGAAAACAGTAATAATGGCAGGTGGAAAAGGAACGAGAATATCAGAAATGTTTCCAGATATCCCTAAACCACTTATTCCTATTGATGGTGTACCTGTATTAGAAAGAGAAATAATATCCCTGCATAATCAAGGTTTTGATGATATAATCATAACAATTTCACATATGGGAGATAAGATAAAAGAATATTTTGAAGATGGAAGAAAATGGAATGTAAATATACAGTATTTTGAAGAAAAAATTCCATTAGGAAATGCAGGAGCATTATTTAAAATAAGAAACTTACTGGGAAAAGAGCCTTTTTTATTATTAAATGCAGATGCAATGTTTGAGGTGGATTTTAATAGAATGTTAAAGTTTCACAAAGAGCATAAAGCATTAGTTACATTATTTACCCATCCTAATAGTCATCCGTACGATAGTGGATTAATTGTAGCAAATGAAAAGTCAATAGTTGAAGAGTGGCTTACCAAAGAGGATGCTAGACCACAATGGTACAAAAACAGGGTTAATGCAGGGTTACATATAATAGATCCGTCTGTTCTGGATATGCTTTCAATAAATGAAGATGATATTGGCAGGGAAATTAATGGAAAAGTTGTTAAGGTGGATTTAGATCGTCAGATTTTAAAACCATTGTGTGGTAAAGGTTTTATGTTATGCTACGATAGTCCCGAGTATGTAAAAGATATGGGAACACCTGAGAGGTATTATGCTGTAGAAAACGATTATAAAAAAGGAATAGTCAGTGCAAAGAATTTAGCAAATAAACAGAAAGCTGTTTTTTTAGATCGTGATGGCACAATTAATGTATATAAGGGATTTTTAAGAGATATTGATGAATTTGAACTGCTTGATGGTGTTGCAGATGCAATTAAAAAGATAAATAATAGTGGATATCTGTGTATTGTAGTTACTAACCAGCCAGTTATAGCAAGAGGTGAAGTTACATATGAACAGTTAGATATGATCCATAAAAAAATGGAAACTCTGCTTGGATTAGATGGAGCTTATATTGATGGATTATATTATTGCCCACACCATCCTCATAAGGGTTATGAAGGAGAAATACCAGAATTAAAGATTGATTGTAAGTGTAGAAAACCAAAGCCAGGAATGTTATATATGGCAGAAAAAGATTTTAATATCAGTCTTTCAGATAGCTTTATGGTTGGAGATGGTGAAAATGATATTATTGCCGGAAATGCAGCTGGTTGCAGGAGCGTATTAATTGCAAATAAACAAGAAAATACTATTGATAAAGGTATAGCAGCAGATGTCGTAAATGATGTCGTTGAGTTTGTCGATAAATATATAAGTAATATATAATACTAAAAATATTTGCTGATAAGACTGTATAAATAAGTATTATGATATGGATGCAACAATTGCTTCTGTACTTGATAAATGTAGTGAGATATTTATATAATGTTACATTAATATGCTTTATATAAAAATAGAGGTGCAAAGTGAATAAAAGAACATTAAAATCTATTATAATAATGGGAATATCATCAGTAGTAGGTTATCTGGTTACATTATTTTTAACATCATATGTTACTGAGAATATAGGTATTGAGGCATATGGCTTTGTTTCTATTTCAAAAACATTTGTTAGTTATGGAGAAATAGTTACAATTGCATTGACTTCATTTGTAGTAAGATATATTACGATTAATTATCATAAGCACGATATTGAGGCGGCTGAATCCTATTATGTATCTTCTATCAATGCAAGTATAGTGTTATGTATATTATTATCTGTGGTTTTTTCCATTTTGACAATTAAAATTGATTGTATAATAAAGATACCGCTGGAATTGCTGCATTCAGTGCGATTATTGTTTGCAACTATGTTTGTGGCGTTTGTGGCAACAACAATGTCAACGCCTTTTAGTACGGGATTTTATATTAAAGACCGATTAGATATTTCTGGAATAATAAAAATAATATCATATACAGCTAATATGTGTGTATTAATTGTATTATTTTCTATATTTAATCCTTCGTTATGGTTTGTGGGTGTTGGATCCATAGTAGCAGCGTTAATTATCTTATTAGGTTCATATTTTTCAAATAAAAAACTTGTTCCTGATTTTAGATATAATATGAGGTTACATTCAAACCAAAAAGTAAAAATGCTTCTTACCAATGGTTTATGGAATTCAATTAACCAGTTAGGTAATACGTTAAATAGTGGTCTGGATTTACTTTTTTCCAATGCAATGCTTACAGATATTCAGACAGGACAGATTGCTGTGTCTAAGAGTATTGGAACAATATTTAGTTCATTGGCAGGAATTATTTTCCAGCCATTACAGCCAGAATTATTAAGAACTTATTCAGAAGGCATTAATGGAAAGTTTTTAAATCAATTAAAAAAATCCATGAAATTATGTGGCTTTTTCGGAAGTTTAGCATTTAGTGGATTTTTTGCATTAGGATTTTTGTTCTATAAATTGTGGCTGCCAAGTCAGGATTATAAGCTGCTTCATATTTTGACAATAATTACTGTTTTTACATACATAATGGATATATTCCTACAACCAATATATTATGTTAATACACTTACTGTTAAGAATAAGATTCCCTGTTTTATAACAATTATTGGAGGTTTGTTAAATGTTGTCGGAATGTTTATTTTAATAAAATATACCAATTTGGGTGTATACGCAGTACCTATAACAACAGCAGTTATAATGTTTTTAATAAATTTTTGTTTTAATCCGGTTTATGCCTGTTGGTGTTTAGGAATAAAGAGATCATATTTTTATCCTTTGATTTTTAAACATTTGTTTGCAACTGTATTAATGTGTTTTATTTTTAAAGTAATCTCAATATTATTTAATCCTGATAATTGGATAGGATTAGTGATTTGTGCTATAGTAATGGTTATTGTAGGAACGATTGTTTATTTTGTTATAACATTTAATAATGAAGAAAAAAATGTAATTATAAAAAAATTCGTAAAAAAATAGCATTTTTAAAATAAAAGTATTATATTTATATAGGTCTTAATTCTTTAATTAAGATTAATAATTATGTGTATAAGGAGATGATATTTTTGAAAAAAATATTAATGTTTACAGGAGCGGTACTTGGAATAACTTTATTGTGTAATACAAAGGTGTTGGCATATGATGGTAATCATAATGCTGTATCAGTAAAAAATGAACAGACATATGAGGATACAACAGCTGTTCAAAGTAATTATACAGGAATAGTTAAATCCGGTGATAAGCTGGTATATGTAGAAAATGGTAAGATAAAAGATGATTATACAGGTGTAAGAGAATATAATAATCAATGGCTGTATGTAAAAAATGGTGTTGTTGATTATACATATACAGGAATAGCCGAGAATGAATTCGGCTGGTGGCGAATAGAA
>ERZ779906.123-NODE-123-length-31127-cov-2.92379_pt1 | contig 31127 bp, 30 predicted proteins | sample MGYA00511586_ERZ779906 | MGnify/ENA primary metagenome ERZ779906 (study PRJEB29588, sample SAMEA2158408) | human gut metagenome | biome: human gut; feature: human-associated habitat; material: faeces | place: Denmark | collected 2008/2010 ...
CCTCCCCGGCTCCGAACCTGTTCCAGGAGCAGCCTGCACCACATTCTCAAGTCTGGAATCAACCCCCTGGCCTTCGAATTTACTGTTATAACCTATTTCTGCCATATTTATTTTTTGTTAATTTTATCCAACAACTTCTTGACCTGGTCTACGATGTCCATCACCGCACCAACCTTGTTTTTTACGTCCTCAACCTTCTGATCAATCTTAGAATCCAAAGCCTTTAAACGATCTTCGTTTTTACGATACACTAAATACAGGGCTAAACCGATGATTGCTATCGTAAGGATATTAGCCAAAACGCATCCGATTATTATCTGAAACATGATGATTATATGGCAGATAACGCTACCACACGCTTTAATTATTTAACTTTTCACAAATATAGCAATTGTCCCAACCATAACAAGATCAAAGACGCTCGTCATTAACATCAGACACCCATTCTTTAGATGAAAGAACAGATTCAAGCTCAGAAGAAGGGCTGTCATATACCGGATACGGGTATTGAGGTTCGTCATCAGCCTGCATGTCTAAAGACTTAAATAGAAGGTCATAATGTTCTACATGTAAAATAACTTTAGAGCCATCTACGCTCGCTCTTGGGCTGCCTATTCCTAATTCACGTCTCTTTTCTTCAGATACGGAATTATATACTTCTTTTGGTATGATAATGAATTTCATATTATTTTGCTTTTAAAGTTTGTAAATAGTTATATGCTTTGATACAATCTTCCCTGGAGAGGACTGTAGGATAAATCGCTAAGTTTTTGAAAGCAATTTTAGTATATGCGTTACCTGAATATCCTATAGTTAAGAAATTTTTACTGGTAGATTCCGTTTCTTCATTATAAATAGATTCTTTCCAGTCTTTTGAATAAATCCTGCCATCAGAACAAATTGCATTAACGGTATTTTGATCGGGAATCAAATTATTTCTACCATTTTTTATGTTAATAAGTATTGGATTATAATTATAAATGACTATACTATCAAATTTTACAATACCAGCATTGTCATTTTTCCCTGTATTTATAAGCTCCCAATCTCCTATTACAGTCCAATCATTACCCATTTCAAATGTAGACGAAGTTATCTTATCATCCACCCCATCAGTAACCAGATATCCTTCGTATTCGGGGATTTGCTCTATAGTAATGTCACAGGATTCTTGTACCTTATTTAAGGTAAATCCATACCAATCTCCATTTGCTTTAAATGGAAAAGACGGTAATGTATAAGTTCCATCTTCTGATATTTTATATAATTGTTGCCCTTCAGAAGTTGCTTGTCTATAAGATAGGGTTTGACCATCTTTCAGTCCATAAACTTTTATCTTATAAGAAGGAACTATAAAAGAAGGTTGTTCAGGATAGGATTGATAATATAACTGTGTAGACGCAACTTTAACTGAAGTTATATTTACAGAATAACTCGTCCAAGTTAAATCCGCTCTATCAGTAGATTGAACCCATCTACCACCAGCATAATTCTCAGCATACAACCCATACCCACTCCCTTCTGCAAACCCAGAATTCGACAGCACAAGATTATTACCATTGCCCGTAATGTTGGCAATAGTAGCACGATCTTCGTCCTCGTTGGTTTTGCCGGTGACAGTCCATGCTTGATCAAAGAATAACCAAGGATAGGTTTTGACGAAGTAGTCTTTGATCTTGGTCAATTCTTCTTCGGTGGCATCGTGGTCAAGAAATACAAGTTCCCAGATAGCAAAATTAGCAAAATCATCTCTTTGAGGATATGACCTGCCTAAAACAAGTGAATTTGTCGCATCTTTGTTTCCATTGGCAATATTAACTCCATTATACTTAGATGTTGTTTGCCAAGAAAAAGGAGATTTTGAATATTGTAATGATATTTGAGTAGCTCCATACGAAATAGTTTGCTCTGCTCCTTTATTGTAATTTTCAAAAGTGAACGCACCATTAAAAGATTGATCGGATGCGTTTGTCGCTATAGCAGATATTGCATTTGGATTATATGTAATCCACTGTCTCAACGCCACAACCGTATATCCCTTTTCTTTAGTCAGAATAGGGAAGTTATCACAGGTACCGTAATCATCTACACCATCAAAGACAAGTGCACCAGGGTAGAGGGGAAGTTGTTCGATGGTAATATTGCAATCTATAGGATAGGTTTGGGACATCACTTTCCACTTCATATTATATCTACTATCGTAATCATACGACGGCAAAGTATATATACCATCGTTCTTTATTTCTGTCCATAATTCTTTCCCATCATTAAATACACCATAACGCAAATATATATCATCCGTTAATCCTTTTATCAATACTTTGTACTCAACAGATTTAAGACTTGTCTTTGTTTCAAATAGCGCATTATAGGTTTTAGCATTTGTAATATGGATTGTATTATCAGTAACTTCACCTGTACCATACACTCCTTGAACAATATAATTTGCCCAAGTGTTAGAATCACTCCAGTTTAATTTATATCCACCTACCCCAGACATACCACCCCAGGCTAAGTTTTTCATTTGTAAATCGTGCCCATTACCCGTCTTATCAACCCATACGGGATTGGCAGCCATCTGCTCATTAGTAAGACCTAATGCTGAATAACGAGCTACAATTCCTTCTATATCAGGAAAAGAATCCACTCTACATGGTAAGTCCGATATCATTTTAGCATACTCTTTAAAAGGTATGGAAGTAGGTACATCATACCCTTTGGATATAAGGGCTTGCCTTATATCCTCTTTGGTATTTATGATCCTCATTAACTTATCTGATATGGTTCCCATTACACTTCCTCCCCATTTATATAATCTAATACCGAACCTATGTCTCCGATGTCTGATTTTATTGACTCTCCTTGAGAATGTATTTCAATAAGTTTCTGATATAAAGTGTTATCCCCTATACGATTCTTATCTGTAGCTTGTTCTTCGATTTTGGCTATCGTATCAGGATCTTCGTACTTAACGCCATCAGGACCATACCATTCGTCTGTTAAATTCGTGTATTTATGACGGACTGGAGTCGGTTTAGACTCCAGTGTTACTAAAAAATATTCATTACAGCTCATGACAATAAGATTTAGTGGTTGCAACAATTACATCTACAAACTGTTTTCACATAGCCAGAGGGAATAGCCGCCAGCTCCGTCCCTACGGCTATCGCCGGGTCAGTGCTTTCCATGACCGTCAGCGCCATCTTGTCCACGTCAAGGTCATTGTCGTAAACGATTTCCCCCTCAACGTAAATGCTTCCGGCATCAGAGGCGTAGCAGTTTTTTACCTGTCTTATATGACGTTGTGTAGCAGACGCAAAATCACACTCGATACTTAACCAACCCACCGGTATCTGATCAATATTAGATCCGATATTGTAATCAGGATCGGTTGTTTTAAGAACCATATGTCTCAATTCCCTTGTATTTCCGTATCCGTCCATTGTTATGTATGTTCGGATCTGAACCTTACCCTTTTCCGTCTTATAACAGTTTTCTACTATTTCTGTGTCGGATGTAGTAGCATCAGGGAAATCACAAACAATACGCTGCCATCCTTCTTGTATTTTGCTGAATGTGGCGCTTCTTTGTATATCAGGGTCGGTAGTTTCTAAAACAATAAGATACTCGTCCCGGACACCTATTATGCTATCTACCGACCTGTATCCACCAAGATGTATTTTACCACCAGGAGTAGTATAACATTCATCTACGGACATAATATGTCTTTCCGTAAGATCAGGGAAATCGCATTCGGTTTTCGTCCATTCGTTAGGTATCTTATCTATTCTCATCCACTGAGGATAGGCGGCATCCGTTGTCTTAACAATATAATAATACTGTTCCCTTACACCAAGAACGGCATCAATAGCTTGATAGCCTTTTATATTGACCTTGCCACCATCAGTCTTATAACATTCGTCCACTTCAACAATTTCCCTGTCCGTCATGTCAGGAAAATCGCAGACCATCCTCACCCAATCTTCGGGAATGGAATCCAGCACGGTTCCTACCTTAATATCAGGATCAGTTGACTGAAGGACGGTGTAAACCTCTTCCCTGGCTCCAAGGATGTTATCTATGGCTACCAAACCTTCTACTTGAACTTTTCCTTTTTTAGTAGTGTAACATTCAAGAACGTAAGTTACATCTCGTTCTGTCATGTCAGGAAAGTCACAAACCATTCGAACCCAATTCTCTGGAATTAGTTTAAAAACATGGCCGGCAGGGAAATTATCGTCCGTCGATTGAATAACGGTATAAATAGATTCCCTGATATTTATCTTATCATCTATGGCCTCCAATCCTTCTATTTCAACCTTACCATCCGGAGTCTTATAACATCTATTGACGAACGTAATGTCGCGTTCTGTCATATCAGGAAGATCGCAGTCGATCATAACCCACTCGTCCGGTATTTTAGTAAGAACTTTACCTACCGGATTATCCATATCGGTACTGTCGGTAATTCTATGGGTTTCTTTAAGAACATCCATCTGATCGTTAAGAAGATACCAACTCCATACTTCAACCTTTCCGCCAGGTGTACGGTAACAGGTTTTGAAATCTTTGATAACCTTCTCAGCTATGTTAATCCACTCCCATTCGGTTGTGGCCGGAATACCAGAAACAGGATGCTTCTTGCCTTCTTCGTCAAGATACCAATAACAGCCATTTAAGGACACAACCACTTGGTAGATTTTGTCCCCTATTTTTATACCGGATTTGCTGTCATCTACCGGTTGGGAGGAACCCCATTTTCCAACTATGTTGGTTATTTTATCAATGCCCCTACCAAAGGCACCGGATAAAAAATCCACGCCATTCATATGAAACTAACTTATTTCAAATTGTTTTATTACAAAAAAGGGGGTGGAGGACCAGCCTCCTCCCCCTTGGGATATATAGAAAAAAGGAAAATCAAATCTTGCAGGGCTTGATATTTGCCGAAGCAGCTAACAAGTCCATAAGGTCTTGAATACCTTCGTGAGCGCCATACGGTACATGGAAGTGTACTGTAATATGATCATCAATTACCCTACCGAAGCCGTTAGAATAACGTGCCGGCTTCAACGTTACTGAATAATCAGCATACGGAGCCAACAGGTCTAAGCGGGTTTCTTCGTTGGTAAACATCCGTTCCATAAGTTCTTGGTGAGTCTTACGGAAATCGAAGAACATACGTTGTTCGCGTTCCTTATCCAGCAATTCAGCGCCGAGGTGAGTACGCGGAGCCCAGTGCTGTTTGTATTCGGTATGGATCGGGTTAAAGTACGTGCTGATAGCCTCTCGCTGTTCATCCGGATAACCGCCATTTACAGCAATACGAACAGATCCTTCCTGGAATGTCAGACGGTCAATCAAACAGTCAGACGGAGAAATCATGTAGTCAATACCACGGAACAAGATACCACATTTGCAGTTCTTAGGAAGCGGATCGGCGATAATGGACTGATCTCCTGCTACGGCACCCAAACGTTTCCAGTTACGTCCACGATAAGATTCGGGAGCTTTAGATACGAAGAAGTCTTTGAAGATTTTATCGCATTCGTCGCAAACCATGTTAGTAACGACCGTTGTTTTGAATTTGTGTTGACATCCACCAGGTGTACCGTAATCTTCGATTGTCAGATACGGGAATGCTGCCTGCAATTCTTCTTTAGCACTGTTACCACATTCATCGTCCGGCAACGTGATTTCATAAGCTTCTTTCGAAATCTTACAAGAACCACATGTTTCCCAGCTAACGGTAGTAACAGCAGGATTGCTACACATATCTGCTGTTTTAGCAACGAACGTTACTGTAGCAGTCGGATTAGTTTCTACAAATGCATCGATATCAGCCTTCGTCAGTTTCTTGCTTACGGCCACAGTGTACATACCTACGCCGCCATCTTGGGCTGCTGTTTTCTCGGCAGTGCTACTAACGGCATTCTTAATGCTTTCTACTACAGTAGACTGATCAACCCCATCATCCTCTAACGTTACGGCATAAATCAAACCTCCGTCTACCTTAGTATATCCATCAGGGCACTCTTCGCAGCCTTTCATGATAGAAGACAGCTTTTGAGTATAATCAGAAGGCTTGCCGCCTTCTTTCATCACCTGATATTTGGATGTAGAAAGATGACGTCCGACTCTCTTAATATCCAAACCTGGATAAGCAGCCTTAAGCTGAGCCAGAGCATAAGCATCACCGGTATCACACATTTCCATGCAATAGAAATTCATGTCGGTTTCCACCGGAGTTTTTTCCAGTTCATCGCAAGAATGGATAGGATGGATTTCTACAAAATCACCTACCTTGCCACCACCTGCAATCGGCTGATTCTTGATACGTTCGATTGTTTTCAAGATAGCAGCCAAAATATCAACATCTTCGCAAGGATCACATTCTGAGCACATATCCTCACGACCCGGACAGTTTTCGAAAATGATGTAATCATCGATATTTACCTCACCCATCGGATAACCACGAAGCTCAAACAAACGTCCTGTTAACTTAATATGGATAGGAATACGATCGCCTTTTCTTGCTGTAATAGCGGTACTGTCGTCAATTCCGTTATAACCGAAAATAACCTCATCTACTTTAATTTCTTTACTCTTCGGAGCAGAAGCATACACTTCTATAATTTCATCAATAGCAAACGTAGGTGTAGAGAATGATTTATCATCAGATACACGGTCGTTCACCATCTCATTACGTCCGATTCTGATCTGGAAACGTTGTTCGTCCTTACGATATCCTTTCAAGTCTTTCAACGCTTTCAAACCATCTTTAGTCTGCTCACCATCCAAATCATAGATAGCGATCTGACCTTCTTGAAGCAACAAAGAATCTACGTCCGCCAACTTAGCGTGCGGAGGACAGATAATGTGTCTGTCATACGGTTTATGGATAGCCATAGCCTTATAATATTTTAAAAATTAGTATTCTGTTATCTGTCTCAAAAATAGCGATAGTCATATAAGCAACAAAAAGCATTAGGAATTAATTAATTCTTAATGCTTTTTGATAATCTTTAATTTAGGATGTGCCTCTTATTTGTCACAAAGGAGATTGGACGTTGTTTGAGTCTATTTGATAACGTCCGTATTCGCTTTCATTCAAAGCAAATTGCTTTTCAATCATGTTAAGAATAATACCGATTAATTTGTCATCTAATTCAGGATCTATATCAGTTGAATTAGAACCATCGGATTTAATATATCCTTCGATGTCAACTTCCTTCGGATAACGATAATACGTAAGATAAACGGTGTCTACATCAAAACCAGACTTATACACCCTTACCGAATCTTCTCCTATTGTATAGAATGTTTCCCTAAAATCAAAATCGGGTTTGTTAAAAAAGTCAGCAAGAAGCTCATGCGGGTTTTCGTTCTTAGCCTCCCACATATTAAAATCAGTAACCGTGCATTCACCTTCGGTAAATACGCCTGATATGTTTGAAAAAGAAAAGAAATCAGAAGGAAATGAAAATAAAGTACTTTCCGGATTATCTTTATCTTCTTTTTTATCAAGTTCTTTTGAGTACACAACCAACTTTTGTATATAACGTATATCCTCTTCGTTTTTCTTATCAAGGATATAACGAACAAGGCGGTTTTGTTCGTCATTAAAAAGCTGAACAAAACGTGCCTTGTCAAGTTTTATACCACCGTTGGTCATGTTTTCTTCAGCCTTCTGTAAGGCCCGGAGATAACAATCAACGATTTTCATAAATTCTCTTTTTTGTCAGCATATTGGTCAATATCGAAACCTTTCTCATCTTCCTTTTTCTTCTTGCCAGACTTAGTGCCTTCTATTTTTTCATGCTTGTTCTTTAAAGCGTTATACGCTTCCAGGACACGTGACTTAGTTTCTAACATCGACTTATTGGAAGCAATAGCCATAGATGCAGAGATGGCGTCGGCGCCCAGGAGCTCGCCATTCAGATACAGTCCGTCGGTGTTGACGGTGACAGCCAAGCCCTCAATCATTTCCCTGATCATACGATGGAATTTAATCACCTGCATCCCTTCGGAAGATTCGTCGTCAGATAAAAACCTTGAGCTTGCTTCTTTATACATGTCAACGTTCGTATTCTTGGCGTCAATCCAATTAGTGAATATGTATTGAACCATGCTCTGATCAAGCTCTACGCTGTATATGATGTCAAGATACAAAAGCAGATCGTAGATGCTTTTTCTTTCAGCCTCAGATCCTTTCAGTTTGTTCATGAACTCGTATAAAATATCAGCCTTGTCAATCTGACGTTGTTTCCTGATATCTACGGCCGTAGTCTTGTCTTCTACACAATAATAAGATTCGACATACATCGGATTACCGTCTTCCTCTTTAGGAGTAAGAGACTTGGACAAAATAGCTATATACAACTCAAATAAATCACGAACGTCATTAGTGTAGAACAAACGACCATCATACAAGTCAATTCTGTAAGAATCCCAGAAATCGAAGTTCTTTTGGTCCAGGTCCTCATTGACAGTTTCTTCAAACGGATACCGAATATTCTTAATACGCATATCCATTTCATTCTTCTTGTCTTCAAGTGAGTAACCTTTATAACATGCTGAATTGATGAAGAAACCGGTATCATACACCCTAAGATCCTTATCCCATCCACAACAAGATACTGTCTTGTTACCAGGGAAAGGAGTCTTGGAAATGCCTCTTTCCTGATATCCGGAAGGAGCTTCTTCATCCATCTTACCTGTTATAACATAAATAGAGTCGGAATATATCTTCATTCCTCCTACGGTAGCCAGCAGTTTCTTAGACTCATGGCTTTCTTCAAAAATCTTTTTTCCCATCTTTTTATATATCCTACGTCTTTTCATATATGAAAAGACTATGTTAGAAACAAAATTTGCGGCCGGTTTTAAAGCCGACCGCAAGTTAATATTAAAAGTTATGATTACAAAGAGCTTGGTAACAATTCAATTGTTACGAACCGGCTGGTGACTTTTACCCAACAAGCCGATACAGAGTGGCACCAGAATTGTTCCGACATACGAGGATGGCTGGATACAATTTCTTTAGCCGATACCCTGGATGACCATCTACCTTGTTCGTAACCCCACCACATAGAACCGATATCAGGCTTAACGTAGAATACGTTGCTGTTGATATTACCAATACGAGCTTCGGCTGAAGCAGGAATACCGGCGAATGCATTGGAATATTCAGGAGCGGTCAAATCTTCCATAATACATGAATATGATGTGATAGGAGTCATACCGTCTACCAACTGGCTTCTATCTACCATATCAACGTAATCCAAAGAAGGTTCGTGTTCTACAATGACCTTACCAATACCCGGAATAGTAACACCCTTGATCTTTACAGGTCCTAATTCAAGAGCATCGTTTGATCCTGTTACCGGGTTATTGATGAGACGTTCTGTACCCATAAGAGGAGCCAAAGCACCTAATTGAGCGAAGAACTCATCACGGAAGATTTCAACGATGTTCTTATAAGCCATAGCACCTACCTTGAATTTCATTACACGATTTTCAATCGGCATATCGCTACGACCACGGAAAATATAGTCAGCAGCAGCCAGGAAGTGTTCGCGCTTGATACCGCCCGGACGTGCATATGAGATAACGAAACCACGGCGAAGTTGATGGTACAAACCTTCGTTTTTCATCAAAACACCATTATGACCCTTAACTCTACCTCCACGCATGAACATAAGTTCGTATGCTTCCATCTTAGCCAACTCAGCCAAACAGAACAAAGACACTGTATTGGCTACACGTGCCGTACGCATATCAATGCTTCCGTCACCAAGACGAGAACCGATAATGGCATAACTTGCATCACCTCCTCTGATTTCAGAAAGCTGACGAACTTTCTGGTAAGCCTTGTCGATGAAATTCTGTGTACGTTCGTCCGCATAAGCCAAAGACTTAATACCAGCGTACATAGTCGTTTCACCTTCAACACCACGGTGTCCACCAAGCGTAAATTCACAAGTCATAGAACCGGCCTTAGAAGCACCTCCTACACCAGAGAACTGAGTAGAGAACTCACCAAGAACGTTTGTTACCTTCCAGTATTTAATACCGGCACGAAGCATGTCTTTCGGGAAGTATTTAGCACGAGAACGACCCCACAGCTTACACCAATATCTCCAGTTTTCACCTTCTTGTTTCGGAGGGCGCTCTGTAGAGATAAGAGCCTGGCAACCGTTAATCACATCGTAAGTAATAACATCTCCTTGTTTGAATTGTGCATTCAACACAATTTCGAAGAAGCTTTCATCAATACCAGGTTTTGCATATTTCAAAGACGTGTCTTCTACTGTAACCACCTCATACGTTTCTGATACCGGAAGATCATAACGGAATGAACCATTGATACCATTTACGGTAATAGTAGCATCCTGTTTAATCATACCCATATACATAGGCAGAGGATAGTTTGTAATGTTAGAAAACAACTCAAGCATACCCAGATGGTTCTTATCCGGATTTTCGTAGTACCAATCTTCTAAAGAGCTAAGATCGTGCTCTACGATACTTTGCTTAACGACTTTAGCGTCGGTATATCCAATCACCGTGTCACCATTCATGGTGGCCGGGAAATTTTTTGTTAAAAGTACATTAGCCATGAACGAAAAAATGTTTTAATTTTTAATCTATACTGATTTCATCGAACTTCACACCTTGAACTTGATCACCTTTATCATCTACCGGAGCTACCCTCTTGTCTTTATTTGTGTGGCTGATGAGCTTATAAATTTTCTTCTTCTCATCAACTACAGCTTGATTCGACTTCTGTTTTATGAACTCTCCTGGGTTCATAAGAAACATAATCAAATCTGGCGCTTCTTCCGGATTCATCATCATCTCCCTTACCCTATTAAATGCTTTGGTAATTCCGGGATTCGATTCAGAAGGTTTTAGGGCAAAATCAAGAGCTTTAGATACCATAGTGTCATTTAGCTGATACTTTGCCTGGATAGAAGACTTAAGGTCTTTCTTATACCTTCTAAAATCTTCTGCATCCTTCGCCTTCTTTTCGGCAGCCTCTTTAGTACGTTGCTGGATAATATCATCCATTCTCTTATCAAGCTCAGCCTTATACTTTATAGCCTTTGCTTCAACATACTCTTCTCCTTTATTGATAATGCCTTTGAAAAACTCATCAGCTTCATCTTTAGGCAACCCAAGAAGATCAACATAATGGCGAACGATCTTTATCTGATCTGCTTTGTTTTCAATGTCAAGCTTTTCTATCGGAGCGACATTCGTATCATATTGCTTAAGAATATCAACGATATTAGCGCCAGCCTTATCAGCCTGAATAAGCTTCTTGGTAATATCAGAAACAGAAGTAACATCTATCTTATCCTTAACAATATCCTCTTTCTGGCTTTCAAGGACTGTAGATAGTATGTCACACAACGAATCTTCTTTACTAAAATCAAGATCATTAATAGTAATCTCTTCGCCATTTTCACCGCTAAACACCACATCTTTCAAATCGGGAATGATTCCCCTTGAAGAAAGGGCATCCAATACTTTTCTGTAATTGACAACCGGGGTCTCTACCTGATCCTGATTAACATCAACTACATTCTCTTCTCCTTTTTTATCCTCTTTAGGATCAGGAGTAGGATCAACAACCGACTCTTCTTTAATTTGAGAACCTTCTTCTACAGGCTTCTCATCTTTTTTAGCCGGTTCATTACCATTAATAGGCAGAATATCTTCTTCCCTATTATAAACATCATCAACCGGACCGATACTAAAAATATCGTCCAATTCTACTATTCCATTTTTTTCTAATTTTCCCATACTGCAAAAATATTTAAATACCTATATTTCAGATAAAAAACTTATAAGTGTTTAATCTTCACTAAAAATTAAACATCCCCAAATTTTATTAGAGATTTTCTAATGAAATTTGGGGATGTTTAATCCTTAATTCTTATTGATTCCGGCTACATACCTTTTGGTGGCATCTTCCCTCGCTCGTTGAGCAAGCTCTTTGGATTTTAATTTTAACTCTTCCATTTTTATTCTCATTTCATCATCATGAAGTTTGGAATCGTTTTCAATTTTCTTATCCTCTATCCTTTCATTGCTTTCTATATCAGCTTGCCTTACGGTCTGATCTGAAACAGAAGCCAGGAAGTTGAGGGAGGTGGCGTCGCTCTTGGCGTCTGCCGCCCTGCCTGCCGCCTGAATCTTCTCTTGAAGTATCCTGTATTGACCTTTCTTGTCTTCCAAAGCAAGTTCATGCTGACGTTGCTTATCCTTCTCAGCAGCTTCAGCTTGTATCTGTTGCTGGTTAAGCTGCATCTGATTCTGTTGTTGCTGCTGCATCTGACGCTCGTTGTATGCGCGAGTATTCCTTGCATTCTGTATAAGTTCCACCATAGAATCTGATGTGAAGATAGATGCAAGATCGTAAATATCGCCTCCGGCTGTATTTAGCTGCAACATGAAAGTTTTAAATTTCTCAAGCTCATCCCTTTTCTTGGAATTAGATAATGCCTGAACACCAAGATGCCTTAGACTAAGACCGTCGGTTCCTATAGATAAAAACGCTCTGGTAAGATCACTTTTTGTGTACATTACAGAAATATCCTTTCCTTCTTCCTGACATTGTTGAGCAACAGCCAGATGAAGATCCAAAGCGCGTTTCTTGAAGTAACCGAAGTTATCAAAGTATATCTGTGTTTGTAACATAGATGCTGTAACGCCCTGCTGGACCCCGGTGGCGGTCTCATACCTGTTGGGGCCGTTAATTACTTGAGGCGTGATACCAACCATTTCAAAACATTTCATCCTCGACCATTCAGCAAGTTCCATTCTTGTTTTAAGTTGCTCTGTCTGGGACAAATCATAGACAGCAAACTGGTTGAAAGGGACACCACCTTTCGTGTTTTGAGATGAGGTATCTAATGTAAGAGCACCTACAGACTTAGCTACATCAAGAAGGTTTGCCCATATATCAGCCACATCTTCACCCAAATCCTTGTATTCACTCGGAACCAGATTTATATCTCCTAAGAAGAATTTACCGATCTCCTTTTCAAGAATATTGTTTATCTGGTTTATGGAGAAATTATAGAATATTTGATATGGCTGAATCCTGTTAGCCATAGAAGTACCGATATATCCGGCAACAGGTAAAACAAAGTCATAGATGTTGCTATCCCCTTTTATCTGGTGATCGATAGGTTCTCCATCCAGATACAGGTTGTCCTGAGCGAGGGCACCTCCACTTATTTTAACCCCGTACCTTACCTGTGGAACGTAATCTACGAAATAGGTATTAATCTCCGGGTTCTCCATTCCCTTACTCATGGTTCTGGTAATTTTCTTAATACCATTTTCCTGTAAAAAGTCCTGAAGAAGCTCGTCGGTTACCATTTCGGTAGTTACTAATCCGGTTTCAGTTTGGTAGGTAATTACATACACCTGAGCCGGGGATACCCAATATGATTCAGTTACCTGATACAAATCACTACGAACATGCTCGTCGCTTAAACTCTGGGCACGGTTATAATAATTACCATGCTCTAAATTTGGCATGAATCTGGTTCTGTGATATTCGTTGCCATTACTATCGTATCCGGTATATGTGCCGGCTGGGATACCGTAATAATCCTCATAAGCTTTTATAGAAGCATAATCATTATATCCTTTCCAAGGTATTACCTTATTCTGATATAACATCCCTACACTCGCCGATTTGGATAAACTTACATAACTTCCATTATCACCATTATGATAAGTGCCATTGAAATTATCAGCACCCCCTATAAGCTTCTGCTTGTCTTTCGCCGTAAGAAGATGCCCCCACCTTACTATAATATCATTGGCAGTATAATAATGAACACGACCAATATAATCCCCATATTGAGGATACTTGCTATCTAATGTCTTAGAATAAAACGTATTCAACGGAGACCACCTCTCCGGCTTATAATAGTCGTATCCTACATGATAATTTCTAAAGCAACGACCGGTAAGAAGATAGTCAATGAAATTCTCAGTATCTATCTCATCCATGTAAAAACGCCCCCTGTCCGCCTCAAGCGTATGAGAACCCCATATAACCTCGGCAGTCTTCCATTTTGTATTCATGAAGTTCTCTATCTCAGGAGGGGTCATAGATGCTTTCACCTCTTGTATCTGCTGAGCATAAGCCTGCTTTTCTTCTTCGCTGGCAAAATTATTATAATCCGGATCCAATCCTCTATTTAATAACTCTTGCCTAACCCTTCTGTCCAATTCCTCTCTAATGTAATTATGAAGAAGATTCTCCTTCGTGGCAGAATACTGATTCACTTCAGATTCGTCCAATCCAACTACATTATACTTGTCAGAAAGATTACCCAACCATCCTACAAAAGCGTTTACGATCGTACCTATTATATCATAATGACGTAAGAATGATGGAATGTTTACGTTGTCCCTTATAGACTGAACATCCTTAAGATAAGGAATTACATCTTTCAGCTCCATAAAGGATAACTTACCTTCCATCATCCTATAAAAATCCTTGAACTTCTGGTTCTCATCAAGCTGCTTCAAACCAATCAATTCAAGAGAATCCATAGTGGCTTTAAACCACTCCTTGGTTTTTCTCTTAGTAGGTATCGCCTGCACCGGCAACCCTGAAAATACTCCTCTGGCCGGAAAAGCCTGATCTCTATTGAAATATTCCATCCTATTATCCTATTTTTCACAAAGATAAGGAATTTGTTCTCGTCACCTCATTTTGTATGGGTTATGTCTTCTTACCGTAAATCCTTTAACCTGCTCTGTCTTCCTACGTTCTCTCTTCTTTTGATTCTCCTTTTGAGTCGTACTTTCAGGCATGTAACCCATATCATCATAGTACTTAGCCAGAAGAAGAGCGTGGCCGAAGGCTATGATACGGTCGGTGTTGGTCCCAGGACCGAAGGCTACGATCTCATCAAGAAGTTCTATATCAGGGATACGGTAAATACCTTTCTGTGTTATTTCATTACCATCATCATCATACCCAACAACAACATCCTCCCAGCAATATTGAATAACGGTATTGAAAAGCATGCGCTGATTGGGAACCGTAGGAGCCAAACCGAGCTTGTTGTTCTGACGGGCGCCAGCACGGATAATCTTACCGGCAAGACGTTCGCCATCTTCCAGCAACATAAGCTGCTTATTTCGTCTCGTAAGATAAAATTCATACATTCGGTCGGCATTCTCCATAAGACACTTGGCCCCATACGCTTCTTGAAGTATTTCACAATTCCTACAAAAATCATCAGAAGATGGAGGACGTGATGCGTATGATGCTACTATGCAATAAGCAAATGGATCGTTGATTTTTACATATCTTTTAAGTACATAAAACGAACCAACAGAATCAGTATCAGCCTTGTCAGATTTATAGGGGTCAAGCGATGAAACATAAGTGTAATCAAAAACACCTCCTTCTTCTGGTGGATCCTCATATATAACAACAGGAGAATCTATGTTACCACCTTGAAACGGATAATCAGCAAGCTGCTTATCGCTAAAATTATACCCCATTTTCATGCCGTCTATCTGATAAATATCCACTGTTTTACCAGGCCTACCTTCTTCAAGAAGACGGCTTTTGTGCTTCAACGCATCTTCTACAGGGAACCTATTTACGTTCGTATTAAGGAAACAATCATCTATAGACAAAGGGAATGCCATTCGTTCCTGGACGTATAAAGCTCTATCCTTTTTGACAAGTTCATCAAGACGTGATTTTATTATTCCAGTATTTTTATCAAAATCTGAAACTTTTATTTTTATCTTCTTAAGACCGGGAGCATTCTCTACTCCAAGATACTTATCAAGAGTCGTTTCTTTCTTTTCATACGCATGAGACATCTGGGCCGGAACAAAGCATCCAGATTTACATATACGCCATGTTGGTTTAATAACTCTCTTATTTAGAATATCATAATTCATTATAATAAATCCATATTCGTCCGGAGAGTTCATGATTTTCTGTGCATCTTGAGACTTTTCTACATTACCGCCAGTGTTATGAGTTATAATACCATTTGCTATATAAGTGTGAGTATCTGATGCAGTGAGGTTGTAAACAGGCTTAATTCCTATATACTCTATCTTATCTATCCTTTCTATTATCACTCCATCTAAATATTTTGACCTAAAAGATCCAAATGTGCTAAAATTAGAACCGAATTTCCTTATAGAATCAAGTTTCTCTCTTCTATATCCTATATCTGTTCCAATTATATCACAATATTTAAGCATGGATAATTTATCCAATATATTACATACATATGAATCAAGAATAATTGATCTATCTGCTGGATTTTTAGATGGGCTATAAGAAATAGTACTATGTATTCCAAATTTAAAAAGAACATCCTTTACTTCTTCAAGAAGATGCCTATTACAAGATCCTAAACTTATACGATGATCCCTATTATTGTTATTAGAATAAAAAGTAGCATCAGCATCAAAATACCCCCTAATCATCATAATAACATCCTCTCTTCTATATGAATGTATATTTAAAGGAAGTGTTTTGTTTTTTTTAGTCTGACCATATATACCAAGTTCCCTTAACTCATGGCATATACCTTTTATTCTTATTTCCCTATAGTCTTTTCCGTCCTTAGTCTTATACTGTTTCTCTATACAACACTCATATTTAGATCGTATATAATCATACACCTCATCATCACCGGTAGACACAATAGGAGTCTTATCAAAACCATAGCTCCCATCCCCTATTAGAATGCCAACAAGGTATGGATCAAACATTTTTTTATCTCCCCATATATCCACACCATCTGATACACATATTTTACGTCCAACTCTAAGAGAATCAGCCCTTCTAAAATCAGATCCAAAGTACCTAAATTTACCCTTCCTTTTCTTTACAACAGTCAATATGGGATGATCCCCACTACATTCAAGTACCCTTCCTCTTTTTGTTGTTATTCTATAACACTCTTTCTCGGCAGGAGGTTTCATCCATGTTATGTCTTGACTTACAGCTTTTGATGATATATTATCGAATCCTATTATTCCATCTTCTTGTTTTAAATCCTCTATCCTACACGGTTCTCCGTTTGATTTGTACACTATTGTACCAGCACAACAACATCCAGCCATCAAACAAACGCCCCTCATTCTACCATGCATCATATGAGCCGGCCTACCGGCAAGCCATGCCCCAAGCACCGGGAATTTACCTACCTCATCATATATAGACGTATATGGAGTTCCACCTGCGGTCTTCAATGAGCCTCGCGTCTTTCCATCATCAACGTTGGTGATTCTTATTCTGGCATGAACATCACGTTGGTTGTTGATGTTTCTTGTACCTAAAACAACTTCTTTAGTCCAGTCGTTACCGGTCCTGTTTATAGTAAGATAAGGAGGAAGATTATCAAGTCCAAACTCAAGATACTCTCCCATATTGGCAAGGTCTTCTTTACTTGCTCCAATAACATTATGCGTCAAATTGTACGTCATTGTAGCATTACGAGCCAGAAGAGAGCTCATTATGGCCGTATTATGAGTAACGATGTAATTGGTAGTCAAAAATAAATGAGAATCATTATCAACGGTTATACAAGTGGCATGCCCCTTTCCGTATATCGATATGGATCTTATTTTTAATTCCTTACGATTCCTTGATAGTATAAGTTTGTTCCCCTCCAATTTAGCATACCAACCTGAAGCCCAAAACATACGTTGTACAAAATTTATGACATCCATGTCAATATGAGACAACGTAAGCTCTTCTTCTCCGGTTACTACGTTTCTGAAAGAACGAATGAAGTTTTCTATAAAATCTTTCTTTTGTTCTATGGACGATCTTAAAAACTTCTTACAAACGTATTTATCAAAAAACATATCCCCTCCATAGCCACCGAGATAAGCCGCCAGCATCGAGGCGTAGGCTGACGGCGGAACCGGCAGCTTTGCCGTAGGGTAGTTCAGGGCCTCACCTACTGGAATAGACATACTCTTATAATCTAATCCGGCTATGGATCTAAGACTCCTAACATGCCATTTTCCGCCATGATTGACACGCCATTGATGATTACCGCAGCAAATAACGTTACGACCGTCTTCGAATACGACTCTGTAGGTAGTTACTTTTCCTTGGGGATAAACACCTACGACCTCTACCAAATTCCCTTTATCGTCATATATCTTATCCCCTACAACAATATCTCCTATCATCTTTTCCCGGTCCTCAAGATAAAGTATCTCAGAATCAAGAAGGGCTTTCCCAAAACGACGGCACCCGAACATGAATATTCCTTTATTCTCTTCTTCCGCCTGCTTTAGAAATTCGGCAAACATCCATTCATTATCACGAAGCTGAGAATTTCCAGGAATACGATCATCTCCTACGTCAATCATCATCTTCCAGAAATTGATATGCCAATATAGCCAAGGATGTATAAATACCCCATTTATGGTAACACCGTTAAGGAGTTTCATAGCCTCATTCTCCCAGAATTGCTTGACATCATCGTTTTGCTCTTCATAAGAATACAGGTCATTCCATAACGGGATATCGTTACCCATATTTATATAAAGTTCTTTACTGTTAAAATTCATGACAAAACTATTTATCGAGCTTGTTCTTAGCTTCATTCTTGACAAAAGACTGAATACCTGATACTGTTTGTCCTCCTTTTAGGCTTTTCTTGTTTTTGGCAGCCTCAAGCTGATTATAGACATCCATTATCCCACACATCTTAATATAAGATTCAGTCCATTGCATTAAGCTATCAGACAAGCTTTTTTGAAACCTAAATTCTTTCTCCCTCTTATCAGAATCTTCTATTTTATCCCAAGGGTTTTCAGATAGATAACGTTCAGCTTTATCTATCTGATCCCTTAGCACAAGAAGTTTTCGATCTACGTAAGAGACATCATCGTTAGTCGGCTTTCTTGCTTTCATTGTTGATAATTTTTAAAAAAGCCTCATACTGAGACTTAAGAATATTAAACCTGTCTTCAAGAGAAGATGGATCAACACGATACTTGCACATGTTTTTTATTCCTTCCTCAACAGATTCTTCCTTGAACATAACAGAATCAGTATTATTGTCAACGTACATAATAAAATCTGATTCTCCGTCGTTTACTATCCTATCAAGAACCTTCTTGCTGTCATCATCTATATTAAGATCATGACCGGCGTTAATAGACAACCTGTAGACGGTCTTGACAGAGGAAGATACTTTCATTATCTCTTGTTGATACAAGTTGGTCATAAACGACTTTTCCTCCAAATCAATAAAGTCTTCTAACTCTATGTCGTTTTCCTCATCCTTCTTCCTAATGATATCCTTGGTTAGCTCTTCCATATCCTCTCCCACCTCGTCTTGCGCAGACAGTAAATGGTTGTAATAAGAAATAAGATGCTTTATATCTGAATCAAAATCAATCTTCTTCATTGTCAATAACCTTTCTATCATGAATAATAACGTCCATCAACTCCATTGATAAATTATAATCAGCCACTTCAAAAAGCTCGCTGTCTGTCAACGTCCTTAAAAAAGAAACAGACAATCCTCCTTTCTTTGCAAAAGATCTAAGTACGGCATAGAGAATATCTCCGGCAGAATAATCGGGGAGATCGTCACAAGATGCCTGCAACATAGAAAATAAGGACTTCCTTTTATCCTCGCATTGTAAATGCCTTGCTTTACCACATCCACCCATAACTTAACTTTTTTCAATTATAGTACCTTCAAAATTAAACGGAATCTTTTCCTCTTTTTGAGACCCATCTTTTTGATAGTGAATAGTCATGTGCTTTACGAATCTTCCTATTCCAAATCCTGCTGTATGTATCTCTATATTGAACTTAAAGTGACGGGAGTCTATGATATTCAAATTAGATGACGTACAACCACAAGATGTCTCTGATGCTGTTATCTTCATATCATGCTTCGACTCAAGAACGAAAGAAAACCTTATACTGTTACCTTTTTCTACCGGTTCGAAAATGATTTCAAATGATTTACCGTCTTTAGAGAGGTCAATATTGTATTGCTTGTCATCTGTAGAAATAACATTAAATTCATCAGAATCCATTGTAATAAGTTCTAACCTGTTCCATCTTGACTTCTCATCATAAAAATCAATAGAATACTGACGGTCCATCCAAGAAGGACGGGGAAGCCCCTCCCCAAGCGCACACTCCTCTGTCTTGCTCCAGGCCTTCTGCTTGATGAAGCACGTGCATACCGAACAACGATTTTTACCTATTTTCTTGCTTACGTATAAAGAAAGAGGAAGCATAGAGTTAGGGACGTTCTTGGTATTGAATTTACATCCCTCACACTTTTCAAGACGTTCCTTGTACCAATCAGGATAATCTTCTTTTTTTCTTGGAAGTTTTTTAAATATCGTATCCATAAAAGCATCGTATATAACTTCCGCTTGCAAAATCTTTTTCACGTTATTAAAATTTTAAATTTTATTAATTAAATTCACATTCGTATTACAAAATGCTTACTCTAACAGGGTTAAACGCAAACCCACTATCGATTATCTTACTTACATAAAAATCACCGAATACTTTCCTACCTATCCCTATTGCTCCGTTGATATCAGCATTTAACAACTTACCAATAGAGCTTTGGAATAATCCACGTTTCTTTCTTTTGCCTAAGTAAACATCATGCTTCCCTAATTTCTCAAAAGCTAAATGGTCAACTTTTGATGTATAGGATTCTTCATTAATTTGAAAGCTGATTCCAACCAACTTACATTTATAGGATATTTTATCTATAAGTCTTGAAAAAGGTATCTCGACAAACTTTTGATTAGTCTTCTTACCAAGATTAATCTCTTGCTTCCATCCTTTATTCAATCCTATTACAATACTACCAATATTGTTATTAATACAATAGTTGACAATATATCGACTAACCTTATGGATATAATCTTCTATTCAAAAATTCCTATAATTGTTTAGTTGTCTAAGTCTTTTAGAAGTCCCTACGTCTCCAACATAAGACATTAGCTTAGCTTTATTCTTATTGTACCATTGATTAAATGATTTCATAATCCGTCCGTTTACAATGAAAGGAATTAATCCTACATTGCTAATACATGAACATAAATTATTCAATCCTAAATCAATCGAAAGAACATTATCCTTATTAAGATTAAGTTCCTGTTCTTTCTTTTCATAAATTACTTCTATCACATAGCATGTAGCCTGTGGTATGATTCTAACCTGACATAGCTTACTATCTCCTATTTTAGTCTTAATTGGATGAATTATGTTTTTAACGAAATGAATATATCCATCTTTGATCCTACAAGAATTTGTTGTAAACACAACCACGTTCTGTTTCTTACCCTTCTTATATGAAGGTATGTGAGGTCTATGATTACCATATTTAGAAGGATTCTTATCGAAATCTTTCTTGAGTTTTACCCAAGATCTTATACTTTTAAAAACTTGACCAACTACTTGCTGAGATAAATCGGTAGGCAGATTCCTGAAATCAAACTGATTTTCTCTTCCTAACTTAGTCGAAAATTCATATTCTTTCAAATAGTTACCAGAGAAAATACCTTGTCTGACGCTGTAAAGGACATAATTATACAACAAGCCGGATTTGAAGCAAATATCCTCAAACCGGTTATCCCTTACAATATGTCTTTCAACTAATCTCATTTAAATATATTACACCACGAATGTAGACATTGTGTATAAAATAAAAAAAAATATTTATCTGTTAAATTCCTGTTCTTGAATATTTTGTATTTCACTAAAACTATGACCCTTACGAGATTTAAAGATAGATAATTTGTTGTGTTTTATCAACATATCCCCACCTTTTATCTCACCTGAGTCATAAGCATCCTTTATCATCCTTATCTTAATATCAAGGCACTGAAGTTCTTTTTCCTGATACTTAGATAATTTTTCTACCTTGGATTTAAGACGCTCAAGATTGTGTTTGCGCCTCTCCATCTCATGAAGGTTACAAACCATATCGCCTACATACGGGAACGATACAGACACGTTATCTGTGTACGTACATAAGTTATTAGCATAAGAAATACTGGCTCTGAAAACGTCACGTATTTGGTTTCGGTCGTAAACGCCCCCGGTCTTATCCATCACATCATCTATAATATGTGACTCAAATGATATAGGTAAATCATTCTTCGGCATCTGATTCAAAAGTTTTCTTTCTATAAAATAAAGAAACCAACGCACATTGATCTCTTGAACCCTCCAATACAAAAAGACGGCGCATGTTCTCTATATCCGGGCACAAACACCTTGTCCTGTAATTCCCTTCACGGTCAATCAAAATACCACGCTTCTTCATCTCCGTATCCAAAACCGATACATATTGAAGATCGGTACTGAAACAATGAGAAAACTTCTTCTTGGTCTCATACGAATATCCAAACACAAAATAATAGGCAAGAAGATTTAAGTGCCTCGCATCTATGACATTCTTCTCATTACCAGAGGCCATTAGGTATCCGTTATAAAACAGAAGTATCTTCTTAGCCATATCTACCGTATTGGAATAAGGCACTAAAAGCCTATAAGCCCTATTACTAACATCTTTATTATCACTTTCTTTCATGAGATTATCGTTTTGATACAAAGATAAGGATTAAGGATTTATAAATTTAAAATTAACGTATTTTATGACAATGGATTCAAGATTTGTCCAGATATTTGCACTGTGACATTAAAAAAATAAGATTTTGTTATTGGATATTCATTATTTGTTTCTATATTTGCGGTACGTTACAGGTTTAGGAAATAAATAATGAATGATAAAAAAAATATTAATCGTCTTTCATTGTTTGCTTCTCAAATCTGTAACGGGGTGTTGGGATTTTCCGAACGAAAAAGACATGAATCGGATGGATATCCCCAAAAATCCATCCGATTTTTTTTTTGTTACGATATTCCGTAAAACCCCTGCTTTTAAGCAGGGTATCAATGATTATTTTGATCATTTATGTATTTTTTTTTAATAAATATACTTCGGAAGGGCATTTCCGAATTGGAGAGCAAGAGTAATTCCAGCGATAGTAATATCGGGGTTTCTTGCGTTTGTATCCAAGAATCCCATTTGCTTTAGCGATGGGAGTATGTCAAAGATTATGAAGCTACAATTAGGTAGAAATATTAACATAAGTCTTAGGCTTTTAGAACGGTGGTCAGATGATTCGCTGTTCATGGAATTGTATGCTTTATACTGTATGATAAAAATTTCCCGCCGGGATTCGAGAATAAGATTCAAAAACCAGAAAGATCTTCTTCATAAACTTGGAATCGGGTATTCGAAGTTCAAGAACATGACAGGACATCCGATGTTTAACGAACTGTTCCGTGTGACGGATAGTACGTTCGTTGCAAGAAGGTATCGTGTTAATGGCGTACAACTTACTCTCGGATGTGGTAAAGTGAATCTTCCAAAGAATAGGATCTTAATTAAGATAAAGAAAAATGAAATAACAAACCATGAAAAGGTCCTTGACAGGATAAGAGAGGCGATGTTTGTTAATTTAGTCAGAAACAATGAGTCTGTACTGAACAGTGGAGAGACAAACTCTCAGGCGGATGTCGTAGACGGAAGCCACTCGTATTATGGATTAATTGATTCGACGATAAGTAATAAAACAATTGCCTTGTATTTGAATGTAGGACTAACAAAAGCGAAAGAGATTGTCGGTATGGCGATACAAGACAAGCTCGTAAAAAGGTTCGAAAACGTACAATTTATAACATACGTAGATAATCCTCGTGCTTACATTGAAGCAAATGAACATAACTACCCAATAGGTAAGCTAATTCCGGTATATAGGCATGGAGCCGTTTTCTGGCAAATAGCAAATACCTGGACCTTGTATAAAAAAGGAGCAACAAACAGATGGTATTTTGGAGAGAAGGATATAGAGAAAGGAGAAAAAGAAAAAGTGAGTAAGAAAGACGATTTCAATTTCTTCTTAAAAGACAATACTCATATCCTACGTTTCCTGAATGCAGAAGAAGTTGTTTCCGAAGATGGCGAAATCCTTGGCATAGATCGTAAAAAGACAAAAGAAGAAGAAGCAAGGTCATTGGCCTCTGTTATGGCTAAAAAAACGCACAAAGACTTCTGGGACGGATATGAGCGAAGTACACAAAACCAAATTATAAGGAAGTACTATCGCGCTATCATAGCAGAAGACAAGAAGCGAAGAATGGACATGTTCTTAAACTGTCTTAAACAATCATACGACAAGGTTAGTGGGTGGAGCCAGGAGAAGGTAGCCATGGTAAAAGCAGGCCTGGCTGATGCAGAAGCCTGCTGTGCTGAGGTGGGGACGTCCGTTGCCGGGGTCTGCGGTAGAGTAAGTAGGAGAATGAAATCCTATAACAATACCGTATCTGACAAAAATGCAGGTTTTAATGAGGTACGAGATATGTATGCTGAGTTCGCCGGCGAGATGGCTAAAGCGGTGGGATCGGTAAGCGAAGACATCTATACGTATGTTAAGGCAGAACAGTTTAAGGAAAAGATAGAGAATATGGATATATCTATCCAATCATTACCTAATATCAGTACAACAGTAGATAATGATAAAGAATTAGATGGAGAATCCGTATTCAAGGATATACCATTTGAAGAGCTATCATTCTGTAATGATACCTATCTTTATCCTTCATCTCAGTATTCATCATTGTAATGTTTGGTACTTGAGAGAGGGTCTGTTCTTAGTGGTCGCCGACAGAGCCGAAAAACGATAATCTCGTAGAACATCGACGGAAACACCCGTTAGCCACCACTATGCCATAACCATATCTATACGAAACCATATTACTGTCTGATTCAAAACTACTTATCCAACTTATTATTTCTTTTTAATTCTAATTAATTCATTTTATATTTTATGTTTTATCTTGTTTTCGTACTTTTGTTTTGTAGAACAAAATCAGAAAAAAGATGGCTATAAGTTACGACAAAAAAATCATGGAGTGCGTTCTTCGTTCAGTTATGTCCGAAGGTAATGTCGCACAAGGAAAAGCTATTAAGTCTATTTGTAAGTCACCAAAACCGCTGTTTATAACCGGTAAAGGAGGAAGTGGAAAAACAACGTTCCTTAAGCGTATTATACCGGCATTAAAAAATGCGGTTGTTGTAGCTCCTACAGGTGTTGCTGCTGTTAATGCAGGTGGTCAAACCATTCATTCATTTTTTAGAATAGGAATGCAGCCGTATATACCTGAAATACGAAAAGGTGCGTTTATGGATAACTGCGAATATAAATTCAACGGAGGTTCGGAAAAGATTCTACAGAATATAAAGTATCTTATCATAGACGAGATTTCTATGGTTCGCCCTGATCTTCTTGACAACGTGGCTGATATACTTCGTCATGCAAGAGGAGACAAGGACCCGTTTGGCGGAGTGAAACTTATTATGGTAGGTGATTTATTTCAACTTCCGCCAGTAATTAAGGAGGATTTTTTTAGAGAAATATACGATACATCTTACTTCTTTAGCTCCAAGTCTCTTATGGCTTCTGGTATGGAAATGGTGTCTTTTGAAAAAATATATCGTCAGAAAGATGAGAAATTCATTAGCATCCTTAATAAGGTGCGTGAAGGGCAGATGGATGATGATGTATTTGATACAATAAACAGCAGATGTATTCAGTCTGATAATAATCAAGGATATGTTGAGATTGTAACTACCAACTCAAAAGCTACGGCTATTAACGAAATGAGAATATCATCGTTACCAGGCTCTTTAAGAAAATTAGAAGCTGTTATAAACGGCGATTATCCTAAAGATGCTCCGGTTGAAAAAACTCTTTTCTTGAAAGAAGGATCAAGAGTTATGATAACAAGAAACGGAGGAGAGTACTTCAATGGCTCTCTTGGTACTGTATTATCTATAAAAAAGGGGGAGATTGAAGTAGTCCTTGATAAACCAAAAGATGATGAGCATACTAAGGTTGTTATAACACCATGTTCGTTTGAGAAAGTAAAATACGTAAGAAACGGATATAAGATAGAATCTGAAGTAGTAGGAGCTATTATTCAGTATCCTATAAAAATAGGTTATTCTATCACGATCCATAAAGCCCAAGGCCTGACATTGGATGCGGCTATGATGGACGTATCTAATTCTTTTGAAACAGGACAGCTATATACGGCTCTTTCAAGAGTAAAGTCTCTTGATGGATTATATCTTCGTCAACCTATTCCTAAGACGGTAAAAACCAGCGATCAGGTGGTGATAAACTTCTATAAAAGGACTCTTGGTAATGGAGGTATTGTGAAACCGGTTCCAATGGAAGAGCTTGAAAAGTCAACGATTAATTTGTCAACCGGATCTGAAATAGATTTTGCAGAGTTTAATTTATAAAAAATATAGTTATGAAATTTGGAGAAGCTTTAGAAGAAGTAAAAAAAGGTGCGTTGATTGCACGTGCCGGATGGAATGGTAAAGGTATGTTCGTATTCCAGCGCCCGGAAGATTGGTTGTCTACTGATATGATAGTTAATAAAGTAAAGTCATTGCCGGATTCGTTTAAAAAATACGTAAACGATTATTATGACGTAACTGAAACCAACATGATTAAATTTTGCGCTTATCTGTGCATGAAAGATGCTAACGATAATATCGTAAACGGATGGTTGGCTTCGCAATCAGATATGTTGGCTGATGACTGGATGGTGGTTGGTTAAATAATAGGGATATGGCAAGAGTAGATAAAATATTTCAAGACAATTTGGCTCTTATAATGAGCCAGCCGTGGGAAGAGGTAAAGCGTCCGGTCTACGGTGACGGTACAGGCGTCAAGGTGAAGCGTATCCTACAAGTATGTAACCAGTACGATCTTCGTCGGGAATTTCCTCTTGGTTCACTTAGACCTACTAATCTTAAAAATTCCATAAAAGAAATATTGTGGATTTGGCAAAAAAGATCGGTAGACGTCAAAGATCTTGGTCTTCATATCTGGGATCAGTGGGCTGATGATAATGGAAAGATCGAAGGATGTTATGGAGATATGGTGAACAGACATGTTTATATGGGAACCGGAAAAGCTCCAGAGGGTATGACAGATATCCATGATGGTCTTTACGGTTTTCTTAACCAAACAGACTTCATTCTTTGGTCACTCAAGAATGATCGTTCGTCAAGAAGAATAGTAGCATCCATGTTCGATCCTGAAACCAATAGTCTTAAGCCTCTTCAAGAATGTGCGTTTCAGATCAATTTATCTGTTAAAAGAGATGAGTTGTATATGACGCTTTATCAGCGCAGCCAGGATATGATTACAGCTTCTTGCTGGAATGTAGCTCAATATGCGGCGTTGATGATGATGTTCGCTCATGACGCCGGGTTAAGGCCTGCTATTTTCACTCATTTTATACAAGATATGCATGTGTATGACCGTCACGAAGAACAGGCAAACGAGCTCCTTCGTCGATCTCTCTTCGGCCCGGTTCCGCAGGTTACTATCTCGTCTCGTATGGAAGGGAAAGGATTTTATGATTTCGTAGCTGATGATTTTGAGGTACGGAATTATGAACCGAGGGAGCAAATAAAATTTGAGGTTGCAAAATGAAAATAAGCATAGATAGAAGGGCTAAGATGGTTCCTATCATGGAAATAAATGCCGGTGATGAAGTCAACGTAGGAGGCTTTGATTATGTTGTTGAAAGCATAACCCCATGTAGGAAAGGATCTTATTCAGATGCGTATGGAATTAGGTTGGTCATGTCTTCTTACAAACATGGCCAACTTGCAAGAAAAGTAGATAGTGTTTTTTCTATCGATTCTATTTTAGTATTTCTCCCTAAAGGAGATTCTGTTGTAGTAGAGTGCTCTTATAGAGAACTTGAAGAATGTTTCCCTAAAATATAGTACAATGACAGGCGAAGAAAAATGTAACCGATGCGAGCAGTTTGGACCGAACGGTCTCACTGATTATCCATGCAAAAGGATTCCATCAAGGAACTGTCCTTGGTTTATAAAAATATCGGATAAGAAATACAAAAAGATTCTTGCCGATAGGATGAAAAGAATTAAGGAGAATGAGAAACTTAAGCAAGAGATGATGAAAGATCAGGATCTTGTTGAAGAAGTAAAACAAAATACAAAAAGGTTAATGCAATGAAAAAGAAAAATATAAAACCAGAAGAAGCGGAAGTTGTTATTCCTAAAAAAGTAGAAGCTATTAACATATGTGGGGATATCAATAGTTTTATAAAACATATTATATATGTTAGCTTGGATAAGGTAAGTAGTGATAAGGCGTTTGTCAATAATGATATTCTGTATATGGTTACATACGCATCTATAAAAGGTGAAAATATACCTGTTGGGGTATTAGCAAAACAAAAAGAAGCTAAAACAGAAGATATCGCTATGCCGTTTGAGGATATTGGAAGGGATGTAAATGTTGTGTATCCTATTGAAATAGGAAAGATGTTTAAAGGATTTTACATTCTTAGTAATGGTGCTGTGGCTATTGATTACGAACTTACAGACAATGGAGGCTTTGAAAATGACGATAGCATTGGTAAAATCGACATGAATCTAAATTGATATATTATGGTATTATATATAGCAGCAGATCCTGGAAAAGACGGAGCTATAGCCTGCATCGATCAAGACAGCAAACTAATATCAAGAATATCCACTCCGAGAATATCAGCTTCAGGGCCGGTAGACTTGACTAAAGAATATGTTTTTTGCCGAGATACGATCGTAGAAAACAATCCTGATAGGGTAGTGTTCGTCATAGAGGACGTCCACGCCCTATACGGGGTCAGCACGTCCTCAACAGCCTCCCTCATGGAGAACAAAGGCCAACTGCATGGGCTGTTTCTCTCCCTCTGCATGGCATTTACGGACATAAGTTGTTCCGTTAATTTCATAGCTCCTAAAACATGGCAGAAATTAGTTTGGAGGCATTCTGATAAGGTTATGGAAGCCAGTAAGGTAAATACTAAGAAAACGTCATTGGCTTGCGCTAAAAGGCTGTGGCCGACAGATACGTTCGTTAAAAACGAAAGATGTAAGACGGCCCATGACGGTATAGTTGACGCGATGCTTATAGCAGAAGCAGCAAGAAGAAGTATTTAATCTATTTTAAATCATTTTAAATCCAATTAATTCGTAATTAGATTTTAAAATAATACATTTGCAGTGTTAGATAGTCATAATCGTAAGTTTTAAAAAATGAAAGTAAGAGTTCCTGGCATACTAATGAATGAGAAGCTTTCAAATATTTCAAAGATGTTTGATAAGGTTCTAAAGGATTGTGTCACATCGAATATAAAAATTACTTTATATTTTGATCATATCCGGATACAAGCCATGAACGAACGTATAACATATACGGATGATATTTTCGATGTGAATACTGATATTTCTTGTGACCAGAAGTTTTCTCTTTTAGTAGATGCCGGGACTCTTATTTCATTTTTTAAAAATCATAACCAGGATATAGAGATAGAGATTAAAAATGATTACAGTATCGTTTTTAAATACGATAGAGGATCTTTTTCTTCTACTTGGATTGAGGATAAGGCTTTCCCTGATTTCTTTTATCCTGTAGGTGACGGTATTCGTGTTATGAGTTCGTCTTTCATTCAGTCTATGAAAAGATCTTTTGCGTTTGTTGGATCGGATGAATTTAGACCAGCTATATGCTCGATTCTTCTTAATGTGAAGAAGGACTATATTGACATTGTTTCTACTGATATGTTCCGTCTGTTTATAAACAGGAAAGAGTATGCTAATGCATCAGAAGAAAGGTCGATTATGCTAAGCGAGGTTGCGGCTTCTATCTTGTACCGCTTTCTATCTGATAAAGATACGGAGATCAGTATTTCTACAGATGGAGTTAGGACGTTCTTATGCTTTGATAATGTAATTATATCGGATATGAACGTAGAACAACAGTATCCTAACTACGAATACGTATGTAGCAAATTCGAAAAATCGTCGAGAGTTAAGTTTGACCGGGATTTACTTATATCGGTTCTTAATTCCATGACTTTGGTGGATAATGTTGTTAATGTCAAGGTAGATGAAGAAAACGGCATAACGGTAATGTCTGAGGATTTTGGAAATAGAAAAAAGATAATGGAATCAATGCCTTTGAATGCGCTCGAAGGTCCGTGTTTTAATTTTTCTATCGGTAAGGAAAATATACTGTCTTCCGTAAAATCACTTATAAAAGGAGATACTGTCATGGATTGGTCTGATCAGTATAAGATGATAAAGATGTTCAATCCTAAATACGAATCAACATACGTCTTAAATCAAACATTGTATAATCTATAAACAATTAATAATATGGCTTTTAGAGAAAACAGAAGTTTTGGTACAACTTATTATTTGTATATTAATTCAGATGGTAACTTGTATGAAAAAAGTAACGAACCAAAAGAAGGTTTTGTTCAGCACATAAATCCTAATAGCGGTCAGCCGACAGGATATTGGAAAGAGTATTATAATGGAGTAGTTGGGTACATCAACTACATCGGGTTAAAGTCAAGTACTTTCTCTAATGGAAATACTGTTACTAATTTCCTTATCGTATTAAAAGATTACGAGCTTAATGAAAACTATTGTATTTCCATACCTCTCGTCAATCAAAAAGGAAATATCAAGGGCTTTGTTAAGAGCTTCGTAAAATACTACGAAAACATCGATTTTAGTCGTGAAATTTATTTCAATGTCTTTAAGAAGAAGAAAGATGATGAGTTTGGATCTTCGGAACTTATTATCGCGTATGCAGGAGTAGACAGAGAAGAAGATCAGCTTGTTGAACGTTTTTATAAAAAAGGCGTAAATGGCTGGCCTGATCCTGTTGAGGTTACAGGGTTTGATGGTAATAAAAACCTTGATTATTCAGCCCAAAACAACTTTACTTATCAGAAGATTAAGGAATATTCAAACAGGTTCAATGATTCTATTAAAGACATCAGAGCTGGTATAATGGCTAAATTAGGTTTAGGAAGTAATACTCAGCAAGAGCCTACAGCTCCTCAGGCTTATACCCAGCAGGCGGCTGCTCCTCAACAGGTTCAACAACCTCAGTCTGTTCCGAGTGCTATTCCGTATCAG
>ERZ779906.137-NODE-137-length-29276-cov-2.66322_pt1 | contig 29276 bp, 29 predicted proteins | sample MGYA00511586_ERZ779906 | MGnify/ENA primary metagenome ERZ779906 (study PRJEB29588, sample SAMEA2158408) | human gut metagenome | biome: human gut; feature: human-associated habitat; material: faeces | place: Denmark | collected 2008/2010 ...
TGCGTTATTACGAATGAACCGTTCGATACAAGCAGAAGGCACTTTCGGAATTATGAAAAACGACCGTTGGTACAAGAGAATTGTCCGAAGAGGTATTCATTCAGTCAAACTGGAAGTTTTACTTGTGGCGATAGGCCACAATCTATATAAACATCAGAAAAAAAGATGAGAAACAGAACTGCCGCATAGATTCAAAAAAAGAATTTCTATGGGGTAGGGGAAGTGTGCTTTCTTTGCGCATGATTTCAGTCATTTATACACAACAGGTACAAAAAGGGAGATGCGAAAAAACTCAATCGAGTTTTTTCACATCCCCTTTTTACTATATAATCAGAAGATTACATTAGAACTTCAAGCTTATATAATAAAGCTGTACGAATGTTGTATTGGGGGATATTATTTACCAGTATATTTCTCTTCACAGTATTTACATCTGTATACCTGCTTAACAGGGTCAGAAAGAACAAATACATGGTCAAGACCCTGTTCAATAGAAGTAATACATCTAGGATTCTTACATTTGATAACATTAGTAATCTGCTTTGGTAATGAAAGTGATTTCTTATCTACTATTTGTCCGTCTTTAATAATATTAACAGTGATATTATGATCGATAAATCCTAATACATCTAAATCAACAAGGTCAAGTCCGCCCTCAATCTTGATAATATCCTTTCTTCCCATTTTACTGCTTCTTGCATTCTTGATAATAGCAACCTGACAGTCGAGTTCGCCAAGACCAAGGTTATTATATATCATCATTGATTTGCCGGCTTCAATATGGTCTAGTACAAAGCCTTCATTAAGTTGTCCTACATTTAACATAATTACCCTCCTATATTTACTTGTTATTAAGACCAAGAAGTGTCATAATAAGAGCCATTCTTACATATACACCGAATTGTACCTGTTTAAAGTAAGCAGCTCTTGGGTCATCATCTATATCTACTGATATTTCATTAACACGAGGAAGTGGGTGAAGAACATACATATCCTCTTTTGCAAGAGCCATTTTTGACTTATCAAGTATATAGAAATCTTTCATTCTGAGGTATTCATCTTCTGAGAAGAATCTTTCACGCTGTACTCTTGTCATATATAATATGTTAAGCTCAGGCATAGCATCTTCTAGGTTTTCCATTTCAATGAATTCAGCATGGTTGGCTTTTAATACATCATCTCTTATATAATCAGGTATTCTTAATTCCTTAGGAGATATAAGCACGAATTTGACATTTTTATATCTTACGAGTGAATTGATAAGTGAATGAACAGTTCTTCCGAACTTAAGGTCACCACAAAGGCCTATTGTAAAGTTGTCAAGAGAACCGCGGAGTTCCCTTATAGTCATAAGATCTGTAAGTGTCTGTGTTGGGTGCTGGTGTCCGCCATCACCTGCATTGATTACAGGTATAGAAGACTTGCTTGCTGCAACCATAGGAGCACCTTCTTTTGGGTGGCGCATAGCACATATGTCTGCATAGCAGGAAATTACCCGTATAGTATCAGCCACGCTTTCGCCCTTTGATGCTGAACTTGAGTTAGCAGAAGAAAAACCTAATACAGACCCTCCAAGATTGAGCATTGCTGCTTCAAAACTAAGACGGGTTCTTGTACTAGGTTCATAAAATAAAGTTGCTAACTTTTTACCATCACATACATGGCTGTATTTTTTAGGATCTTTAGAAATGTCTCTTGCAAGATTAAGTAAATCTTCAAGTTCTGTGACACTTAAGTCTAGTGGACTAAGTAAATGTTTCATTAATTGTTCCTCCACAAGTATATATTATTGTGCTCTTGGCACTCTGTTATATATATTACTATTAATTAGATTAATTCTCAATTGTTATTTTAAAAAAAATGTGATAATATTATGAATATTTGTGATATGCATAGATGCGTTGCATAAGAATGGAGGAGCAATATGTCTAAGATAATATTAACAGGTGACCGTCCAACAGGAAAGCTTCATGTTGGTCATTATGTTGGTTCATTAAAGAGAAGAGTAGAATTACAGAATTCAGGTGAATACGATAAGATATTTATTATGATAGCAGATGCTCAGGCACTTACAGATAATGCTGATAATCCTGAGAAGGTACGCCAGAACATAATAGAGGTTGCACTTGATTATCTTTCAGTCGGTTTAGACCCAGCTAAGTCTGATATATTTATTCAGTCACAGATTTCACAGCTTACAGAGCTTACATTTTATTATATGAATCTTGTTACAGTTTCAAGACTTCAGAGAAACCCAACAGTTAAGTCAGAGATCCAGATGCGTAACTTTGAAGCGAGCATACCGGTTGGATTTTTCTGCTATCCAATAAGCCAGGCCGCTGATATAACAGCATTTAAGGCTACAACAGTTCCGGCAGGTGAGGATCAGGAGCCGATGATTGAACAGACAAGAGAGATTGTAAGAAAGTTCAATTCAGTATATGGAGATACATTGGTAGAACCACAGATACTTCTTCCGGATAATAAAGTATGTTTAAGACTTCCAGGTACAGATGGCAAAGCTAAGATGAGTAAGTCGCTTGGTAACTGCATATATCTTTCTGATACAGAAGAAGATGTTAAGAAAAAGGTTATGAGTATGTATACAGATCCAGATCATATTAAGGTATCGGATCCTGGTAAGATAGAAGGTAATACTGTATTTACATATCTTGATGCATTCAGTAAGGAAGAAGACTTTGGATTATTCTTACCAGAGTATAATAACCTTGATGAATTAAAAGACCACTATAAGAGAGGTGGACTTGGTGATGTTAAGGTTAAGAAGTTCCTTTTAAATGTTCTTAACAAGGAATTAGAGCCAATCAGAAATAGAAGACACGAATATGAGAAGGATATTCCTTATGTATACGAGATACTTAAACAGGGAACTAAGAATGCTTATGAGGTAGCAGAACAGACATTAAGCGAAGTTAAGGCTGCTATGAAGATTAATTACTTTGATGATGTTCAGCTTATAAATGCACAGTCAGAAAAGTACAGCGGATAATAAAAAGGCACTGTGCCATATATGTATTCAGGATGAGAATGCATATAGCACAGTGCCTTTTGCTTTGATAAAGGCTTGGTCTGGATTTATGGCCAAGCCTGCATTAATTAATCTAACTTTTTAATAACCATATTGTTAGGACGTGATATTTTAAGTTCTTTGCCATTCATAACAATAAGTCCTTTGGTATAGTCTACAGTAAATATTGTTATTGAGTTGCCTTCATTATTCATTGATAAAAGGTGCTTGTCATCAGGAAAAAGGCATATGTACTTAGGATAATCACCACTTACAGGAAGTGAGTTAAGTGTAATTATCTTTCCTGTAGTCTTGTCCACAGAATATATTGTAGCAGTGTTATCACCGGCATTAGAGCAGATTAAGTTATTGCCTGAATTAGTAAGGCATATGTCTGAAGCTGCACTGTTAGACTTATGGTCGCGTCTTACAGTGAATATATTCTGAATCATCTCAAATCTGTTCTTATCAGAAGAAGCATCATAAGAATATACGTTAATATAATTCTTTAATTCACATACAACATAAGCGAATCGTCCATCTTCTGAGAATATCATCTTTCTTGGAGCAGATTCAAGCTGTGAACGTATAATATCAAAAAGCTTGAGCTTTCCAGTTGTATGGTTGAATTCATAAAGCTTAATCTGGTCAATTCCAAGATCACATACACATAAAAGTTCTTCATCAGGTGTAAAGCAGGTATGACTTATATGGGGTCTGAAATTACGTTCAGCAACGCTTCCAAGACCCTTATGAAATACCTCATCAGCTATATCACCTAAAGAACCATCAGCATTAATATGCATTACAGTAATCTTGCCATCGTGATAGCCGGAAATAACAAGAAAACGGTTATCCTTAGTTACAGAAATATGACAGCCTCTCATTCCGTTGATAGAAGCAACATTCATAAGTTCAAGAGAACCATCTTCAGTAATAGCAAATGAAGAAATACCCTGATCACATATTGCGTATAAATACTTCTTATTAGAAGATAATGTTATATATGAGGGATTATCAATTGTAACCTCACATCTTTCAGTTATTCGTCCCTTTTCAACGTCCATATCATATATATGAATACCTTTGCTGCTTTCGTGGGTATAAGTACCTGCATAAGCCACATATCTATCGTTCATAAGTAACCTCCAATCAAAATATAACGTATAGTCAAGATAAGTTAAATAACCGTGTACTCACTAAATTATATGTATATATTAGCATTTTTCTTTATGTTTATCAAGGCAGACATTGACAAGGATAATGTCACGCCCAATAGATTTGATACATCTGAAAGGTATGACATACACAAATTCACGTCCAAAGAAGCCGCAAAGCCGTCCAGGACCAGGAATTATTATAGAATTGATACAGCCATTTTTAGGGTCAAAGTCAATATCAATAACACAGCCTATAATACAGCAGTCCTCTTCGTTGATAACCTGCTTGTTTTTTAGTTCAAATATCTTCATACAACACCTCATTTTATATAATTATACTTAATATAAAATATGTATTTTTAAAGGGGAAAGTGCATATAACAGGTATAATAATGAAATATTAATGAACAAATGTGTTATGGGTTTGACACACAGATTGGCATAGGCTATCATATTAAATAATAAAATTGATAATTCGATGGAGGAAAATATATGTATTATTTCTATGATGCAACATATATACTCGTTATTATAGGTGCAATAATAAGTCTTATAGCATCTATGAATGTTAAATCGACATTTAACAGATATGATAAGTATAACAGCCGTTCAGGGCTTACAGGTGCTATGGCAGCACAGGAAATATTAAGAGCGGCAGGAATTACTAATGTAAGAATTGAGAGAGTAAGCGGTAATCTTACAGACCATTATTCACCAAAGGAAGGAGTTCTTAGATTATCAGATTCTGTATACAATTCAACATCAGTAGCAGCTATAGGCGTGGCCGCCCATGAGTGTGGACATGCTATGCAGTATGACGAAGAATATTTTCCAATTAAGATAAGAGCAGCTGTAATACCGATAGCTAATATTGGTTCAGCTCTTTCATGGCCAATAATTCTTTTAGGTTTATTCCTTGGAGCTACAGGACTTATGCAGCTTGGAGTAGTGCTTTTCTCACTTGTTGTAGTATTCCAGCTTCTTACTCTCCCGGTTGAATTTGATGCTTCCGCAAGAGCATTAAGAACCTTAAGAGAACGTAATATGCTTGAGTCAAGTGAACTTACCGGTGCAAGAAAGGTGCTTACAGCAGCAGCATTAACATATGTAGCGGCACTTCTTACATCTATTCTTCAGCTTTTAAGACTTGTTCTTCTTACAAGAAGAGATGATTAATATTAAATATGTATATAATTGCCAGTTCACAACAGTATAAAAGTACATTTATGTGGTAATGCTTGTAATATAAGCGAACTTAAATGTATGCCTTTCCACTAAAGATAAATGTTCGCAATGTCTTTAGGAGGAAAGGTTAATGGCTGGTGTAAAAGTTACGATATGTGGTGTTAATACGCAGGAGCTGCCTCTGCTTAGTGCGAAGGAGAAGAAAGAGCTTTTATTAAAGATAAAGGCTGGTGACCAGACAGCAAGAGAGAGATTTATTAAAGGTAATCTCCGTCTGGTATTAAGCATTGTTGGCAGATTTTCTAACAGTAATGAAAATGTGGATGATTTATTCCAGATTGGCTGTATAGGTCTTATAAAATCAATAGACAATTTTGATGTATCGCAGGGCGTGCAGTTCTCAACCTATGCAGTTCCAATGATTACTGGGGAGATTAAGAGGTATCTTCGTGATAACAGTGCAATAAGAGTAAGCCGTTCATTAAAGGATATGGCTTATAAGGCACTTTATACAAAAGAACAGCTATTAAAGAGCAGGCAGAAGGAACCGACAATATCGGAGATTGCAAGTGAGATAGGAGCATCTAAGGAGGATATTGTTATAGCACTTGAGGCTGTATCCCCAACTGTTTCACTGTATGAACCGGTATTTAATGAAGGCGGGGATACATTATATGTCATAGACCAGATTAAAGATAAAGCAGATGGGGAAGAGAACTGGGTTACACATCTGGCATTGGACTCTGCCTTTGCAAAGTTAAGCGGGCGTGAACAGCAGATAATAAGAAAGCGTTTTTATGAATATAAGACACAGATGGAGATAGCCGAAGAGATTGGAATATCACAGGCACAGGTAAGCAGGCTTGAAAAATGTGCTCTTAAGAATATGAAGAAGCATATGTCTTAACAGCATAGCAAGTATTAATAAAATAATAAATAAATAAAGGGCTGTCGCACAAAGTAGAATTTATAATAGGAAGATAATAACAGGTTGATAATGTCTTTATATTATAGATTATATTTGGTGCGGCAGCCCTGATATTTTATGTTATGTGTATTGTATATGGTATTATTATTGTATGTCTTTACAGTCAGAAAGGCTTTTGACTGTAATATAGATTGATTATTAATTAGTGCTATAGTGTGTTTATGGAATATTTTATAGATATTTTGACATAACAGCACCAGTGGGCTATAATTCTAGTAGTTTATTGTATTTAGGGGAGGTTTGTGAATGAAGTGCCCATATTGCGGAAAAGAGAATACAAGAGTAATAGATTCAAGACCTACAGATGACAGCTCTATAAGAAGACGCCGTCAGTGTGATGAATGTGGAAAGCGTTTTACCACATACGAGAAAGTAGAGACACTTCCTCTTATAGTTGTGAAGAAAGATAATAACAGAGAACCTTATGACAGGGAAAAGATAGTGGCTGGAATAGTCAGGTCGTGCCATAAGCGTCCGATATCAATGAAACAGATTAATGATATGGTAGATGACATTGAGGGACAGATATTTAATATGGAGGAGAAAGAGATACCTACAACAACGATAGGTTCTATTGTTATGGATAAGTTAAAGGATTTAGATGAAGTTGCATATGTAAGATTTGCTTCTGTATACAGGGAGTTTAAGGATGTTAATACATTTATGGACGAAATCAAGAAAATACTTAAAAAGTAGTAGATACTTAAAAGTAACAAATGCTTAAGAACAGCAGAAAGGCTGATAAGAAAGGTAGTAATTACAGATGTTTAAAAGGTTTTATCCGGATATGTATATAGACTCTGCATACGATATAGATTACAAGGGACTTTATGATAAAGGCTACAGGGGAATTATATTTGATGTTGACAACACGCTTGTTGAACACGGAGCACCAGTTACTGAGCGTGCAAAGAAGCTGTTTGGTGATTTAAAGGCTATGGGATATAATACCTGCATAATATCCAATAATAAAGAATACAGGGTTAAGCCGCTTGCAGATGAGGTTGGTTCATTATATGTAAGCAAGGCAGGAAAGCCATCTCCTAAGAATTATGTTAAAGCTATGGAGTATATGAATACTGATAAGTCTGACACATATTTTGTGGGGGATCAGTTGTTCACAGATGTGTGGGGTGCTAACAGGGCAGGAATTAAGTCTGTTCTTGTAAAGCCGATAGACAAGCACGAGGAAATACAGATAATTCTAAAAAGAAGGCTTGAATGGATAGTTCTGCATTTTTATAAGAAGCATATTAAAAGAGAAGGCGGAAAAGCAGGTTTCTAATACATATAGGTTTAATATAATTTCAAGATATATATTTATTGTGATTTCATAATATATGAATTTATCTGTACTTTAGATATAAGCTCATAAGAAAGGAAGTAAGATTTTAATGATAGATATTAATGGTACAACAAGAGTGTGCGGTCTTATAGGTAATCCGGTGGGACATTCAATTTCCCCGGTGATACATAACAGCCTTGCACAGCTTATGGATATGAATATGGTGTATACAACCTTCAAGGTTGAAAAGGGTGATGTTGTCACAGCAGTAAATGGAGCTTATGCACTTAACATATTAGGACTTAATGTAACAGTTCCACACAAGCAGGCTGTTATGGAGTCACTTGTGGATATTGATCCGCTTGCTAAAGCTATAGGAGCTGTTAATACGCTTGTAAGAACAGATAAGGGCTATAAAGGCTATAATACAGATATATTGGGACTTGAAAGAGAACTTATAGACGAGGGAGTTGTGCTTTTAGGCAGCCGTTGTGTAATTCTTGGTGCAGGCGGAGCGGCAAGAGCAATAGCATTTTTATGTGCAAAGAGCGGTGCTAAAGAAATATATGTGCTTAACAGGACTAAGGAAAAGGCTTACGATATAGCCAAAGCAGTTAATGATTATTTCGGTAAAGAATGTATCAAGCCTATGCTTATAAGTGAGTATGATAAGCTGGAAGCTGATGATTACGTTGTGATACAGACCACAAGCGTTGGACTTTATCCTAATGTGGATGATGTTGTAATTGATGATGAAGCATTTTATAAGAAGGTAAAAGTCGGAGTTGATATTATATATAATCCTAGTGAAACACGTTTTATGAAAATGTGTAAAAATTCCGGAAAGCCAGCCTGCAACGGTTTAAAAATGCTTTTATACCAAGGGGTTGCGGCGTATGAGTTATGGAATGATGTAAGTGTCACAAAAGAACAGGCGGATAAAGTGTATAATAAGATGAAAGAGGAACTTGGAATTGAATAATATTGTACTTATTGGATTTATGGGAAGTGGAAAGACGACATTTGGCCGCTGGGTTTCAAGACGACACGATAGAAAGTTCTATGATACAGATGAGTATATCGAGAAAAAGCAGAATACAACAATAAGCGAAATCTTTGCAAAGAAGGGAGAGGAAGCTTTCAGGGATATGGAGACAGAGACGGTAAAAGAGTTATCAGATACTCTTGATAACTGCGTCATATCTGTTGGTGGCGGACTTGTGTTAAGAGAGGTCAATAGGGAGCTTTTAAGAAAGCTTGGAACAGTAGTATATCTTAAAGCTTCTGAGGAGGAACTCTGCAAAAGGTTGAGTAAGGACACCAAACGTCCATTATTACAGGGCGGTGGGCTTCACGAGAAGATACATAACCTTATGGAGCAGAGAGAAGATATATATCTGGATGCGGCTGATATGATAGTTGATACGCAGAAGATGTCATTTGAACAGATGTATACAGCAATCATTAAGAATATGGAGGATTAGCAATGAAGATACTTGTTATTAACGGACCTAATATTAATTTCCTTGGAATAAGAGAAAAAGGAATATATGGCAATGATAATTATGACACGCTTGTTGATATGATTAACAAGAAAGCAGAGGAACTTAATGTTAAAGTTGAGGTATTCCAGAGTAACCATGAGGGTGCAATTATAGATAAGCTTCAGGAAGCTTATTACAATGATGTTGATGGTATTGTAATTAATCCGGGGGCATTTACACATTACAGCTATGCAGTAAGAGATGCACTTGCTTCGATAGCTGCAATACCGAAGATAGAAGTACATATATCCAATGTTCATACAAGAGAAGAATTCAGACATACATCTGTTACAGTTCCAGTATGTCAGGGACAGGTTGTAGGACTTGGACTTAGAGGTTATCTGTATGCGATGGAAGCATTAACAGATATGACGAAGAGTAATTAATAGATGATAATCATTATAAAGAAGAACCTATAGCACGATTTGGCTATAGGTTCTTCTTTATAATGGGCAGAATAAAAAGAGCCTGTACACCGATGAAAGTGTACAGGCTCTTTTTAAGAACTTATTATGTTAAAATATAATAAATATCTTATAAATCTTAACCTTTAATCTGATTAACTAAACACGTGAAATATATTCACCTGTTCTTGTATCAATCTTAATTGTATCACCCTGGTTAACAAATAATGGAACTAAAATCTTAGCACCTGTTTCAAGGATAGCTGGCTTTGTAGCACCTGTAGCTGTATCACCCTTAACACCTGGTTCAGATTCTGTAATCTGAAGTTCAACAGTGATAGGTGGCTCAATAGAGAATACGTTACCGTTGTGTGAACAGAGCTTAACCATTTCGTTCTCTTTAACGAACTTAAGTGAATCACCAACATTCTCAGCAGATAATGCAATCTGTTCAAATGTCTCTGTATCCATAAAGTTGTAAAGATCACCATCTGAGTAAAGATACTGATATTCTCTCTTCTCAATATGAGCGAGGTCAAACTTTTCTGTAGGTCTGAAAGACTTTTCAACAACACCACCACTCACGATATTCTTTAACTTTGTTCTAACGAAAGCAGCACCCTTACCAGGCTTTACATGCTGGAATTCAATAATCTGCCAAATGTTATTATCCATCTGAATTGTTAAACCATTCTTAAAATCTCCTGCGCTTACCATTCTTTGGTATACCTCCTAATTATCATAACTATTATAATTTTATAATAAAATGAATAATTTGGCAACCTCTTTTTTGTTTATGTTAATTTATTATTTGGATTTAAAGGTTGAACAGACAGTATCGTCAGCATTTACGGCTGTTATGCCTGATATATCAACGTGGTCAGCCTGACAAGCTTCGTTATTGTTATACACGCAGTTATGTGCGGCACACTTTATCTGAAGATTAAGCTTAGGTGAAGCAGTATTATTCTTAGCAGAGCCATCTTTGTAAGAATAGCTTCCACAGCAAGTTTCACTGCACTCACAGGCATTACTTCCCTTTACATCAATACCATTAAGGCAGCAGCAGTTATCATCATTGTGTACACAGCTACAAGCGTTACAGCTTAAATTAGTCATAATAAATTACCTCCTGTTAATCTTTAACTTAAGTGTCTGGTAAATGCTTTAATAAATAGAACATTTGCAATACACAGTAGTAGTATTAACAGGAGGTGATTTATTATACGTTACATTATAAATTGTATGAAATTTTAACTGATTCTGCTAAAGGAAATGCGTCCCTTTTCACCGCTGTAATAACGGATAAGCACCTTGGCAATTATCTTTTCTTTCTTAACATATGTGTTAGTCCAGTATCTTGAGTCTTTGGAGTTATTACGATTATCACCAAGCATAAAATAACAGCCGTCAGGAACAATATAAGTGTGCGTTTCGCCGTCATCATATATATATTCTTTGATATATGGCTCATCAAGCTCATCACCATTGATGTATACATGCCCTTCCTTAATCTGGACTATTTCATTAGGAAGACCAATAACACGCTTAACATAATTCTCTGACTCATTATCAGGATATTTAAAGATTATAACGTCACCGCGCTTTGGTTCGCTGAACTTGTAAGCAAGCCTGAAACCGAAAAGGCGGTCGCCTTCCCATATTGTATCTCTCATAGAGCCAGATGGAACTTCGGCATTAATGATTATGAAATTGGTGCAGAGCAGGGCAATGATAGCTGCAAATATTACAATTTTAATGAAACTGAAGGCTTCTGATACTATAAATTTAACAACAGAATACTCCTGCTTCTTATTATTATCTGTATGTCTGCTGATATTATCAGAACGGCTGTAAGAATAATCATCATTGTCATCATCGTCATCTTCAATATCATCATAATCATCATCAAAATCGATATAATCTAAATCATCTTCATCAGGTGTATTGTTGTTATTAGTAGTCATACGTTAGTCCCCAATCTAATTGATATACGGGGCGAATGAATTCACCCCGTATATCCTATCATATGTTAAATTGTATTATTTTGCAAGTAATTCCATAATCTTATTACTTCTTGCAATGAATTCAGTCATCTGGTTTCCTGTAAGTGGAGCGTGGCTTATAAGTGCAAGGTCGTAAAGCTGTTTACAGATAATATCAGTATTCTCACCATCTTTATTGTTAAGAACATACTGAACAAGACTGTTGTTAGCATTAAGAATTAAAGTCTGTCCTGTAGAACCAAACATAGCCGGATCCATTCCTGACATACCGTACATCTTCATCATATCCTGCATACGTCTATCCTGCTCGGAAAGAGTAATCATAGAAGATACAGAAGCATCCTTTAACTTTTCAACCTTGATATTAAGATTATCATTGTTAAGTGCTTTCTTAAATGTAGCTGTAAGGCTTTCAGTTGCATCCTTTAATTCATCTTCGCTTGTTTCTTCCTTGAATATATCAGAAAGGTCAGTATCAATTCTTGCAAATTTAAGACCCTCGTTCTTGCCTTCAAGATGAGTGATGAATGGCTGGTCAATATTGTGAGTAAGAATGATAGCATCCATATTCTCTTTCTTAAACATATTGATATACTGGCTCTGTTCCTTCTCATCAGTTACATAGAAGACTGTATTCTCGTGCTTTTCCTTGTTAGCTTCAAGGTAATCCTTAAGTGTTAAATACTTGCCTTCAAGGTTCTTGAATATAATGTAATCATTCATCTTCTCAGCGAACTTTTCATCTTTTAAGCAGCCAAATTTGATGAATGGGTTGATGTCATCCCAATATTTCTCATAGTTCTCACGGTTAGTCTTGCACATACCAGAAAGCTTGTCAGCAACCTTTTTAGTAATGTAATCAGAAATCTTCTTAACAAAGCCATCATTCTGGAGTGCAGAACGTGATACGTTAAGAGGAAGATCTGGACAATCAATAACACCCTTTAAGAGAAGAAGGAATTCAGGAATAACTTCCTTGATGTTATCTGCAACGAATACCTGATTATTGTAAAGCTTAATTGTTCCTTCAATTGACTCGTATTCTGTATTAATCTTAGGGAAGTAAAGTATACCCTTTAAGTTAAAAGGATAGTCCATATTAAGGTGAATCCAGAATAAAGGCTCTTTATAATCGTTAAATACCTTGCGGTAGAATTCCTTATATTCATCCTCAGTACATTCGTTAGGGTGTTTAGTCCAGAGAGGGTGGATATCATTGATAGCAACAGGTCTTTTAACAATCTTAGCCATCTTCTTTGCTGGAACTTTTTCGACTGTCTCTTTAGTGCCGTCCTCTTTTTCAACTTCTTCTGTAACAGCTTCCTTGATAAATGTATCAAGAACAGTATCCTTATCTGTTACTTCTTCCTCTGGAATCTCTTCTGTCTGTTCGCCGGCATCTTCATTAGTAAGGAAGATTGGTACTGGCATAAATGAGCAGTACTTTTCAACTACTTCACGAGCCTTGTATTCATTGGCGAATTCGTAGCTGTCTTCATTTAAGTAAAGAGTGATAGTAGTACCAGGAGTTGCAGCTGTTCCATCAGACATATCATACTCTGTACCGCCGTCACATTCCCAGTGAACAGCCTTAGCACCTTCCTTAAAAGAAAGAGTATCAATAGTAACCTTATCAGCTACCATAAATGCTGAGTAGAAACCAAGTCCGAAGTGACCGATAATCTGGTCATCATTAGCCTTGTCCTTATATTTTTCAAGAAATGCTTCTGCACCAGAGAAAGCAATCTGGTTAATATATTCTTCAACTTCACCATCAGTCATACCAATACCATTATCAATAATCTTGATAGTCTTATTATTAGCACTTACTTTAACATCAATCTTATATTCAATATCATCAGGTGCTTCGTATTCACCAATCATATCAAGCTTCTTAAGCTTGGTTATGGCATCACAGCCGTTAGATATAAGCTCTCTGTAGAAAATATCATGGTCAGAGTACATCCATTTTTTAATTATTGGAAAAATATTGTCACTGTTAATAGATAAACTTCCGTGTGTATTAGACATAATTATTATCTCCTATCTTTTAATATTCATTAGATGTAAAGAATAAATATATGTATCTTTATATCCCTAATTAAGTTTAAGTTTAATATTGTTAAAAGTGGAAGTCAAGCAAAAATTAGCACTCAAATCTAATGAGTGCTAACAAAGATAGAGATAATACAGTAAAATCAAGGCTTTAGATAAATATTAAATATTAATAAACTCACTATAATTCTTCAAAATCAAGACCGGCATTAGCAAGAAATGTCTTGATATACTGGTCGAAGGCTGTATCAAGCTGCTTATCTAATGTAAATACATTAAGAGAAGTTCCTGTAATAATATCTACATGACCTTCCTGATACTTCATATTAATAAAGAGACCATTAACATTCTCAGGCATAACAGCGATGTTATTCTTTGCGATAATATCTGTGACAAGTTCATAAGAGGCAAGCATAACAAGCTTCATAGCAGCAGGAACTTTATTACCCTTAATAAGACTAAAACAGAATGGCTTAATATTACTCCATTCTGAATAAGACTTTTCGTTATTATTAAGATTATCCCATTCTTCATCAGAATAATATTCCTTGTTAATCTGTCCATTAATAGTGTATGAACACGCAGTCTTTATTGTGGCTTCTGACAGAAGCATTCTATCGAAGGTATCCTTGATAAGCAGCTGGGACATAAATACTTTAGTGTCCTTAATGCGGAGTGAAATCATTAAATCCTCATTTCTGCGCCAGCGGGGCGCGTGATAATCTATAGTAATGCCATTAATTATAAGCTATATGAGTATACAATAAACTGTATGCGATATAAAGCATAATTTGTATATTTGCAGTATACTATGAAAAGATAAAAATGTCAATCACGAAACATTTTCTCTATGACATCAACAAGTTTGAATAGAACAGTTGAGATAATGCAGAGTATAACAATGCTCATAGATACATAAGTCATCTTGAATACCTGCGAACCATATATAATAAGGTAGCCAAGTCCCTTATCAGCGGCTAAGAATTCGCCGATTATTACCCCCACAAGGCAAAGACCGATGTTGACCTTCATATTGCTTATTATTATCTGCTTAGAACCGGGAAGTATGAGTTTCTTAAGAATATCTTTCTTAGTACCGCCGAGTGTCTTAATAAGAATGATTTTCTCCTTGTCAATTTCTAAAAATCCGGTATATATGTTAATTATCATACCAAATATAGCTACAGATATAGCAGTTATGATAATAGCTTTCATATTATTGCCAAGCCAGACGATTATCATAGGGGCAAGTGCTGATTTGGGCAGGCTGTTAAGCACAATAAGGAAAGGCTCAAGGCAGTCTGATAAGCCTTTCCACAGCCAGAGAAGAATTGCTGCTCCCATTCCGACAATTATAATAAGGAAGAAAGATAAAAATGTTTCAAAAAGTGTCGTCCATATATGAATGAATATGCTGTTATCTTTAGCCATAGCAATAAAAGTTGTGCATATTCTTGATGGTGAGCTGAATATAAATGGATTAAGAATACCAGTACGGGTTGATATTTCCCAGGCGGCAATAAATGCCATTAAAATCAAAAATCTTAATACAGTTATGGAGATTTTATATAATCTTATGTGGTTAAGATATTGTGTACGGGAGTTAGAGATGTCTTTTTTATTGATTGCTTTGATAGATTTATTCATTGTATATCCTCCCATATTTCATTAAAATATCCTGCAAATTCAGGAGCCTGTCTTGAAGTAAATGGTGTCCGGTCAGGAATGGAAAGGTTGATATTAACAACTTTTTTAATATGTGCAGGCCTGTGTGAAAGAATAACGACACAATCGCCCATAGAGATAGCCTCCGATATATCGTGAGTAACAAGAATGGCTGTTTTTTTCTGCTCTTTAATGATTTTGCCGATATCATCAGACACTTCAAGCCTCGTCTGGTAATCAAGAGCGGAAAATGGTTCATCAAGCAGAAGAATATCTGGGTTAAGTGCAAGGGTTCTTATTAATGCCGCACGCTGCCTCATACCACCTGATAATTCTGATGGGTGGACATTACGAAACTGGTAAAGTCCATACTCTTTTAGCATATTGTCAACATTTTCAAGGTGAATCTTATCTTTAAGATGATTAATTTCAAGACCGAGTGTCACATTTTTATAAATAGTGCGCCATTCAAATAAAGTATCTTTCTGTGGCATAAATCCAATTCTTGGAGATATAGCATTATCGTGTAGAATATCATTATTAAAAACAACCTCACCCTTCTGTGGCGAAAGAAGCCCGCATATGATGGAAAGCAAGGTCGATTTGCCACAGCCGGAAGGCCCGACTATAGATGTAAAAGACTGTGGCATAATATCAAGATAGATATTATCAAGTGCAGGAATTTCGCTTTTCGGTGTATTATATGCAAAGGAAATACCTTTAAGCGATAACAGAGGAGGGGATGAATTGGTGGGGAGAGCTTTCATAAATAACCTCTTGGTATAAGTATTGTTATTATAATTTATGCGGCGGGGGGGGGAAATGTGAAAAGGTGTATGGTATTAACAAGAACCAGAAGTCGCAGTGATTTATTCTGATAAGGAAAATTGGATAATTCCTCCTTTACAATTCCACCAAATAAGAGTACAATAATTCAAGTACGCTACTATGGCTCAGTCGGTAGAGCAACTGATTCGTAATCAGTAGGTCGCCGGTTCGATTCCGGCTAGTAGCTTGTAACAGTGAAACTTGCGAGAATGTCAGACAGGATATTCTCGCATTTTTTTAGGTGTGATTTGCAGTGTATGCTGATAATAATATAGAATGTTCTTTTTTAAAAACATTTTCCCGCAAATCACATAAAAAACAAGTCAATCATCTCGAAACCAGCTAAAATCAAGGGGGTGGGTAAGACATTTAATCAAAAAAAGAGATGGAAGTAGGCCTTGTTGACATTATTATACAAGGTTCGTATAATTGTACAGAATAATAAACGCCAGAGTAAGTATTCAAGGCGCAAAGGATAGGAGATAATATGGAAACAAATATCAGACAAGATAACAACGAAGAAGTAGAAATTGATATTATGCAGATCATAAGGATGCTGTTATCAAAGATATGGATAGTAATTGTAGCAGGTGTTGCGACAGCAATAGTGGCATTTGGAATAACAGAGATAGCAATTACACCTCAGTACCAGTCATCCATCAAATTATATATAATCAACAGACAGAATGGCACAACAACAACACTTAGTGATATTCAGTCATCAACACAGCTTGTAAAAGACTATAAGGTTCTTGTTACAAGTCTTCCAGTAGTAGAACAGGTAGTTAAGCAGTTAGATTTAGATATATCACCTGATGCACTTGTTGGTAAGATTTCTTGTGAAATCGAGACAGATTCACGAGTTCTTCAGGTAACAGTTACAGATACAGACCCACAAAGAGCTAAAGAAATAGTAGATGCAATCGCAGATGTATCTGCTAAGCAGATAACATCAGTAATGCAGATTGAAGGCGTTAATGTAATTGAATATGGACGTGTTGCAAATGCACCATCAAGTCCTAATGTTAAGAAGAATACAATGCTTGGTGCAATAGCAGGTATTGTAATAGCAATAGCAGTGCTTGTAGTCAACTTCATTCTTGATGATAGAATTAAGACATCAGATGATGTTGAAAAATATCTTGGCATAACTAATCTTTCACTTATTCCATTAACTGAAGAAGAATATAATGGACAGCCAAGCAGTAAGAAAAAGAAAACAAGAAAATAGGTAAACAAGAGAGTGTGAAAGGATTAAAAATATGCAGACAATTAATATAGAAACTAACCAGCAGGATGATTATCAGGTAAGAGAAAGCTATAGAAATTTAAGAACTAACATATTCTTAAGTGGTAAAGATACAAAGGTAGTAATGTTTACAAGCTGTGGACCTAATGAAGGTAAATCAACAGTAACAATGAACCTTGCTTCATCAATAGCAGATGGCGGCAAGAGAGTGTTATTCATTGACTGTGATTTAAGAAAGTCAGTTCTTGTAGGACGTTACAGAGTTAAGAAGGGTGTTAAGGGATTGACACATTTTCTTTCAGGACAGAACACATTAGAAGAAGTAATATATCAGACAAATGTGCCGGATATGGACGTTATTCTTGCTGGTCCGGTGCCACCTAACCCATCAGAGCTTCTTGACAGCCCATTATTCAAAGAGACTGTAAGACAGATGAGAGAAAAGTATGATTATGTAATCATCGATACACCACCTCTTGGAAGTGTTATCGATGCAGCTATTGTTGCACAGGTATGTGATGGTGCGGTTCTTGTAATCGCAGCTAACCAGGTAAGCTATAAGTTTGCTCAGAATGTAATGGGACAGCTTAAAAAGACAAAAGTTAAGATAATCGGAAGTGTTCTTAATAAGGTTGATTTATCAGAAAATGGTTACTATGGAAGATACTACGGCAAGTATTACGGTAAATACTACGGCAGCTATTATGGACATTATAACAGCGAGGAGTCACCAGATAAATCATTCGAGAAAGCTAGAAATGCTTCATCAGCAAGAAAGAATACTAACAATGCTTCTAAGCCAGTCAAAAGACAGGCAGGAAGTGTTGGCGAGGGAGCCGCAAGAAAGAAAGCTAATGTGGCAGGAAACAACACTGGTGTAAGAAAGAAGCCATCGGCAGATGAGTTTGATGGAGATTTTCTTATGGATTATGATGAGAAATAAATAACAATAATATATAGATAAATATAAGATTGGAACGAGTATAAGATGAAAGAAAATAAGGGCAGGATGAGTAGAAATAAAAATGTAAGTATGTATGTAGGGGCATTTAATATAATAATGCTCCTGATACTTACATTGCATTTTGCATATATGTGGAATAATGTATACAATACAATGCTTAAGACACCATTTATGGGAAGTGGTAATAAGCTTATGGTATTCACAATCTTTCTCCTTATCTTTGTTACATATAAAATGTGGGGCGGATTTAAGCTTGGATACATTAAACTTGTTAATCTTGTATTCTCGCAGTTCCTTGCACTTATAACAACAGCAATTGGAGAATATCTTATAATAGCTTTAACTGCGGGACGAGTTGACAGTATGGGACGACTTGCAGGTCTGATAGCTGTTTCAACATTGATTGATTTAGTGTTCTGCGTATTGTATGACCTTGTTGGGATAAGGATATACGGAATGATATTCCCACCAATAAAATTATTACAGATTAACGGTGTTCATAAAAATCATTTACGTTATAAAATATCTAACAGAAGTGATAAATACGAAGTTTGTGAAGAAATATCATATAAAGAGGCATCAGATGTAATATATAATAAAATACTTCAATATGAAGCAGTTCTTCTTAATGATATTCCTAATAATGACAGAAAAGAAATACTTAAATTCTGCTTTGAAAAAGATATTCCAGTATATTACACACCTAAGATACAGGATATACTTGTAAGAGGTTCAGAAGAGATTAATCTGTTCGATTCACCATTATTCCTTGCTAAAAATGTTGGAATGACAACAGGACAGGCATTTGTTAAAAGAACTATTGATATTGTAGGTTCAACATTAGGACTTATTATATTATCACCGGTATTCCTTATAACAGCAATATGTATAAAGTTAGAGGACGGCGGTTCAGTGTTCTTTATGCAGGACAGATGTACATACGATGGCAAGGTGTTTAGAATACATAAATTCAGAAGTATGAAAGAAGATGCGGAAAAAGATGGCAAGCCGCATCCAGCGACTTCTGATGACGACAGAATAACTAAGGTAGGTAAATTCATAAGAGCAACAAGAATAGATGAACTTCCTCAGCTTGTTGATATATGGGCAGGCAATATGAGTATTGTAGGACCAAGACCAGAAAGAGTTGAGCATGTTGCTAAATATACACAAGATATTCCGGAATTTGGCTACAGACTTAAGGTCAAAGGCGGACTTACAGGTTATGCACAGGTATATGGCAGATACAATACAACATCTTACGATAAGCTTAAGATGGATCTTATATATGTTGTAAACTATTCACTTATGCTTGATTTCCAGATAGTGCTTGAAACTGTAAAAATAATATTCAGCAAGGAAAGCACAGAGGGTTTTACAGAAGAGAATAGCAAGATAATGAATGAATATGGACAGGAGCTGGAAGCTGCAAGACAGGAGATTGCGGCGACTAGGGAAGATAATAAATAGATACAATACGGAGAAAATTATGAAGAAAATATTACATATTGCAAAATATTATTATCCAGAGATAGGCGGAATAGAACAGGTTGCTAAGGATATGGTAGAAGCATTTAATGAGTTGGATGTGGCACAAAAAGTTATATGTTTTAATTCAGATGTGGATAATAAAGAATATAAGTGTGAAGAAAAAGCTACTGTTAATGATATGGTTGATGGAGTTGAAGTGATTAGGTGTGGATGTATAACTAAAATAGCATCGCAATCTATATCATTGCCTTATAAAAAAAAATTTAATGAAATAATGAATAGTTTTGAACCAGATATAATTATATTTCATTATCCTAATCCATTTGTTGCTAATATATTATTAAAAAGTAAAAAAGATTTTAAACTGATTGTATATTGGCATTCGGATATTATTAAACAAAAATACATAAAAAAATTTTTTGATGAACAAAATTTAAAATTGATAGAGAGAGCGGATTATATTATAGGAGCAACACCTAAACATGTTAATGAATCTGAATATAGTAAATATTTTGGAGAGAAAAAAAGAATTTTACCATATATGATAGATGAGAAGTCATTAAAATTATCAGAAAAAGATATTAATAAGGCTGAAAAAATTAAAGAAAAATATGGTGATAAAAAAATATGTTTTTTTATTGGACGACATGTGGCATATAAAGGAATAAGTAATTTAATTGAAGCCTCAAGAATATTAGGAAATGAAAAAGTTGTTTTTTTAATTGCAGGAGATGGAGAGTTAACAGAAAAATTAAAAAAGCAAGCGGAGGGTGATGAGAAAGTTGTTTTTCTTGGGAGATTATCCAATAATGAAAGAAAAGAGTATATGTATGCCTGCGACATAATTAGTTTTCCATCAATAACGAGGAATGAAGCTTTTGGATTAGGTCTGGCAGAAGGAATGTATTTTGGAAAACCGGCAGTTACATTTTCAATATATGGAAGTGGAGTTAATTATGTAAATATTGATAAAAAAACAGGTATTGAATGTGCAAATTCGGATTCAGAAGAGTATGCATATGCTATAAAAAAGTTAATATACAATGATGAATTGAGAATTAAGCTAGGCAATAATGCCAGAAATAGGATTCTTGAAAATTTCACTACAGAAAAATTCAAAGAGAATGTTAAGGAATTATTTAATATTTTGTAGTTTTTAGAAGGAATGGGTTAGATATGAAAAAAAAGAAATTGATTTTTGTACATGATGGACCAGTGTATTATGATGATCAAAATAAATATTATGAGTTTGCTTATCATAAATTATTGGAAAGATATAGTTATTTAGCAGATGAAATATATTTTTTGATTAGAACGAGTAAAATTGAGGGGGAAAATAAATATACACTTATTCCAGAAAAAATAGGAATAGTAAGTGTTCCGAATTTTAAAAGTCCAACAAAATATTTTAAAAATAAAGCTGAAGCAGAAAAAATTGTATGCGATGTAATAAAAGATGCAGATTATGTTGTGCTAAGAACACAAAGTTCAATAGCACAGATAGCTTTGAAATATATAAAAAAATATAACAAACCATATATAATAGAATGTGTGGGATGTTCATGGGATTCATATTGGAATCATAGTATGCTTGGGAAAATTGTTGCACCATATATGTATTATAAAACAAAAAAGGCTATAAAAGATGCACCATATGTTTATTATGTTACAAATCAATTTTTACAAAAAAGATATCCTACAAATGGAGAAAAAGTTGCCTGCTCTAATGTTGTTATTAAAAGTAATGACAAAGATGCCTTGGATAAACGTATACAAAAGATAAATAAGTTTAATCCCAAAGAAAAAATAATATTTGGTACAGCAGCGTCATTAAGTACGAGATATAAAGGACAGGAGTATGTTATAAAAGCTTTAAAGTATTTTTTGGATAAGGGGTATAATGTTGAATATCATTTAGCAGGAGGGTATTCAGGCAATCAAAAAAACACTTTTTTATACGACTTGGCCGTAAAAGAAGGTGTTATTGATAAAGTGATATTTGAAGGTAGTTTGTCATCGGAACAGATAATGGATTATTATGATTCAATTGATATTTATGTACAACCAAGTAAGCAGGAGGGATTACCAAGAGCAGTTATAGAAGCTATGAGTAGGGGTTGTCCTGTATTGGGAACAGACATTGCTGGAATACCTGAATTGATTCAGGAAAGATGTTTGTTTAAAAAAGGGAGCGTTAAATCATTTATAAATGCAGTTGAAAGACTTCTTATATGTAATCAAGCTGATATTGCTATAGAAAATTTTAATAATGCAAAGATGTATAAAGAAGATATCTTAGAAAATAAAAGAAAAGAATTTTATGATAAATTTTTAAATGAATATAATTAAAGGAGATATAAGTGGGAAAAAAAATATTTTTTTTATTACCAAGTAATGTTGCCGGGGGAGCCGAACGAGTTATGATTTCTCTTGCAAATGAAATGGCAAAATTCAATGATATTAGTATTATTTTTCTAGATTCAGATAGTGAATTTTATGAAATTAGTGAAAGTATAAAAAAAATTCATTTGAATTGTTTCAATAAGAGCCACAGTAAGATAAAAAAGGTAATAGATATTTACAGATGTAATAAGAAATTTAATAAATATTTAGAGATGATTGAGCCGGATGTTGTTATTTCTTTTTTGTTTATAACCAATATGGTTGGTATATTGAGTTGTAAAAAAAAAGGAATACCTATTATTATTTCAGAAAGAAATGATCCTTTATATTATGGAACAAAACAAAAAAAAATAATGAAAATATTATATAAATATGCTAATGGATGTGTATGTCAATCTAAAAAAGTAGAGAAATATATGGAAGAATATTACAATATTAATAATGCAATCGTTATAGAAAATCCAATATCTGATATACAGTTTGGAGAGTATATAGAAAATAAAACAAACAAAATAATAGCAGTAGGAAGATTGGTTAAACAAAAAAATCATAGGTTGTTAATAAATGCTTTTTCTAATATATCTGAGGATTACCCTAATTATTCACTATATATATATGGGGAAGGAAATTTAAGAACAGAGTTAGAACAACTAATTGATGCTAAAAAAATGAATGGTAAAATTATTTTATGTGGTATACAAAAGGAGGTAATAAAAACAAATAGAGATGCTCAATTATTTATTTTACCATCTTACTTTGAAGGATATCCCAATACGTTAGTGGAGGCGATGGCAAATGGTATACCAGTGATTGCTTCAGATGTTAATTCTGGAACTGTTGCAGAGTTAATAAAGAATGAAGAAAACGGATATATTTTTGGAGTTGATAATCAAGAAATGTTAGAAATGTATATAAGAAAAGCATTATCAGATATTAATAGAATCAATGATTTTGCAAAAAAAAATTTATATATAAAAGAGAGCTTATCAATAAATAATATTGTTAATAAATGGGATTGCTATATAAATAATGTGGTTAAATGATTACAATGGAGAAGCTATGTTTACGATTATAAAGTTTATTGAAGTTGTTATTACAAGTATATTGATTATTGATTTTATAAAAACATTATATAAGAATAAAGTGATTATTAATGTGCGATGGTGTGCATATTATGTTTTTCAAGTGATATTTATTATTCCTAATTTGATTATGCTTTTGTATGGAAAATTGAATTTATATTCATATGGATATAAATTTATTGTTAATAATTGGCAAGTTGAAATTATATATTCCATTTTTATTATATTTACATATTGTATGTTAAAAAGAGAAGCTAAAAAAACTAAAAATAGTTTTGAATTTAATAATATATCTAATCTCAAAATAAAAATTCCTGCTATGGTCATACTAATAGCATTTGCAGGAACATTTGTGCCGTTAATTATGGTATTATTATCACCACAGCCTTATTTATATTTTAGGTATTTTGCTATTTTTGAAAGAACAGATATGATTAATATAGTTAGTAGTGAAGCTAGAAAATGGCATAATGGTGAATTGAATATTTCTTTATTTGTGGGGATGATATCCTGTGTAATTCTATGGGTAGGTTCCTTAAATATGAAATTAGATTCAAGAATTATATTAAGATTATATTTGTTTATTGTAGGGATGGAAATATTGTTATTTTCATCAAAAAGAACATTAGGAATATTTTTATTTATAATATATTTAATAGCAGATTTTTTACTTAAAAAGAAAAGACCCTGGATAGAGTTTGCTTTTATAGTACTTGGATGCATTTCATATTTTATATTTTATCAGTCTATAGTTAATAAAACTATTGGGGGTGGTGTATCTTCACCAGTTGAAATGTATATTGTATATTTTTCTAGAATATTAGATTATAGATTTATATCGTATTCGTTACTACATCCGAATCAAGTGAAAATTTTACAATACCCTTGTCAGTCATTTTTATTTGATATATTACCTTTTATTAAAAGAACTAATTGGGTAAATAAGCCATATCCATTTGGAGTATATTATACAGCAGCATGGACAAATACAATTGTTAATAGTGTTAATTATAGATATACGGTAAGCTGGTTTGGCGAGGCGTTGGCAAATTTATCTTGGATTGGATTACCTGTTGGTTATTTTCTTTATAGCAAAATGTTATCTGTATTTGAAAAAATCAAAAACCCTATAGTAAATATATTTTCTATATATGTTGCAATATATTTTATGGTAACACATGTACAGAGTAATTATTATAATATAATTATCTTAGCTTTATTATATATTTTAATTGAAAAAAGGTTATTTGCTAGAATTTTCAAAAAATAATATGGAGGAGCAATTATGATAGAGTCCAAACAAGAATTAAAAGATTGGTTGAGATATGAAAAAAAATTTTATAATATGAATGGAATGTTAAGAAAATTATTTTATTTATTTACAGCCAATGAAAAATATATTTTGTGGAAATTTCAATATAGATTAAGACTTACAGAGTATTATAAAAATACAAATAAATTGATACGATATGTTTTTTCGTTAAAAAAATTGAATTATTATAGAAATAAATATTCTTTGCATATAGAATTAAATGTTTTTGATAGAGGCTTGCAAATTATGCATTTGGGACCAATATTGACTAATTCAAGAGTAAAATGTGGAGAAAATTGTGCTATACATATAAATGTTGCGATGGTTGCAAAAGGGATTAGCAAAGAAGCACCACAAATTGGAAGTAATGTTGTGATTGGTGTCGGTAGCACATTAGTTGGCGGAGTAAAAATTGCAGATGGAATAGCGATAGGAGCTAATTCTATAGTAACTAAATCTTTTGAAGAAAAAGATATATGTATAGCAGGAAATCCATGCAGAAAAATAAATAATAATGGTAGAGAAGCTTGGGAAAGTGCATAGTATATATTTGCCATTAAAAAATGATTAGTGGGTTGTTTTTGCTATATTGACAGAGATTAAAGGAAATATATATGAGGAAAAAAAAGTTAATATATAATACAGTTTCATCATTAATATATCAAATTGTTACAATAGTATGTGGTTTTATATTACCAAGAGTTATATTAAATTATTATGGTTCTGAGGTTAATGGGTTAGTTAATTCAATTACACAGTTTTTACAAATAATAGCTTTTTTAGATTTAGGAATAGGTGCTGTTGTTAAAACTTCTTTATATAAACCGCTGGCAGATGGTGATAATAAGCAAATTAGTATGATATATTGTTCGGCAGACAAGTTTTTTAAAAATCTTGCTAGAATTTTAGTTATATATATAATTATATTAATGATAATTTATCCTAATTTTATTGATGTAAACTTTGGCATTGTATATACAATTACATTAATTATAGCAATTGGAATAAGCTATTTTGCACAATACTATTTTGGGGTTGTGAATGGATTGCTATTGACCGCAAATCAGCAGGGGTATATACAATATATTGTTCAGACAGTAACATTAATTATAAATACAATAGCTTGTGTTATTTTAATAAAAATAGGGGTTTCGATACAAATAGTTAAGTTTACAACAGCATTTATATATTTGATCAGACCATTAGTACTAAAGATATATGTAGAAAGAAAGTATAATATTAATAAGAAAATAAAATATGATAAGGAACCAATAAAACAAAAATGGAATGGTGTAGCTCAACATATAACAGCGGTAGTTATTGATGGTACAGATTCTATTGTGCTGACAATTTTTTCTTCATTAATAAATGTTTCAATTTATGGGACATATAATCTGGTTGTATGGGGAGTAAAACAGATTTTTATGTCCTTAACAAATGGTATACAGTCTTTAATAGGTGAACTGTGGGCTAAAGAAGAATTTGAAGAGTTAAATAAGTTTTATTCGTGGGTTGAGTGGATAATACATATGGGAACAGTTTATGTTTTTGCTTGTACAGTGTGTTTAATTGTTCCATTTATTCAAGTTTATACAAGAGGAATTACAGATGCGAATTATATTCAGCCTTTTTTTGCTTTTATGTTGGTTATAGCAAACGGTATTCATTGTTTAAGAATACCATATGTACTCATTATATTAGCAGTTGGACATTATAAGGAAACTCAGACGAATTATATTATTACAGCAATGCTTAATATAGTTGTTTCGGTTGTTTTAGTTATTAAATATGGATTGATAGGTGTAACAATTGGTACATTTATATCAATGTTTTATCAGACTGTTTGGATGGCTTGTTATGTATCGGATAATATAATTAAATCTTCAAAAAGAAATTTTGTTAAATTATTTTTCGTAGACGTGTTGATATTTTTATTAGTGTTTATTACAAATCCTTATAAATATATTCATAATTTAAATTATTTTATTTGGTTGCTTATGGCAATTAAGGTTGCTTTAATTGCGTTATTTATATTGATAATAGTAAATTTGATATTTTATAAAAATAAAATTATTATATTATATAATAAAATAAAAAATAAAATAAGGAGATAATTATATTTATGAATGATAAAATTAGTAAAATAAAAAAATTTGTAATGAATAAGGATTACAGGGATTTGATTTTTTTTAGATATAATCTTAAAAATTTGACAGATGAAGATGTATTAAAAAAACAATATCGTGTAATTTTGAATAAAGAGCTTGATTTAAAGAATCCGAGTACATTTAATGAGAAAATTCAATGGCTGAAATTAAATGATCGTAAAGAAATATATACCCAGCTAGTCGATAAATATGAAGTGAGAAAATTTATAGCTGAAAACATAGGAGAAAAATATTTAATTCCAATTATAGGAGTATGGGATAGTGCAGATGATATTGAGTTTGAAAATTTACCTGAATCATTTGTGCTTAAATGTAATCATAATTCGGGAAAGGGAATGTATATTTGTAAAGATAAATCGAAAATAAATAAAAAACAATGGAAAAAAATATGTAAAAATTTGAATGATGGATTAAAACAAGATTACTATAAAACAAAGATGGAGTGGCCATATAAAAATGTGAAAAGAAAAATAGTATGTGAAAAATATATGGTTGAAAGTAAAAACGAGGATTTAAAAGATTATAAATTGTTTTTGTTTAACGGAAAGGTTAAATATATACAGGTTGATTTTGATAGATTTACAAATCATCATAGAAATTTCTATTCAACTAATTGGGAATATGTTCCGTTTACGACAGCGTATCCAACAAATCCAGAGAAAAAAATAGAAAAACCCAATAATTTAAGTGAAATGATAAAAATAGCAGAAAAAATAGCAGAAAGAATATATTTGCCTGCATTTTTAAGGGTTGATTTATATAATATTCAAGGTGAAATATATTTTGGCGAAATTACTTTTTATCATGGCGCTGGAAATGAAAGATTTTATCCAGAGGATTATGATTTAAAATTAGGAAAAATGATAAAGATTGTATAGGAGAGTATATGTTAAAAAAGAGCGTTGCAATTTCAAAAAGAGATAGTTATATATATCCAGAAAAAAAAACAGAGTATAGACCAAGTACAGAATATCCAGAATATATTTGGAAAGATAAATTATCAAAAAAAAATATTGTTTATGATCAAGTAAGAGAAACATTATATTTATTGGGTTATGATAAACAAAATTACGGAAAGAAAAATTGGAATCCATTGGGTGAAATTATAAAAGAGGGCGATAATGTATTATTAAAACCTAATTTGGTTATGGAGAATAATCCAAGTGGGGATGGAGTAGAATGTTTATATACTCAAGCTTCAGTAGTGGCTGCAATATTGGATTATATTTGTATTGCTTTAAAAGGCTCAGGTAAAATAATTGTAGGTGATGCTCCAATGCAAAATTGTGATTGGGAGAAACTTATGGATATAAGTGGTTATCCAGAAATGATAGATTTTTATAAGAAACAAGGCATTGATATAAAGTTAGTAGATTTTAGAGAGATTTCATCAACAATTAAAGATGCAGTATTTCATCAACATATTAATGAAGAGGCAGAGGGGATAATTGTTCATTTGGACAAAAAAAGTGTTTTTTATGATTTGAAATTAAAGAATTATGAAAAAATGAGAATTACAAATTATGATCCAGATGAATTAAAGAAACATCATAATAACGATATACATGAATATTTTGTTTCAAAGTATGTATTAGATGCAGATGTTATAATTAATGTTCCAAAACCTAAAACCCATAGAAAAGCTGGGTTCACAGCAGCATTAAAAAATTTTGTTGGAGCGAATGTGAGAAAAGAATATTTACCACATCACACGTTTGGATCAGTTGAGGAAGGGGGAGATGAATATTTAAAGAAAAATATTATTCACTCATTCCAGTCAAAATTATTAGATAAAAAAAATAATGCATCGGCGAATAATAAATTTTATAAAGCTAAATTGTATAGATACATTATAGCTTTAATAGGAAGACTTAGAACAGATAAAAATGGTTATATAGAAGGAAGCTGGTATGGCAATAATACAATTAGCAAGACAATTGCTGATTTAAATAGAATTGTGAAATATTCAGATAAATATGGGATTATGCAAGATAAAATACAGAGAAGAGTCTTTTCTGTAGGAGATATGATTATTAGTGGAGAAAAGGAAGGCCCGGTTTGTCCATCAGCAAAAAATGTAGGAATTATCATTGCTGGAGAAGATATAGTTTGTTTTGATGAGGTTGTTTGCAGGTTAATGGGATTTGACAGCAATAAAATACCTACATTAAAAGAAGCAAGAAATATAAAAAGTTATCCAATAACTGAAAAAAATTCGAAGGCGTATATTTATTCTAATGTAAAAGAATTCAACGAAAAATATGTAGATGATATATTGGTTGATGATACATATTCGTATGAGCCTACATCTGGTTGGAAAGACCATATTGAGCTATAAGATATTTGATTTTAGGGAGAAAAAATTATGAAAAATGCATTAATTACAGGTATTACTGGACAGGATGGCTCTTATTTAGCAGAACTTCTTCTTGAAAAAGGCTATAACGTATATGGTCTTA
>ERZ779906.161-NODE-161-length-25841-cov-6.75735_pt1 | contig 25841 bp, 20 predicted proteins | sample MGYA00511586_ERZ779906 | MGnify/ENA primary metagenome ERZ779906 (study PRJEB29588, sample SAMEA2158408) | human gut metagenome | biome: human gut; feature: human-associated habitat; material: faeces | place: Denmark | collected 2008/2010 ...
TTTTTATCTCCTAACGGGAAAGATCATTAAAACGATAAGTAAAAGTAGCCATCGCATAACGTCCCAATCCCCAAGTCCAAGTTTCTCCCTGTCCGGTATCATTCATCCAACGATTGACAAAATCCCGTTGTTGCAGAATATCAACAACCTGAAATTTAAGCAACCCTCTTTTCCCTTTCAGAAAACTGTAAGTCAGCTCACCGTTCCAAAGCCACTGCGTCGTATTGGAGGCCTCATCCTTATATCCCCTGCGATTCATACTTCTCACAACGGTATAAAGATTCAAGTTGAGAGGTAACTTCAGTCGACACTCCGCGCCATAATAAAAATCATACGTCCTGTAATCCGAATTGTTTGTATAACTGTTATCGGCTTGCTGATAAGTGATTGCTCCATTTATCTTAAACTCATGCTCTTCCAATTTATAGGCAAACTCCACATCCTGCATCAAGGAAAGCATTTGGGAGGTGTTACGATCATTCTCATTGGCTTCTCCCATTATCTGCACATACGAAACCCTCCGGTTATAATTTGCATTAGTAGCAAGACGAGCGAAAATTTTCTTGAATAATTTATTCGTATAATATATATTCCCGCCAATGCCCCAATTACCATTTATATTCTCGGGCCGACTGGTATATACCCCACTCTTCTCATCATAGGTTCTTTTCCGGCTTATATCATTTATCGTATTATTATATCTCAAACCACAATATAACATTTCCTGCTTTTCCATATTTCCTCCTCTGTAATTCACAGATATACTTTGCCCGAAAGCGGGTTTCAGCCCCGGATTCCCCATTGTTATGTTCAGAGGATTAGTATAATCGGGCACAGACAACAAATCATAAATGGAAGGCTGCCGGGTGTATCCGCTATAATACACACTCATATTATGGTTATTGCCCAAATCATAATCAAAATGCAGTTCGGGCACTATGTTCAACACGGTAATGGTCGTATCTATCTTCACTTTTCCCCTGTTGCTTTTCGTCGTAGACTTCTGAGGCGACAGCCCAAACCGGATATTCAACCTCACTTTTCTCCAATTAAGTGTGGTGCGCAGTCCGAATTCATTGGAATGAAGATCATTACGAGTATAATCACTTAAACTATCCACCCTTCCTGCCTCATAACCAGATGGAAGACTTCCCCACAAAGCATCCTCATCCAAATTGTACGTAACCGCATTATTACTCTGCCGTTGATACTCATGCCGATAATAAACCTGAAGCATTTGTTTTCCTATTGGCTCCGTATAGCTGACCTCCCCCGCCAATAATAAATTTCTGGCAGGTGACTCCCGGTATTGATTTCTATATAAAACCGAATCTGCCCCCAGGTCATTCTTCAATTGATAATAAGTAATAGACGATTGCTGATAATTACCACTCGCCTGATTACTATAATCATTTCTTAACTCTATGGAGAGTTTCCGGCCGATATCATTCAAATTATGAGTGAGCAAAAGATTATTGCCTATCATCAGATTGTTCGTCTTATTTTGAGAATTTCCCGTATTTTTATTTATCCTGAACTCAGGAGGAATCATTGCATCGTCCCTCCAAGGCTCTGAAACATAGTCCAAAGGATTGGTACTGAAAGTCGCCGAAATATTTTCTGATACCGAATTTAACCGGCTATGATTGATGTTATGCCTGAAATTAATTTCCGTCCGGTCACTCAAACTTCCCGTCAGATATATATTCTCCCAAAAAGAACTATTCCTACCCGTACTCAAGCCTTTATTATAGGCATATTGGCTACCGTTAGGCAGATATTCTTCTGACTGGCTTCGCGATTCATCCGCGCTTTTATTATTATTATATGAAGCACTGACATTGAGGTTGAGCTTCTTTATTTCCGTTCCCAAGCTAAAACCAATATCCTTCATTTGAGCAGGATTATCGGCCATATCACTGATAAAATTACCATATCTGGGGAGTTTTCCTAAATCACCATACAAGGACATCCGCCATTTTCCGACAAATTTATTCAAACTCATTTTCGCTCCATACATATCCCCCGAACCTTTCAAAGCTGAAACGTCCCCCATTAATCCATCTGTCAAATCCTTCTTGGTCTTCACATCCATCACCGTTTTCTTCTTACCGTCTGACACCCCTGTCATTTGCTCTTTATCCGACTGCTGCTCGTATACCTTTACCTCTTTCAAAGCATCTACCGGCATATTGTTCAAAGCAACTTTGCTATCTGCAAAAAACTCCTTTCCATTTAATAAGATCTGAGTGATTTCCTTTCCATGAAAATTCATCTTGCCGGATTTCTCGTCTAATTCCAATCCGGGAAGCTGCCTCACCAAATCCTGCAGAACAGCTCCTTCCGATGTCTTAAAGGCTCCGGTATTATATACTAATGTATCTCCGGACATCTTCATTTTCTGCAGTTCGGCCTTTATAACCGTTTCATCCAATACAATACTGGAAGGTTTCATCATCAGAGCACCTCCATAAACTTCTTTCCGATAAGCAGGAATATTCACTTTTTTTTCAATGGTTTCATATCCTAAAAAAGAAGCCCTTATTAAATAATTACCGGGATTCATAGGGTACAAACGGAAAACACCCTTCTTATCGCTCACCGTACCTTCTATAAAACTCGTATCAGGCAAAGAATAAAGTTGGATATTTACATCCGGCAAAGGATCGGGATAAGGGCGTTCTCCCTGTTCTCTGACAGAACCCGTCAAATGATAAGCTTTTTCTTTTCTTGCTTTATCTGAATCAAGCTTTTCCTGTCCACTAACCGGGAGAACAAAAGACAATATAATAAACAACGAGAACAGTTTAGTCATCTTGAAATATCAACAGGGTCCTATTTCAATGCTTCCGCAATGGCATTCATCAGATATCCAAATTCTTCTTTCTCATACCCGATGGAAGTATAAACGGCTTCTCCTTCTTTATTGAAAAGATAGGCGCGAGGAATTGACTTTTCAGCAAATAAAGAGAACACCTCACGTTTAGGATCGGGATATAACGGGAAAGTGAATTTCTTCCGTTCATTATAAGCCCTCAACTGTTCATCCGTATGCTCACGACCAATTACTAATAATACGAAGTCCTTGTTATCTTTATATTCAGGCCACAAAGTCTTCTCTATTTCAGCCAGTTCCAGCTGACATGGCCCGCACCAAGTGGCAAATAAGCTCACCAAAACGACCTTACCTTTCAATTCAGCCGAAGAAACATCTCCATATACCGCAGATTTTAGATGAAAATCAGGTAATTTATCTCCTTTTTTCAATTCTTGAGCATTTACGGCAAATACCATGCAAAGCATCATGAACAATAATCCTAACTTTTTCATTTTCATAGTTCTCAATATTTAATTATGGAATAACAAAGACAAATATATCTGTTTTTCTTATATTTGCCGCCAGAAAATATTATTTTTTAGCCTATGATGACTTTTATTTCATGTGCCAAAACAATGACCGGACGGAGCAAAATACAAACTCCTGTTACCAGCACACCACAATTCCAAACCGAAGCGATACAGAATGCACTTGATATGTCCCAATTCTCTGCTGAAGAACTGGAACGACTTTTACGTGTGAACAGCAAAATAGCAGCGGAGAACTATATGCGATTTCAAGATTTCTGTTCGGACTCTCCCTCGGCTTTAGCTGCCTTACTGGCTTATACCGGTATAGTATATAAACGTATCCATCCACAGGACTTTACTCCTGAAGATTTTCAATATGCACAGGATCACTTGCGGATCACTTCTTTTCTTTACGGATTACTCCGCCCGTTAGACCAGATCAAGAATTACAGAATGGAAGGAGATATCAAACTGCCCGAACGTGGAGGAATATCCATGTTTGACTATTGGAAGCCGATTCTGACCGACACCTTTATCAAAGAAATTAAAGCAAGAGGAGGAATACTAATCAATCTGGCAAGTGGGGAGATGAAAGATTTATTCGACTGGAAACGCGTGGAGCAGGAAGTACAAGTGATCACGCCGGAATTTCAGGTATGGAAAAAAGGGAAATTAACCACCGTTGTGGTTTATGCAAAAATGTGCCGTGGAGAATTGACACGCTTCATCATTAAAAACCGGATAGAGAATCCTGGGGATTTAAAAGGATTCAAATGGGAAGGATTCAGTTTTGATGCCGGACACAGCACAGATACCCACTATCTTTTTAGCCTTCTTTCATAAAAAAATATTAAATAGTCAACCTACTCAAACTTTTTATCAGCACTCATGTTATTTAGTTGAATTTGGGAAGATAAACCTGGACAATAATTAACTAATAGAAATGAGTATGAAAAAATTAATGTTTTTGCTGGCTGCGGCCAGTTTAAGTTCTGTAGCGTTTGCGCAACAGAAAAGCAATTCACAAAACGTCCTTGTAGGCGAGAGTGTAGATGTAATGGAGGTACCTGTGGATAAGTACAAGGTAGAGACCAATCACTTCTTCGATAATTGGTTCTTCTCTGTTGGTGGAGGTGCACAAGTACTGTTCGGCGATCAGTCCGATCTTGGTAAATTCAAGAAACGTATTGCTCCCGCTCTTCAAATATCAATCGGCAAATGGTTTACTCCCGGCTTAGGATTACGTTTGCAATATAGTGGTTTGCAGTCGAAGAGTTTTTCCAGTGAACCTTCCGCATATTCCAAACCTCACATGTTAAGCGAAGGATACTATCAGGATAAGTTCAACTACATGAATTTGCATGGTGACATCTTATTTAATGTCAGTAACATGATAGCCGGATATAATGAAGACCGCATATACGACTTCGTGCCATTCGTAGGTTTCGGTTTTGCCCACTCATATGATGCTCCACGTCGTAATTCACTGGCATTCAATTTCGGTATCATCAATACATTCCATCTGGCCAGTGCCTGGGACTTGAATCTGGAACTTTACGGAATGGGTACAGAAAACAAATTTGATGGAAAAACCACCAGTAAAGGCCCTGATTTTATGGCAGGTGCTACAGTGGGTATCACTTATAAATTTCCACAAAGAGGATTCAAACCTGCTCCGGATGTAGATGCTATCATGGCACTTACCTCTTCACAAATGGATGCCATCAATACCGCTTTGGCTCAACAGATAGAACAAAACCGTCAATTAAAGGCCCAACTTGCCAACCAACCCACTGAAGTGGTTACAGAACAAGTGACAGTGAACCAAATTGCTCCGGCTCCTCAATCTGTATTTTTCCAGATCGGTTCAGCGGTTCTTCCTACCAACTCTACTGTAAATTTGCAACAAATCGCAGATCTGGTAAAAGACAACCCGGGACTAAAATTGAAAGTAACCGGTTATGCTGATAGTGATACAGGTAGCGCTGCATGGAACAAGCAGTTAAGTGAAGACCGTGCCAACAACGTGGCTAATGAACTGGTTAAATTGGGTGTCAACAAAAACAATCTGATTATCAGCGGAATGGGTGGTGTCAACACCTTAACTCCTCCGGCATTCAACCGTCGTGTAATTATCGAAGCCCAATAATATACACTGATTTCTGTCAGCAGAAGATAATCATGCCCGCAATTCCTTATAAAAACAGTATTGCGGGCATTTATTTTTTAGATGGAATAGCCCCACTGATCCAGTGCAAACTTCCAATTCTCTTCCACTAACCGGACCGTACGGTCGTCATACTTATACTTATTCTTCTTATATCCCTTCTTTCCGCCTATATATTGGCTGATAGCCGGAGCAGCTGCTTCGAATCCGGGAATAGAAAGAGATTTATAGATATGCTCGGTCATAGCCATTGCATCCGCCTCAAAATCCTCGAACTTCACTTCCATCAAATTTCCTTCAGGAATGAATTGTTTATCCGCCTCATATTTATGATACAGCTTGGCATAAATGGAAAGCACATTCTGTTCCAACGCCTCTGGAGAAATATCCTCCAGTTTCAACGGCTGGATTGTATTGGTGAAGAAATTCCTTGTAGATTCGAATACCGTATACGGATTACGCATCAAATAGATGAATTTGGCATTCGGAAACATCTTGACCAACTCTTTTACACGGCCTGTATGAGGCGGATTCTTACTTAAGAATTGTGTTCCGCCTGTATTCCAAAGAGAAATTTTAATAAGTTTGGTGAATATATCCTCAAACACTTTCAATTCCTCATCACTGATATCATTGAATAACAAATATTTATCAGCATATTCCTGCTGGTACTTAGGCAGGAACCAAAAGTTATAATAGGTATAGGGCATCATATTGGCCAATGCAAACTCTTCCTCCTGAGGCAAGTCTACAGCCAGTTCCATATTATCCGTCGGACGCTTGTCGGGCATCAGCCAACTCATATTCTTCTTGAAAAAAGGCTGTCCCCACATCATCAGGTGAGGAAACACCGTCTGATAAGTAGTATTATATCCGAAATGTTTGTCACAAGAGAACACATTATGCATAAAGGTAGTCCCGCTACGCCAATGTCCGAGGATAAAGACCGGATCGTGTTCCAAAGGCTTGTCGGCCAACAGTTTCCTGTATCGCTTTTCCTGCAATGGAGCCAAGGTGGAAAGCAAACGGCATACTGCTTTCGTCAAACGGTATTTTCCTCTATATGCCGGATCAATTTCCCTTCCCGCAGTAATCGCCTTGAACGTTTTCCAATCGGCGCCTACCAATGTATTAATCGGCAGCTTGTTGAATTCAAGTAATCCCATTACTTTTCTTTTTTTAATTGTACGCTGTTATTTTTCTATCTTGACTGAAATGCCTTGACGGTCCAATTCTTTCACCACCTTTTCTATGGCTTCATAATGTTCCTCACCAATACCCATAGCTGCCAGATTCAAAGTAGGAACTTCCATGGCATTCAGCATATCTTTGGCTTCCACTCTGTCTATAATCATCCCCACCGCACTGGTGTTATTGGTAATGGGGTCAATCAGAATAAAAGAACCGCAAGCTTTATTCTTTTGATAAGAATCAAAGAAAAGCGGCTTGGCGGTAGTAAATGTCACACGGGCAATCTGATTCAATTGCAAAGGCAGATCCTCCTTTTTCAATTTACCGTTTTCAACAGACAGATGCTCCATCGTATTCACATCCACTTTATACTTAATGCTATCTATACGGGTACGTCCTGTATTGGTGGTATGCTTGATAAAGAAAGATTTGTCAAGGTCCATCGCCTCCTCATCCATCCATACCAACATGGCTTCAAAGTTACGATCTATCACAGGCACATTATCGGCATGCACCAACATATCTCCGCGAGACACGTCAATCTCATCCTCCAAAGTCAATGTCACTGCTTGCGGCGGGAAAGCATACTCTAACTCACCATCATAAGTAACAATACTCTTGATATGAGATTTCTTGCCGGAAGGCAAAGCCATCACCTCATCTCCTTTATGGATGACACCGGAAGCAACCTTTCCACAGAAACCGCGGAAATCCAGATTCGGTCTTAATACATACTGAACCGGGAAACGGAAATCAGTCAGATTATGGTCATTCTCGATGGAAACCGTTTCAAGCAATTCCAATAAAGAAGTACCTTTGTACCATGGCGTACGTTCAGATTTCTGCACCACATTGTCACCGTCAAGTGCCGAAAGAGGAATACAAGTCACATCCGGGATTCCCAATGGCTCTACAAATTTCTTATATTCGGTCACGATTTCGTTGAAACGCTCCTCCGAAAACCCGACAAGGTCCATCTTGTTCACCGCCAGCACCACATGCTTTATTCCCAATAAAGATACCAGAAAAGTATGGCGGCAGGTCTGCGTAATCACACCCAAGCGAGCATCTACCAAGATTATGGCAAGATTGGCAGTAGAACCTCCGGTAATCATATTGCGGGTATATTGTTCATGTCCCGGAGTATCGGCTATGATAAATTTACGGTTGTTCGTTGAAAAATAACGGTAAGCTACATCAATCGTAATACCCTGCTCGCGCTCTGCTTTCAACCCGTCGCACAACAAAGCGTAATCTATATGGTCACCTGCATTCCCCACACGTTTGCTGTCACGTTCCAAAGCGGCAAGCTGGTCCTCGTACAACTTCTTGCTGTCAAACAACAGACGTCCTATCAGGGTAGACTTTCCATCGTCTACCGAACCGGCTGTCAACAGGCGTAGCAAGTCTTTCTGTTCATCCTTATCTAAATATTCCTTTATATTCAGTTTATTCTCCATCACCCATTCCTTCATTTTAAATTCCTACTTATCCATTTAAAAATATCCTTCACGTTTCTTCTGCTCCATACTGGCATCCTGGTCGAAATCAATGACACGGGTAGTACGCTCGCTTTTGGTAGTGGTCATCATTTCCTCTACAATTTTCTCAATCGTATCGGCATCACTCTCTACGGCCCCGGTCAAAGGCCAACACCCCAAAGTACGGAAACGCACTTTCTTCATTTCAATACGGTCCCGATATTCTTCGGGCAGTCGGTCATCATCAGCCATAATCAGATTTCCATCTATATTCACCACAGGACGTTCCTTGGCAAAATAGAGCGGCACGATAGGAATATTTTCCAAACGGATGTACTGCCAGATATCCAGCTCAGTCCAGTTGCTTAATGGAAACACACGGATACTTTCCCCTTTATGAATCTTAGCATTATAAATATCCCACAACTCAGGACGCTGGTTTTTAGGATCCCACTGATGAAAACGGTCACGAAAAGAGAATATACGTTCTTTGGCACGTGACTTTTCCTCATCACGACGTGCTCCACCAAAGGCGGCATCAAACCTGTATTTATCCAGCCCGTGAAGCAACGCCTGTGTCTTCATTAAATCGGTATGCACTTTGCTGCCATGCGTAAAAGGCCCTACTCCGGCATTAAAAGCCTCCATATTACTTTCCACTATCAAATTCCATCCATGTTCTTTGGCGTATTGATCACGGAACTCTATCATTTCCCTGAATTTCCATTTAGAATCGATATGCATCAAAGGGAAAGGCACCTTTCCCGGATAGAAAGCCTTCTCTGCCAAACGTACCATGACAGACGAATCTTTACCAATACTATAAAGCATAACAGGATTCTCAAATTCAGCTGCCACTTCACGAATGATATGGATAGACTCCGCTTCCAGTTCCCTTAAGTGGCTCAATTTATAATTTTCTTCCATTTTATAATGAATTATATTTTTTCTCCTTTTTTACCAACAATGGGGAGCACCAACTCCAACAAAGTATTGACTGACTCTTCCAAACTCAGCTTAGAAGTATCCAAAGATAAGGCAGGATGCTCCGGAGCTTCAAAAGGGGCGGAAATTCCGGTAAAGTTCTTGATTTCACCCCGACGTGCTTTGGCATAAAGTCCTTTCACATCACGTTTCTCACACTCTACCAAAGGAGTGCTGACATAGATTTCCAGGAAATCCTCTATCCCGATAATACGGGCAGCCATCTGCCGAAGCTCATTGCCGGGACTGATGAAAGCGGCAATGGTAATGATTCCCGTATCAACAAACAACTTGCCTATTTCGGCTATGCGACGGATGTTTTCCACACGATCCTCTGCCGAAAAGCCCAAATTATTATTGATGCCACTACGAATATTATCCCCGTCCAATATACGGCAGAGCAAACCACGTTTATGTAATTCACGTTCCAAAGCTATGGCAATAGTACTCTTACCGGAACCGCTAAGTCCCGTCAGCCACAGCATAACTCCCCGTTGTCCCAGCAGTTCTTCTTTATCTTTCCGGGAAAGCATACGGTCAAAGATAGGATATATATTTTCCTCTTCCATTCTCTATTTTCATTTTGTCTTTAACTTCATCAAAAAGGCCATATCAGCGGTATCAGAATAACCGAAATTATAAATGTCAATATATTCAACGGTAAACCGATACGTACAAAATCCGTAAACTTATAGTTTCCGATACCCTGCACAATCAAATTAGTCTGATAACCGATAGGAGTGGAAAAACTGGCAGATGCAGCGATGCAAATGACAACAAAAAAGGGCATCGGACTTACCCCCAACTGATTGGATAAGGAAAGGGCAAGCGGAAAAGCCAATGCGGCGGCGGCATTATTGGTTATCAGTTCGGTAAACAGATTTGTAATGATAAACAAAACAGCCAGCAACACATGCGGACTGTAGTCATCACTCATATCAATGATTCCATGCGCAATGATATCCGCCACTCCGGAATTTACCATGGCGCGACTTATAGCAAACGCACAGGCAATGGTTATCAAGATATCCCATGATATATATTTTGTATATTTACGTGCCGGAAAAAGTTTGGTCCATGCCATTATCACAGTCGTTACAGCTGCAAAAAAGAACATATCAAGATCAATACCGGGAAGTAATTCTTCCATAAAAGGCAACTCTCCTACTGTTGCCCCCACAATCATCAGCACCAATAAAGTCAATGCAAACCAACGTTTCTTTCTCCCGGCTTTCGGCTCGGTATCTTTGCCATTGGCCAATAACACGAATACAGAAGAATCTCCCCATGTAGAGATAAATGAATCATCCGCCCATAGCACCAACGTATCTCCCTCATGAAACTTCACCCGTGACAGATTCTCTACAATACTAACTCCGCTTCGTTTTATTTCTTTTACTTCAGCACCATAATGACGGACAAAATTAAAATCCCCCACCCTTTTATTGATACCCGGGAAACGAGCACCTATCACCGCTTCAACACGATGAAAAGAAGACGCATCCGCTTCCCCATGTTCGTCGCCTACCGTGTCTTTCCGAACCTCCGGCAATAACCTGGAAGAAAAAAACAACAAATAAACAATTCCTGCCAAAGCAATGAAAATACCCACCCGGCCTAATTCAAACATACCAAAGCCCTTATATCCGGCATCTAAAATCATACCATCCACCACCAGATTAGTAGAAGTCCCGATAAGCGTACACATTCCCCCCAGTATGGTAGCATATGAAAGAGGGATCAAGAATTTAGTTGCCGGAATGCGGACAGATTCCGCCCAACGTTTAATAATAGGAGCAAAAATCACAACCACTGGCGTATTATTGAGAAAAGCAGAAACAAAAGAAATAGCGGGCAGCATACGTGCCTGCGCCTTCATGACCGTTGTCTTCTCTTGAGGCAGAAGTTTCTTTATCAACTGTCCCAACGCTCCCGATTGCCGGACTCCTTCACTGATCAGGAAAAGCAACGCTACGGTAATCATCCCTTTATTACTGAATCCCTCCAACATCTCTTTCGGAGTCAATATACCGAAACAAAGAAAGAGTACAGTAACAGAGAACAGAATCATTCCGGGACGCATTTTATCAAGGACTAATGCAGTCACCATCCCTGTTAATCCCAAAAACACAATAATCATTTCGAATGTCAGCATCGTTTCCGGATATTAATTTCGTTTAACGACAAACCAAGGATTCAGCAAGTCCGGCTTGTTATATTTCAACGGTTCTTCTTTTCCCGCCTGATATATTTCTGCTCCGGATGCCTTGGCTATGGCATGACCGGCAGCCCCCTCACACACTTTGCAAATCTTGATGGAACTGCCTACAGACACCAACTCCACATGAGGGTATATCTTTCGCTTTTCCTCAATATACTCTTCCGTTTCGGCCGACAGATGGGAACGGGAAGCAACAATGACAAAAACTTCATTTGTTTCGGCACAGGGCATACGAAATGCCGATGCCTTCATTTCTTCCAGTGAACGGCCTGCACGTCCGGTCACTCCTTCCATTTTATAAGCGCCGGTTGCCACTTCACCCCAATAAAGCGTTTCTTTGACAGGAACATAAATCACTCCAAAAACAGGAACTCCTTCTTTTACCAAAGCAATATTGACAGTAAATTCCCCATTCCGTTTTATAAATTCCTTTGTTCCATCCAAGGGATCGACTATCCACAACGTATCCCATTGCGCCCGTTTCTCGTAAGGCAAATGCTTTCCTTCCTCACTCAATACCGGATAGTCTGTTTCCTGCAAATAAGTCATAATGGTTTCATGCGCCTTACGGTCTGCAAGAGTCAGTGGAGAATTATCGGCTTTCCTTTCAACCTGAAAATCAGAAGAAGGATCATTATAAACGTTCAGAATTTCCTTACCGGCAGCTAAAGCCGCATCCATCGCTTTTAATATATATTCAGTCTGCATAGTGTTTACTTCCATTAAAATGCTTCTGTCATATTGAAATAGAACAAACTTTGATCATTGGCAAAATTACGTCCGAAATCCAGACGTACATTCATACGCGGCTGCACCTCGATACGAAGTCCCACACCGGCATTAGGAAGCACTCCTTCAATCTTACCCATGGTAGGCCCCATAAAACCGCACCCTCCCCATGCAACAAAACCCAAATGATGCAACATACGCTTTACCCATGTACTTTTATCCGTATTGAACATCTGACGATATTCGGCAAGCACCACATGAGAGGATTTATCACGATACTGCCCCATATAATATCCACGAAGATCAAAAGGAGTGCCACTTAAAGCATATTGGTTCATAGGAACATCCCCAAACACATTCTTGGTTTGGGCAGTCCAAGCTATAACTTTTCTATTTCCTACCTTTTTGTATTGGCGGTAGTCCACTTCCAAGCGGTAGAAGTTATTATCTCCTCCCAAAAACTTCTGGTACATCAGCCCACGAAAATCCAGATAAATGCCTTTATAAGCATTGGCAGGAATATCCCGGCTGTCATAAGTCAGCAGAAATCCCACTCCCGAACTGAAATTGGAATATCCGTGAGCAGTGCCTCCCAACCTTTTGTAATCAGGCTGATCTACCAAATACTTGGCAGGCTCGGATATTTTATCATAACTCAAGTCAATCTGGGGACCGGCAAAGAAATTACTTTTACCCAAACGGAATAAAAACCACGGATTAATCTGGAAACCGCTATAACGATATTCACTGGTAGAGTCACTGCGCTCATAATGCTTATTGGTAGCATAGCCGATACCATAAAAATTCTCCAATGTATTCTTGTAAGTGAATTTTCCAAAAATACGGAATTTATCATTTTTGAAAAACAACTGAGGCTTCACCATCAGATTCAAGCCCCCCTCGAACATTACCGCAACAGCCATCGGCAACACAGAACGTTTCTGCAAGGTATCCGACGGATTCATACGAAATGTAACAAGAGCACTACCTCCTATTAACGCACCAAAGTCCGGAGTATAACTCGGTCCTCCCAATATATTATAATGTATATTGCGCTTAGCCACCTTCCGGCGTCTTAATTCTTTTTTTGAAAGTTGATGAATGGTGGTATCCTCAGGATTACTACCTATGTCACTTCCTTGTGCCGCCATATTCAAAGAACAAAGCAGGCACAGGACCAAGCTAAGTAATGTTATTTTCATATAATAGTTTATTGTCTGCCCAAAGTCCTTACTCAAAAAAACTTTCTACGGCAAATGAGTTTTCAAAAGTACAAAAGTCCTGCCAAAGAATAACGGTGTGTTGAATTTGTTTTTATTTAGTTCAAGAATCTTCACGTTCTTTATAATGTAACAATGTGTCAATATGCCAATGTGTCAATTACCATGCGGACATAGAGCAGCACATTGGCAAACCAGCACATTGGCAAATTATTTAAACAGTTTTTCCAAATCATCCTCATTAATCACGGAAAGAACCGTTTTACCATCCGGAGTATAATTAGGAGTAGCCACAGCAAACAAGCCATCCACCAAACCTGTCATTTCCTCATTCGTCAACACTTGTCCGGGAACAATTGCCGCCGCTTTAGCCAAAGTCAATGCCAGAATACTCTGCACCTCTTCTTTTACCTTGCCACCTTTTTCCATAGCTGTATGCACCATATTTTGGATCAAGTCTATCGGGTTAAGGCCTTCAATACCTGCAGGGACACCGTTTATGGCATAACTTCCTCCTCCCAAATCAGTCAGTTCAAATCCCAGGAAAGACAAGTCTTCCATAATTTCCTGCAAAATAGCCACTTCGGAAAGCGGAAACTGCACAATATCCGGAAACAGCATTCCTTGAGAAACACCTTGACGACGACTTATCTGGTCTATATACTTGTCATATAAAATACGGATATGGGCACGCTGCTGATCAATGATCATTAAGCCGGACTTTACAGAAGTCAAAATAAAACGTCCTTTAAACTGATAATGCTGGCCGGATTTCTCACTGACTGAAGAGTCCTCCACATGATCATACAATCCGGGATTTTCCTCCGCAGGAGAAGCCTCTTCCGCCCTATAATCATTCTCGTCAGGATGAAAGTTTTGAGAAGAAGCATGACGTTCCAGCCCCGCATACAGTTGTTCCCAGTCCTTACTAGGCTTTGAATAAGAAGAGGGAGGAGCAGCCGAAACATTAAAAGGATTATAATCAGGATTATAAGTCGTCTTTGGTGGCTGTATACCAGTGTATGGAGATGCATCAAAGGCTGGAATATCCGGCATTCCCTCCGTATCAAAATCAATGGAAGGTACCGCATTGAACTTACCTAGAGTTTCTTTCACGGCAGGTAGGATGTATGTTCACATCAATATTAGCAGGATCCACCTCAAAATAAATGAAATAAGATACTTGCTCACCCACGGGAACCAACTGCTCGTATGCATCCATGATAGCCTTATGAAAATAAGGATGGCGCATATATCGCCCGTTTACAAAGAAATATTGGCGGGCTCCTTTCTTACGGGCTGTTTCAGGTTTTCCTACAAACCCGGAAACACGGACCATTGTAGTATCTACATCCAGCGATAACAACTCCTGATTTATTTTCTTTCCGAAAACTCCCATGATACGCTGGCGCAACTGAAGTGCAGGAAGATTGAACAGTTCCGCCCCATTATGATGCAAAGTGAAAGACACCTCCGGATTAACCAATACAATCCGTTCAAACTCCGTCAATATATTACTCAGTTCCGTCTGGTTCGACTTCAGGAACTTACGACGCGCCGGCACATTAAAGAATAAATTCTTCACACTGAAGCTACTGCCTTTCGGGCAAGAAACCGCCTCCTGTCCCTCTACCTTGGAGCCGGATATCGTCAACATCGTTCCCAATTCCTCCCCTTCCATACGAGTACGAAGCTCCACCTGAGCCACAGCAGCAATAGAAGCCAAAGCCTCTCCACGAAATCCCATGGTATGCAAAGCAAACAAATCAGCAGCTTCACGAATTTTAGAAGTCGCATGGCGCTCAAAAGACAAACGTGCATCTGTTTCCGACATACCTTTTCCATCATCAATCACCTGAATGGAAGTCTTTCCTGCATCCACTACCAACACGTCAACGTGCTGAGCACCTGCGTCGATAGCATTCTCCACCAATTCTTTAATCACTGATGCAGGACGCTGAATCACCTCTCCCGCTGCTATCTGATTGGCAACGGAATCCGGCAGCAAACGGATAATATCGCTCATATATCTTATAAACTTACGTAATTAAAAAGTAAACTCACCGGTCACCAGGTAATGCAGAATATACAACAAAACCAAAATGGCCACAAACAAAGCTCCATAAGTCATCGGCTTACGCCCGCTTTCTTTTCTGCGTTTTAAATGCTTGGTACCTTGAACGAACTTTCCACGGATATCTTCCGGAGAAAATTCTTTGGGAGGAAGCATACCCAACTCGCGTTTGGCTTTCTCCTCCAGTTTTTGCAGCTTCTCCTTCCGTTCATCCACATAAATATATTGATGGTTGAAACGGCGGGGCTTTTCCATCTTAAACATTCCCATAGCTATTTCTTTTTATTAAATAAATTATGATTGGGCAAAGGAACAGCGCTCCGGTTACTCTTCTTCAACCCCTGACCGGCTTTCTTTCCACGCCACTTAAAGATATCCTCTTTATCAAGCGGACGGATATAGTCAAACCACACAAAGTTATCCAACTTCATCTTCTCCGGCGGACGTTGGAGCATAGGATAAAGAGTACCGTTCGATTTCGGACTCATAATCATTTTTTTCATCTTCCGGTTTTCCAGAAACATATTCAGCAGACTGGTTTCAGAAACATTCATTCCAATCAGTGTACTGTCGCTTTCCATCGGATAATATACCAGACGAACCGAACCGATCACATCTACTTTGCGCATCTCACCGCCTTGAAACCAAGCCTTCATCTCTTTTCCTGTCACCTGATTATAACTAGTAGAATCCAGTTGTTCTACAGACAAAGCCTGATTCTGAATATGTGCCCAGTCTATCGTACTGTCATTCATATAAATCATGATTTTCTCTCCCAGCAACTGCTGGTTGTTATTCCACAGTATAGGGTCATAATACATGGTCAGGCAGCTATCCTTGGAGGAAAAGACCAACGAATCGCATACCCCCTGCACATCCGTGCGATACATACGTACTTTATGATACGCCCGCGTTTCCCGGAACATAGAATCAGTATTCAAATAGTAGGTATACATTTGCAATGTATCGGCATGCATAAACAAGCTGTCACCTTGTGAATAATCCACTGCCACCGCTTTTTTAGTAGCAAAAGCATACTTGGTCAATTCATTATAATAACAATAATCACCAGTCAGCATATTCTTGTTTACAGTATCTGTCATGATCACATTATCAAACGCCTCCCCGTATCCTTTTACACGATCATAAAACAGACTGTCTCCAGTCAAACGCTTCCCCTCATTGGTCAGCACGGACCGGTCCAACAATTCCGCCTGCCCTATCTGAGTATTATAAAAGCCCAATTCCGAATAAATATGGTTAGCATCACTGACAATATCGGACGGACCAAGGATATTGGCTATTTTGGTTGCTGTGCTGTATCGTAATGTATCGGAAGTCAAAGTAAACTTAGGATTGACCAACTTCACATCATAATTGAACACAGATATTTTGGTAGCCGGACTATATTCCCCCCATTCCGAAGTCAATACATTCTCCTCGTCCATCAATGTCCCGCCATCAAAGTAATATCCCAAATTATAAATACGATCGTAGTTCAGGCTATCCGTCAACAAAGTCGTATTCTTGTTTTCCATGCGTACATTATAGCGTACCTGGGCAATCTGGGTATTTCCGTCATAAAACAAATAGTCCCCATACAGAAACAAGGTATCCCCCTGCACCATCTTCACATTGTCAAAAGCTTCCAGCGAATTCGTTTTCTCATAGAAACAGGCACTGTCACAATACATATATACACTGTCGTGACGGAACGCAACGTTTCCAATCAGAATCTGTGCATCCGGGTCCGGATTCAACGGACTTTTCTTCAACACATCCGAATGCAACAGATACACCTTGCTTTTAGCCGGTTTCTGTTCCCCTTTTTTAGCCGGTCTCACCTGAGCCAGCAAGCAAAAGCCGAACAGGCACAGGACACTTACCACAAGTATCCTATGCCTGCCCGAAGAGTATTTATTCTTTCTTTTTCCAAGCATATACTTTATACACTACATTATTTCTTTACCCAACCCGGATATTTGAAATCGCATTTCTGCCACTTCTCATTAATACGCACGTAGGTATGTTTTTGTTTATCCCTGATCCACTTATCAAGTTTTTCTTCGCTGCGTTTTTCCATCACGATGCCTTTCAGCCGTTGGTAGTCTTCCGTTATGGTTGCCTTATGCCCGTTCAAGCGGGTTTTCAATTTCACGATAGCGCAAATTTCCTTTCCTTTTGCATTAATCATGGTAAAAGGTTTGGAAATTTCCCCCACATTCATGCCTTCCACCATCTTTGCAGCCTCTTGTGACACCTGTGCCAATTGTTGCATTTCAAAACGCGCCGTACCAGTCTGCGGATTCGCCATCAAACCATGGTTATTACGCGTGTCCTTATCGTGAGAGATATAAGTAGCGGCATCATCAAAAGTAAATTTCTCATTACGGATATCATTGGCAATAGAATCCAGACGTAACAAGGCTGCTTCCAGATCTTTTTCATCCACTTTCGGTTTTAACAAGATATGGCGGGTATTGATACGGTCACCACGTTTTTCGATCAACTGGATAATATGGAAGCCGAATTCAGACTCCACAATCTTGGATACCTTGTTAGGATCTTGCAGATTGAATGCCACATTCGCATATTCAGGTACCAGCTCAGCCCTGCCCATAAAGCCGAGTTCACCACCACGGCGGCGCGAACCTTCATCTTCCGAATACAGACGTGCCAAAGTGGAGAAAGCTATTTCACCGGAAGTAACACGTTCCGTATAGTCACGCAAAGTCTTCTTCACACGCTCAATTTCTTCCTGCGGAATCTTAGGTTCCATAGTAATGATCTGCACTTCTACCTGAGTAGGAATAAAAGGAATACTGTCTTGAGGAAGATCCTTGAAATAACGACGGACTTCGGCCGGAGTAATCTTGATATCCCCCACAATCTGCTGCTGCATTTTCTGCACCGTTTTTCCATCACGTATATTCTCGCGGAGCATTTCGCGTATTTGTGTAGAAGTCTTATTATAATATTCTTCTACTTTTTCCTTAGAACCAATCTGATCAATCAGCCAATTTGTACGTCTTTCCACATCACTGATAATTTCCTGTTCGGAAACCTCAATACTATCAATAGCAGCCTGATGAAGAAACAATTTCTGGATGGCAAGCTGCTCCGGAATAATACAATACGGATCACCGTCAAACTTGCGGCCTTCATACTGGGCATTCAGACGTTCATTCTCCACGTCCGATTTTAGAATGGCCTCATCACCTACTACCCATACAACCTCGTCTATCACATTGTCTTGCCCGTATACTGAAACAACGGCAAACAGCATCAGCATCAGTGCATAAACTTTGGTACACATCAATTTATTCATTTGAATTCAAATAATAGTAATTAATCTTGTTCCTGTCCGAAGCGTGTCGGTATAATTCTTCTTTGACTTTATTTATAAATTCAACCCGCTTCAGGTTTATTAAAATCTCCTTAATTTCCGTCTTTGCAAAATCCAGCGGCCTCTGTTGGTCCTTACCCAAGAATTCCTCTACATGCAGGAAATAACAAAACGCCGTGTCTTTTACCTCTATATTCCGGTTCTTGTCCAAATAGTTCTCATCCGTATCAAGCGCTTTCAAAGGTATTTTGACAGCAATATCGGACAATGGCATCCAACGGTCATAAAAATAATCATAGCTCACCGCATTGCGCAAACTGTATTTTTCCAGGCTCTCAATAGCATCCCGGTTATTTTTTTTATACCATTTGCGTACACTTGCCAAATCCTGAGAATGAAGAGGAACTTTTATAAACAGCCCTTTCACAAAAGGATGTTCTGTATGAAACAACTCCTTGTTTTTCTCATAATAAGCGCTGATTTCCTCATCACTTATCTCATTGGCCAGTTTCTGATTAACCAGTTCCTCCTGATACGTATGCATGATCAATGCCCTGCGATAGTTCTCCACTAACTTGGCAATCTTTGCATTATCAGGAATATTTCCTTCCGCTTTATCAAAAAGCAGCACATCCTCCACCCAGTTTTTTATATAGTGCTCGGCAAACAAGACACTATCGTCTTTTGAAATATGGAAAGGCAACGCCGCCTGCAAATCTTCTTTATAGAGATATTCACCAGCAACTTCCACTAAAGGAGTCCTCCCCTTATGGTCGTGCTCCTGGCCGCATCCCGACAAAGCACCTGCTATAACAAGTAACACCCCCCAGTTTTTCACGATATTCATATAACATTAAAATAGTGAACGAAGATACTGCAATAATTAATTACTTCCGTTATTATTAACTGTTTTTAAAACCTCTTGGTTAATTTCAACCTTATATTTCCGCTTCAAATCTTTCAACCAGGCATCCTCATAGACAGTCAGATAATCCTTGACAACCGCTTCTCTTACATCCTCATAACTTTCAGGACCTTTCTTTAACTTCTTTCCCATCACAAAAGTATAAGGTAAATCCGGCTCAGGCTGAAAGCTACCGCATTTAAAGACCAATTTATCAATATACCTGTTGGTCCCTATCTGAAAGACACCTGCTTCCATACGAACTTTGGAGGAAGCATCATCTCCAGTCAGTGTATGTAATATATCTTTCCACTGGGATACCGGTTTTTTTTTCAATTGTTTCTTAATAGCTGAAGCCGTTTTTCTATCTTTACAATGAATCACTGCTCCCCGATAATGCGGCAATTCCCAGGCATAGTCTGATTTATGTTGCTTGAAGAAGCGTTCCAGGTCATCCTCATTCCAGGCTTCATCACCCGATTGATATTTTTGCGACAAATAAGCCGCAAGCAAACCATCCTGCAATTCCTGCACCCGGAACTCCAGTTCTTCCTTCTGTTCTGCAGAAAGCTCCTTCCATGTACAATTGCCATTCTTCTCCAGATAATTCAATAACTGTTCCCGTTTTTCTTCAAAACTGACACCCTGCCTGCGGTCTATCCATTTCACTATATGAATGCCCATAGGTGAATAAAAAGGAGCTGAAATCTTATTTCTTTCCAAAGATTCCAGTTTGTCTATCCATTCCTGCATATTCTTGTTCACAGGCATCCACGGCAACACTCCTCCCACATTTTTACAAGCTTCATCATCCGAGTACCGGCGGGCCAGCGTTGCAAAATCCGCGCCTTCCCGCAATGCTTCATAAACCGAATCCATTTGCTGCCGCACCCTCATTTCCTCCTGACGGCTTGCATTCTGGGATAAATATTTGCTAATATGGGCAATTTTGATCCAATCATTTGCCTGCAAACGTTGTTCACCTTGCAGGTATAACCGGCGGGCAGCCTGTTCCTCCTTTTCTGCATCTGCCAAATAAGTTCTTAAAAGTTTGCCCCGATACCAGTCCACCTGCCTGCGGAAAACAGACAACGTATCTATTCCCATATCATGTGCATAGCGTACTTTTAATTTATAGTTGATAAAAGAAGGTAGAAAAGAAAGCGGGGTCCGATGAGAAGATTTACGAAAATAATATTCAAACTCGGAACGTTTTACAGGTTCACCGTCAATAGATAACACAACTTCTCCTTGCGCCCGCATTTCCAACGCGAACACAAGGAGAAGTGACAGAATACCGACCATTCTATGCGGCATCATTCATACATTTTATTGAGGACGGCTGTAGTTAGGAGCCTCGCTGGTTATGGCCACATCATGCGGATGACTTTCCAATACACCTGCGTTAGTAATACGGGTGAATTTGGCATCATGCAATTGTTCTATATTAGCAGCGCCACAATATCCCATTCCCGCACGAAGACCACCTACCAGCTGGTAAATCACTTCATACAAAGTACCTTTATAAGGTACACGGGCTGCAATACCTTCCGGAACCAGTTTCTTCACATCGGCAGTTCCGCTCTGGAAATAACGATCCTTCGAGCCGTTCTCCATCGCTTCCAAAGATCCCATTCCACGATAAGATTTGAATTTACGTCCGTTAAAGATAATCGTATCACCCGGTGACTCTTCCGTTCCGGCAACCAATGAACCGATCATTACACTATAACCGCCGGCAGCCAAAGCTTTTACCACATCTCCCGAATAACGCAAGCCACCATCAGCAATCAAGGGTATACCTGTACCTTTCAGCGCCTTGGCAACATCATAAACGGCAGAAAGCTGGGGAACACCCACACCGGCAACCACACGGGTAGTACAGATAGAACCCGGACCGATACCGACCTTCACACCATCCGCACCGGCTTCCACCAACATTTTGGCAGCTTCGCCCGTAGCGATATTACCTACCACAATATCAATATTCGGGAAACGTTTCTTAGCTTCTTTCAATTTTTCGATCACATACATGGAGTGGCCATGAGCCGTATCAATAACGATTGCATCCGCACCGGCATCAACCAAGGCCTGCATACGGTCCAGCGTATCGGCAGTAACCCCTACACCGGCAGCCACACGCAAACGTCCTTTGGCATCCTTGCAAGCCATCGGTTTATCTTTCGCTTTTGTAATATCTTTATAAGTAATAAGACCTACCAGTTTACCTTCCTTATCCACCACCGGCAACTTTTCAATCTTATGCTCTTGCAGAATCCGTGAGGCAGCCTCCATGTCAGTGGACTGGTTGGTAGTGACAATATTCTCCTTCGTCATTACCTCATCAATACGTTTGTCCATATCCTTCTCAAAACGAAGGTCACGGTTCGTCACAATACCTACCAAATATCTTTCATCGTCTACTACAGGGATACCGCCGATTCTATATTCAGACATCAACGCAAGTGCATCTCTCACAGTAGATCCTCTCTTGATAGTCACAGGATCATAAATCATACCGTTTTCCGCACGTTTCACTATGGCTACCTGACGTGCCTGCTCTTCGATAGACATGTTTTTGTGAATCACACCGATTCCCCCTTCACGGGCAATGGCAATGGCCATTTTCGCTTCTGTAACCGTATCCATAGCGGCAGTCACAAAAGGGACTTTCAACTCGATGTTGCGTGAGAACTTAGTCGTGAGTTCGACTGTTTTTGGTAAAACTTCAGAATAGGCGGGGATCAACAATACATCGTCGTAGGTTAATCCGTCCATTACGATTTTATCTGCAATAAATGACATAGGGCTTTATGCGTTTAGATTTTATTGCGTGCAAATATACGCATTTTATTCAATATGGGAAAACGATAGAATATTTTTTTGCTAAGAGAATACGAAATTTTGCAGAAATAAAAAGAATCAGTCCCCCCAATGGCTCACATAAAACAATTACAAAAAAACAGGGAGTTCATGAAACAAATGAAGCGCTTTTATTCTTCAGGTCCAGTGTTTTTCATTAAATTTGTACTTTGAACAAAAGAAACAAAAGAAACATGGAAAAACAACCGCAATTTCCCTTTGCGCCCAAAGACTTCGCACGCTGCCTTAACGCCACATGCCCCCGTTCCCAAAACTGCCTGAGACGAACTGCCGCCCTGCAGGATACGGATGAACATCTATTTCTCAAAGTGGTAAACCCGCTCCGTTATCCCAAGGAGGGTGAAGAATGTGAACTGTTCCGTTCCACCGACAAAGTGCGGATGGCATGGGGAGTCACCCACCTGCTGGACAATGTGCCCTACAAAGAAGGCAGCCTGCTGCGCAATATGATCATCAACCACCTGGGCAGAAGCCAGTATTACCGGTGCTTCCGCAAGGAACGCCCTTTTGCGCCACAAGACCAACAGACCATTCGCATGCTGTTCCGCCAGAGAGGCATCAGCGAAGAGCCGTCATTCGACTACTACACAAATGAATTTAACTGGTAATATCCGTCACACTGTCACAGCCGCATGCAACACATTGTACGACAATAGTTTACCACTATGACAGATGGTGTAACGGATGGTGTGACGGACTTTTATCTGTCACACCTACGTGTATGCCGTGAAGGAATACCCTGTTTCCTCAAAATTCGTCCGAATGCCGCCACCCTCTTGGCGTTCAATGGAATATCCACTTCCTGATGCAATATCTTCAATATTTCGGCAGGCGCCATCCACTCGCCCTCTTCCCCCGCTTCCGCCATGCGGAAATAACGGAAAAGGAACTGCTCTTCAGGAGAATATTGCTGAAATTCGCGGTTCGCCTCCGTCATGACATACTCGTCCGCATCATTAAACCAGTAACGCTCACCGTGCGCCAGCTCGTGCATGGCCTGTGCATACAACTGATCGTAGTCTATGGGACGCGAGGTATCAATCACCCCCTTCACCTCAATGCAGATGAAGCGGCGGCTGCCCGAAGGATCGGTCAGCAAATCCTTGTGGTTACTGGTGGCAATGAACGAAGCATAGCGGCGCATCTCCACCACCGATGTGCCGTAAGGCCGGCGCGCATTCACCACCGGCTTTTGCAGGATGTGCTTCAAGAATCCCTGTTGTGTGGCGCTCACCTGGTCGAACTCGTCAATGTTGATCAACGCGAAGCGATTCAGGCTTAGTTCGACATCTTTCTTGCGTGAGAAATCGAGGCTGTCCGTATAGTAGGAACATTCGGAAGGCGGCATGATGCTGCGGCAAAAGGTGGACTTGCGCGTTCCCTGCGCTCCCACCAGCAGGGGCGAAACACTGTTGGCATAGCGCTTGTCCATCCCCCGCCAATGAGCCACCATGTTCAGAAACCAGCGATGGAACAATTCGGGCCAATGCGGATTGTCACAAGGTACGGTCTGCGCCAGCGGACGGATGCGGTCGCGTCCGTCCCACTCCGGAAGGTTGAACAGAAAATCCTCCAGCGGATTATACACCGGCACACGATTGGAATACACATAGCGGCTGATATCCCTGTCCCACAATGGGATACCTTCGGCCTGTGCATCCAGGGCGATGCTGTTCAGCGCACGCTTGTCCACCGGCTGAAAGCGGAAGCAGAAGGAATGCCGCTCGCGGAACTCCGCCTCGCCGGTCTGCACGTTAAAGCGAAATTCATAACGTCTTTTCATAAACTCGGCAATGAGGACCGACAATTGCTGCTCACGGCTCAAAGCGCATTTGCTTCCGAAATCCTGACGCCGGCTGTACACATTCCGCACCACCACCTGACGCACCAGTTCCAAAGGTTTGCGTGCAAAATGACGGAAACGCGCCCTGCTGACCACCGCTTCCTCCGGAATGCCCGACCGGAAACAGTTCAACGCCAGTTGCGAAAGAAGGGTATCCCAGCTATAGGAGGACTTTTCATCGGCCGGATCGGGCTTATCCAAATCAATGTAAGCCTGCCTCAAGGCCGCCTCGAACAGCATGGAGAGCGCATCTGCCGTTTCATAACTCCCCAAGGCACGTTCCAAAGGACGCTGGCCGGAGACAGCAGGTTCGGTATGCAAGGCCATTTCATCGGGCATCCCCATAGGCTGTGACAGGTAGAACTGCACGGAGTCCGGCCGGTAAAGCACATCGGGGTCATAGGAAAGGCGTGAATATTGTTCCAGGAAAGGTTCCTTGGGACGGATATCGAATGACAACTGGGGCTGGTAGCACTTCACCGCCATGCGCTTCCGCCTCCGCACGGGTAAGGGGCAGCGTATTGTCGGGTCGGGTGAAAGCCACCAGGATTTTCACCGAATGTCCGCTGGCGCCCATAAAGGCGCACCGCGTCTGCGGCAACTTCCATGCCTCCCGTTTCACCTGCTCCACTTCCGCCCTGCCCGCCAAGGGGCCTACGGTCAATTCCACCAATCCGTTATAAGCCTTCATGCACTGTCCGCCCTCCGTCTTGCGGAACTCGGCGGCAGGCATCATCTTGGGCAGTTTGTCCGCCGCCTCGCAATGGTCGCCGGGGAGGAAATGGCGCAACTGGCTTCTGAACATGGTGACGGGATAGGTTTTCACTTCCTCTTTCATTCTTTCTACCCATGCATCCAGTGTAAGAGTGCTCTGGGTTACATGGTTTCCGCCGTCGCGTACCTGGGTAATCTTTATCATTTATCGTGTATTTATTCGTTTTTTCCAATCTATAAAGATACGGATAAAATCGGGAAACAAAGCAATATACAGGAAGGTTTCTTTCAAAAAAAAGGACGCGAAGGGCACAGGAATTTCCGATAGGGAGGTGAAGCGGAAAGATATTGAAGGAATGCATTCGCGACAGGTATAATCCAGACCATTATATGCTATGATACAATGTATTGCACCATTTGGAACAATGAGTTTTTCTAATAGAAACCATTAATTCTAGCGCATGGTACAACCTGTCTTTACATATAGGAATAAGTTGTTCCACTGATAGGAATAATTTGTTCCATTAGCATGAAACTATTTGTTCCACTGGACGGAACAAACTGTTCCAACAAGTGGAACAACCCACATCATGCATGTAAAAAGAGGCTGTAGCATATGTGCAAGATTAACAAAAGTCTGTCACCGTATCCGTCACGCTATCCGTCACCATCGCAACACGTTGTGATTCAAGTGTATAAGTTACCATGTGACAGATGTGACGGATGTGACAGTTTA
>ERZ779906.181-NODE-181-length-23364-cov-4.54232_pt1 | contig 23364 bp, 23 predicted proteins | sample MGYA00511586_ERZ779906 | MGnify/ENA primary metagenome ERZ779906 (study PRJEB29588, sample SAMEA2158408) | human gut metagenome | biome: human gut; feature: human-associated habitat; material: faeces | place: Denmark | collected 2008/2010 ...
GCGCGGTTCGCAAACCCTTAAGGCCAGCAGCTTGTCTTCCTGCCGGTCAAAAAGCACTCCCGCAGGAACAAGATTTTGTCCCCGCAGTTGTTTTTGAGACAAGGGGTTGGGGCTGATAATAACTTTCGCCCCCTGCACATAGGCAAACATACCGCATCTGACCGAAAAGACTGTCTCGGCATTGAGCTCAAACTCTCTGCCCGGCTCGCCCCAGTCTCCGTCATAGAAAACATTTTTTCCGGAAGGATCATCGGCCGAAAGCTTTTGTTCCGCCTCTTTGTTCTGAGAACCGAAAATCTGCGGCACCTGTACCTCTGCGGAACTTGAAGCAACCTCTTCCTCCCGCGGTAACGAAACAGCATGTCTGGCAGCCGCAGGAAGCAGCTCCAAAGAAACAAAAGTTCCGACTAAACGCTGTTCCGGCTCGTCTTGATGCGAACTTCGGGCCAAACAGGCAAAAGACAGCACTTGCTCTTGCAGCCAGTTCATCGTCAGAGCACTCGGACTGACATCTAACCGCTTCATCATTGAGGCGATTAAATCAAATTTAGATAAATTTGTGTTCATCTGAATAAGTGTTAATTAGACAAATAAATAATACTTTCACTCATGATAATAATTGTTTATCACTTGTATATTCGAATTTTCAGCAACAGTCAATCTTTTAATTTTTGTCAATAAAAGCCTGTAAGATATTCGCGGCTCAATACCCGCAGCCTATAGGGCGATCCCCTTTTGTGGGCGAAACAGGCCGGACATATCAACGCCTTCGAGCTCCAACAATTTGATTTTGGTTTCCAAACCGCCGGCATATCCCGTTAAACTGCCGTTGCTGCCTACTACTCGGTGACAGGGAATGATAATTGAAATCGGATTATGCCCGACGGCACCGCCGACAGCCTGCGCTGACATTGTTTTCTTTCCCGTTCTTGCAGCAATTATCGCGGCTATCCCGCCGTAGGTCCACACCTGTCCCGAAGGAATTTCACAAAGAATCTTCCAAACCATCTGCCTGAACTCCCCGCCCTTCGGAGCCAGCGGCAGTTCGGAAATTTCCGGTTTTTCGCCGCGAAAATACCTGTCCAGCCAGTTCTTCGCCTTCTGAAACACCGGTAAATCATCATTTTGAAACATTTTTTCCTTGACCGTATCGGCAAAATATTTTTGCCCTTTTATCCATAACCCCACAATATGTTCTCCGTCGGCTCCCAAAGTGATATTGCCGACCGGCGAATTATAATCTGTTTTATAAAACATGTTATTCTCCTCCCGTCAAAATCCGCAAACTAACGGTCTCGTCCGTTTTCTCCCTTTCCGAACATCATAAACAATTACGATTTACAGTAAAGAATATTTTCACCGGCTCAAAAATCATCAAAATTATAACCGTATAATCCAAACAGCCGCCACATCACCATTACCCTTGATAAAAAAACAAATATATTCTATAAATAACACCGATAATAAAGTATTATGTCTAACCATTAAAAAATATCATTATGGAACAACAAGCGATTAATCAGGCAATTGACCTGTTTCAAATTCGATTTGGCATACCCCCGCAGGAAAGCCGCTATCCGGTAATTGACATTTATGAAAAGCAACATGCTTATTTGTATGCAGAAACCGAAGAAGCAATAGCCGCTTACAAAACACATCAAAACATCATTCGATGGATAATGTGCTTTTATTTATGGCCGCTGGCTGCCAACACAATACTCCTTTTCTATGCGGCCGCCAAATTTCAAAAACTTGAACATCCTCTGGTCATCGGCGGCATTGTTTTTTATGCCTGCTGGAGCATTCTGTTGCTTTTCCTTTCCTATAAGGTATTCAAAGCAAATAAGAAACAAAAAAACAAGATAATCTGGCTGAACTATTAATTCAGATGAATTTATCATTTTTAAACGGCACCTTTAACAAGGTGCCGTTCCGATATTCCGACAAACCGTTTTGTTCTGTCTGCCTCAAAATTTACAAATAGTATTTATTTTTCAAATGCCTCTTTTACTCTTGCCAACATTCTGTCTTTAAAAGTTAAAACGCTCCCTTTTGAAGTGTCTTTCGTCATATCATACGAAACATTTCCGTCTTTGTCTTCTTCTCGACCATATTTTTTTGCCACAATATCCTTTAAACGTTTTATCTTCTCCAATCTGTGCAAATAGTCTTCCGTGTTGTCCCTGCCTTCTTTTGTCAGATGCCGATATGAGGTTATTTCGTCTGTTTCGTCTTTAACTATCACATGTTCTTTGCAATGACTGTCACCATAGTAAAAATATTCTTTTGCTCCCAAAGAGTCTTTTTCCTTAATAAGACGCCCCAATGAATCATAGATATATTCACCGCCATAGGGAATAAACTCCCGTCTTAACGTTCCTTCCTCGTCATATTCCTGTATCTTACCGGTAACATTCGTAACACTTTTTGTCTTGCCGTCTTCATAATATTCATAATGATAACCGTATGCGTTTTTCTCTTTAACTTGCCCGTTAGAATAAGTTGCCAGAACTTTTTCCGGCTCAGATGCCTTTTTCAACGCACTTTCTTTTATTCGGTTATATTCAGCCGTTTCCTGCTCTATCCTGGCACGCTCTTTCGCTTCTCTACGAGCACGTTCCTCCGCCGCTCTTCTCTGTTGAAGCATCATATTTACAACTGCTATAAAAGCAAAATTAGCTGCTGACATATTATACCGCCTTTCAAAAACATTTTACTGCTTTACATTATAATATATAATGTATATGCTTTCAATATAATTTTTTCTAAAAGAAAATAATCTTTTTTATTATTAATCTGCTTTTTACAAACATTCATATAAAATGATTCAGAATAAAATTCACACAAAGGATCGCCCGATGAAGGTACACGGCCAAAATAATGAAATCACCTTTCTTGATGAAAACGGTAAAAAAATAAAAAAGATTAAAGGACTTGAGTTGACCATAATCGGCAATTGCAACAAAGTCATCATCAATACCCCGACGGATTTCACCGACTTTAGCGTCTGGATTGAAGGAAACTGCGGAACTTTCATTTTTGAAGGCTCCAAAAATTATATCAAAAACTCCATGGTAAAAATACTGGACGGAGGTTACGTCAAAATCGGACAGGATACTTCCATGATAAACAAAGCTTTCCTCTGTTCAAAAGGCGGCAAAATAATCCTCGGCAAAGATTGCATGCTGGCTTCCGACGTTACAATCCGTGACAACGATGCGCATGACATCATAAACAAATCCGGAGAAATTACCAACCATCCTCAACAAGTAATAATCGGAGACCACGTCTGGATCGGAATGCGCGCAATAATTCTTAAAAACTCGGAAATTGGCTCTGACTGTATAATCGGCGCCGGAAGTGTCGTCGTTAAAAAATTTCCGGAAAATAACCTGATGATCGCGGGAAACCCGGCCAAAGTCGTAAAAAAAGACATCAACTGGATAAGATAAACATCAATAAAAAAATCCTCTGTAAAACAGAGGATTTTTTTATTGATGAAACCGGATATACAAATTACCGCTTTCTGACCTTACATATCCCAAAAGCCAACAGTTGAACCGATGAAACACTCTGAAGGAACCGGATGTTTTGTATTAAAATAGTCATCATCTTCCGTAAACTTTTGAACACAAATTTTAATCATTGCAGCATAAGCTGACAGCATTTCCGAAGTTTCGATTACTTTCACGATAGTTTCCAATGACGCCCAGCTAAAATCCAAATCAGCCTCGTCCCATTTAAACTTTGCCCCATAAATACAAGGGTTGGAACAATTATAACCACCTAACTTCACAGGATGCGGTTCACATAAAAAAGATAACTCTGTTCTGCGAAAGTTTCTCAAAGCTTCTTTATACCTCCAGTCATTAAATATCTGAAAAAGATTATCCTGACTATTATCGACATAACTTGAAGAACAAATTTTAAACAAGAACCAAACATTCTCTCGTTTTCTTCCAAATGCACCTTTAAACCATCCAGACGTGTGCTTCTTTTTTTCCCATAAGGTATAAAAAAACAACAATTCTTCACAAATATAGCGCTTGACCACATTTCCCGCCTCTACTTTTGCAAGACATCTATCAATCATATTTGTTTCCATAATAAAAATTTAAAATTGTTAAACATAATCATATAATTTTGCCATGATTATAAATACCCCAAAACAAATGTAAAGCTTTTTATATAAACGAGTTCAGAAACTTCTCCCCAAACACGTTTTTTAATCGAACTCAGTTAAACAACTGATTTATAAAAGAAAAACGGCAGTTTAAATACCTGCCGTTTGCATTGGTGATGCTAACAAATCGTATTTTCGAGTTTATGCAATACGAACTGATCGGCAACAAAATTTTAAGTCCCGTTCAATGGAATACTGTGATTGGGATAATTTATGAAGTATTCTATGTACCGCTATTTATTCGTTTCAAAAACAACGGCAGTTAAAAGGTCTTTATATTTATTTTCAACGATATCTCGTGACTTCTCTATAAACTGCACAAGATTTTCTGATAATTTTATATCAGCAATTTTGTATTTTAAATATTTATTGTTATATTCTGCCATAACTCTAATGCAATCTATAATTACATATGAAGCTTGATATGTTTTTTCCTGAATTATTTTCAAATTTTTAATCTGTACATCAATGAAATCACCATAATATTTTATATCAGGAACTTTGCCTCTGTGAGCATCGCTAAATTTTTCAAACATATCATTAGATGTTTCTAGACCTAGATAAACATCCTCAATAAACTGGATTGACCGAATTATTGAAATAATAAAGTTAATATTTTTATCTGTAAATGTATAATTGGCAATAGCGATATCAGCTTTAGGTTTATTATAAAAAATACCTGCAAATCCATTTAAAACATTTTCATCCATATTTGAAGGAAGTTTATGCCGCTTTTGGCAATAATCATAACAATTAGATAGGGATAACAATTTCTTCTCAATAACTGCATTAAAATAATCCATCTCTTCTAAATATTTATAAAATATCACCATTAAATAATTCAAATTTGCTATTTGTTCATTTTTTTGAGCTTTAATTATTTGATAAGTGTTAAATTTAAAAGCTACCCAAGCACCAATAAATGTTGTCATAATAGGAAGAATAATTTCCTTGTTACAAAGAAATTCAATTGTAGATATATCTATTTCCATCATTCATCCTCTTCACTGTTTGTAATACTAGAGAGCTCAAATATTTTTTCAAAAATATCTTTACACTTTTGTGGAATATTCGAATAATTCTTCCATTCTAAAGTTCTCATATATGCCTTATATGGTTTATCCGATGATGGAGCATCATAACCCAATATATCTTCTATACATTTGTCAAGAACAAATAAGTTATCATCGCATTCTAACGCCTCTTTAATTTTAGGATTATAACACTCAGCTTTTTCAACTCCATAATCTCCGTCATGCATTACCTTGATTTCTTTAAATCTCATTGCCTTCAAATATTTTAATATAGAGATAATAACAGGTTTCCCTCTGGCTTTCAATATAGACCAGCTTGAAAGTAATTTATCTTTTACAGTTTTAGGCAATAGATTGATATATTGTTTTAAAACTATCTCTTCTGTATCACCTTCAACAATTAAAACTTTTTTACTAAAAAATATTTTTGATACTTCATCATCCATCTTCAAAAACATTTTTAAATAATCTTTTTCATTATCAACTAAACTGGAAAACTCCTGTGATAGGTTAAATGGTATAACTTTGACAATTTCTTTGTCATTTTCATCCCTGATATGAAGTTTGTTTAAAATTTGTTTTTTATCCTTTGATAAGTCAATCATATAAGGTGAGTGTGTCGTGCAAATAATTTGATTGCTATCAGATAGTTCATAAATAACTTCTTTCATTTGATAAGCCGCATGGGGATGAAGATATAATTCAGGCTCCTCAAAACCAATTATTAAATTTCGTTCGCTCAAGTTTTTCTTTTTATCTCTCTCTTCTTTATAGCGTAATAATGCAAATACAGCCGCTCTTAATTGTCCGGTTCCTTGGTATTGCGGCTTAGTATTTATATTACTACCTAATTCGATACCATAGGCTGGCTTTAATGAGTCTGTTCCTGTTAATATTGCTGAGGCACTTAAGTTCGCAGAAGGAAAAACACCTTGAATAACATGATTTAAATCATTAATCATTTTTCCAAATTCTGTAGTTGAATCTTGAGGATCAAATTCTTTTTGTAATTCTTTTAAATATTTTATTGCTTCTTGATAATTTGGTGATTGTTGCCTAACATCTTCAAAAAGTTCGTTTAAGATATCATACAAAGTACCTTTTCTTTCGTCATATTCTTCTGATTTATCTTGAGGAGGAATCAAGAGAAACTTAGGTAATTTAGAAATTACATTAGATGAGAAACCACCCGGATTAGAAACCCAACTCTCTTCCGATGAATAATCCCAAAAATCTTCAAGCTCATATATTTCATCTATATAGTCTCTAGATTTTTTTATGCTTTTATTAATTTCTTCACTAGAAAGTTCAAGCTTATCAATATTTAGTCCAGCATCTATTAATTCTTTGTAGCTCGATGCTCTTAAATATTTTTCTTTAGGGGTTGCCTGTAATTCTTTCATATAAAACTCAGATTTTGCACCTCGGCGATATATTTTTTTGTAAAAAATTCTATAATCAGTTTCTTCTTTATCATTCTTATACTTCAAAACTCTTTTTGCATTAAATCCTCTCCAATTTTTGTTCCCAATAACATCCTTATCTATTCCCCTAAACTCCCCTTCTAATTCAATAATATCTACGGGAGTCGCATCGTTATTCTCTTTATAATAGTTATCTTCTTCAATTTTGTCTTTGCTAGACAGAAGAAGTTCTATAGCCTTTAATATACTACTTTTCCCAGCATTATTAGGGCCAATTAAAAATGTTGTACCAGATAAATTAACTGTTACATCTTCTAATTTTCTAAAGCCTTTAATACGAATTGAATGTAAATACATTTATTTCTCCTTATTTTTTCTTCCCCAAGAACCAGCTATACTGTTCACCCCAAAGTATAAGGATGTGAGTTTTCACTTCTTCGAAGATGATATTGTCAGAGGCATCTCTTCTAATATTAGAATTCTATAAGTTAATGCACTCGTGAATCAAGCTAAACTTTTACTTAAACCCAATTAAAGAAAATGAAAAACGATAATTAAGAAAAACTCCGGCGATGCTCGACTGGTTTGGGTATTGCCTGATAAAAAAACACCCTCAATAAAAAGGGTGTTTTTTTATTAACTGGTGATGCTTAACTCATGGTTTACGAACGGAATTTACTTGACTTTATTCCTAACAAAGCTAAGCTATGCATAATAAAATTAATAATTATGCGTATGAAAATATTACTAGGTCTCATGTTGTGTTTTTTGGGTATACAAATATATCGAAAAACAGTAGAATCAAAAAAATTATTAAAAAAATTTCTAAACGGTCCTCAACCCGTAATGATAAAAGTATTAAACAAATCTCTCAGCTTTCGGAAGCGTTACAGTTTTTTTCAACTTGATGACAGTGTTGCCGAATTATGTTTTTTAGGAGAAGTATTGATAAATGGCATATCCTATAAAGCCACCATTATTGCGCCATCACAAACAAACGTGGGAGAAACATATATAATGAACGGATATTATTATCCGAGTTCCCGGCTTTTTATACCAAGCAATGATAATATCTACACTTATAAAGTTAGAAAATACTTCATTCCTTACTTATTTCCCAAAGCAATCATGTATCGTAAATCCTCTAATTTTTAAAATTAGAGGATTTCAATTTTAAATCAGAACAACTCTTTGGAAAATAAAAAATTTCAGACTAACACGTTCGTAAAATCTTCCCCAAATGCTATTTTCAAAAAATAGACATTCGAACTCGGTTAAGCGCTTGATTTATAAAAGAAAAACGGCAGTTTTTATACCTGCCGTTTGAAATGGTGATGCTTATCTCACAGTTTCCGAGCTAAAAGTAATAAATCATATACAAAATATGCATGTGTGACATTGATAAAAATATTAAGGTAAAAAAGTGTTGAATAATTAATTGAAATATCATATTTTTTAATAAATCATAAAATAGCTTATTGGGAATTAAAATTTATTTTATAAATAGCGGAGTGTGACATAGGTGAATAAAGCAGAACTTGAAAACTTTATTAAGAATAATTATGCCGTATCTTCAAAGCAAATTATTAAGCATTTTACAACTTTGGGAGAAAAGACTGATACAATAAGAAAAGCAATATCAAGGCTTAAACAACCATATATGCGTTTGAAATATATTCGTTTGGCAAATAATGCCCAAATTTTGTATCACAAAGAAAACTGGTTGACTATAGATTTTTGCAAAAAGGTCACTAACATTTTAAAGGATGAAAATTCTATTTATGCTGCAGCTTTAGAGGCAATCAAGGCCAGAAGTGGCTATGTTTTAGAGAAATATTTTCCAATATTGTCGGGCTCTGGAGAACAAAAAAAGCATATTTGGCCAAACAAAGTAAAAGATAATCTAATTTCGGCAGGATTATTGATAGAAGATGACATAGAAAATTTGGGTAAAGTGTTGTATTTGCTAGAAGCCAAAGGGAATAATGTTGCTGCATTTGTGCGTGCCTATTGTATACAGGAACAGATAATGTTGCAACTGATTGAGGATTGGTTGAAAAGGCTAAATTTTATTACTTACAATCAAACGTATCATAAAAATCTAAACGAAAACCTTCCTAAGTTCGCTACCACATATTGGGATATAACAGCACCATCTTATTTACTACCATTAAAACAAAATAATAAACAAGGTTCTGTTATTTGTGATTTATTTTTAAAAGATGTATCCGATGTATCCCAAATACAATATATTATGAAAAAATTAGAATTACTATCTGTGCAAAAAAATATATCTAGATACTTACCTATTATAATCGCCCCTAGTTTTTCTCAAGAAGCTTTTATGGCATTAAAAAGAAATGGAATAATACCAGCAAGTTTTGATAATTTATTTGGAAAAGAAACAGCCAAATTATTTTCAGAATTATATATTTCATTACAGAATTTAGCAGCTGCCATAACAAAAGATCCAGAGAAACAATATACACTTTTTGAAAAAATATCTACATTTGAAAATATTTCTAATCAAATAAGAGGACCTCTATTTGAAATGATTTGTATACATCTAGTTCATACCACAAGGCAAGGATTTGTTGAAAATGGAAAAAATATATTCTGTCAGACCTTAGAAAAATATCTTGAATTAGATATTATAAATGAAAGCCCTGCTGAAATATTTATTGCCGAATGTAAAGGGTATCAACCACACCATTTAATATCTTTTCAAGAAATAAAAGAATGGCTAGATAATATTACACACATTAGGAAAAGTCTGATATCAATGAATGAAGAAAGAAATAATAAAAAATTTACTTTCCACTTTTGGACATCAAGTAACTTTTCAAATGAAGCTCTTGAACTACTAGAAGACCAGAAAAACAAATCGCACATAGAAATAAAATGGAAAAATGGTCAAGAAATAATGCAGGAAATTAAAAAATATAAATTAAAAGGCGCAGAAAAAATGCTTAATGACTATTTTTTTAAAAATTTTTTAGATAAAAATCTATGAAAAATTTAAATACTAAACTTATAATAAATTAAGCAATCATAGACATCATTAAGTCATCGATTTTTTGTTTTAATACATCCTCAATAATTTTATCGGTTGCATTTAATATCTTATTAATATCATGACCATCAAGCACGATAATTAATTTATCTTGCTCTCGGAGCAATCCATATTGAATAGCCTTACAATGTCTATCACATATGGAACTTGTAATTAAAATAGCTACATTTCTTAATGCCGCTTTATGCAAATACTTACTAGTTCTCCAAATTTCACTTTGTGTAATCCTTTTATTGTAACATTTAGCCTCAAAAATAATATATCTACAATGGAAACAATTTTTAACAATATCTAAAAAGTTACTATCTGTTTTTCCGAGTACAACAGGTGCAATAGCATCATACCTATGCAATCCTCCATCTGTAATTTTTTGGGGAATAAGTCGCCCAATATATCCATAAAAATAAAACTCAACAAATTTCATAAAAAACTCTTCAAACTTTCTCCATCTTGAGTTCTTTGTATCATTTTTAAATTCATCATAAAGTTTTTGAATAGTCTCCCTATTCAAGGAAAAAATAATTCCACTGATAAGATTCTTATTATAATATTTATTAGTAAAATCATTTAATTTTTTAAAAATATTTATAATTCTATCTCTCTGTGTTTCAGAAGCTGAATTATAAACAGCTTCAAGCATTTTCTGTAAATCAGATACATCCCAAATTTGACAATGAGGGATTTCTTTTCCACAATACCAAGTCCCTAATAGAACTTTTTCTATCTCGTCTTTAAATGGAAGAATGTAGATAATTTCCTCCTGAAAATAATGTTTCATATGTGATAATACACCATTAGATGAAAGCTTACATTCAATATTATAATACTGGCCATCTTTTTTAGCTCGTATATCATATTTTCTTGTATCTATATTATCTTCAATATTATACCCGACAGACACTAAAATATCTGCAACTAATTTCTCAAATTCAACACTTTGATACATATCCATTTTATAACCCTATACAAATATTCTAGATCTTGGTTAAATTACAAATAAACTATATTTTTGTATAAAAAAAACAACTTAAAAATAACATTTATATCCATTTTATTGTTCTAACCGTTCCCTCTCAATCTTATACATCTGTACTTTCTCGGCCATGGCTTCATATTCCTTAATGTCGGATTTATCAAAATCAAACCAGGTATTGGTATTTTTGAGATTAACCAGCTTGTCAAAAGGCTTTTGCAATTTGTAAATTAGTTTCTGCCCGTCCAAATAACATTCCGCAAGCATAAGGCTTAACAGTTTATTTTTCTGAGTAGGATTCGCTTCCTTCATAATATCGGAAACAGTTGCCGCAATATCTAAAACTTCATTAACTGTTATCTGTATGTCTTTGCTTATATCGGAGTATTTTTCAGCCGTTTTCTGCAATTCTTCCCGTTTAGTCACAATATTAGCTTTTTCTTCCTGCCATTCCTTACGGGTTATATCACCATCAAAAAATGAGTCCTTAATCCGTCTTTCTCGTGCTGCAAGATTGTTTAGTTCCGTAGTGATTTTGCGTTTCATAACCATATTAGCGTCGGATTCTTCAATCAATCGCTTTTGCACACACTTCTTCAATGGTTCCAAAATATTGCGGCTGAGTCTTATTTTGCTAAAAACCTCATTATTCAACTGTTGCAATAAAAGGTCTTCACTGACTAATTCCTGATTACAGATTCCTTTAGTATGTCCACAACGTAAATATGTATAGGTTCTGCCGCTTTTCTTTTTATGTGTTTCAGAACTGATTGTACAACCACATTCGGCACATTTTACCAACCCGCGAAATACAAACGGAATTCCAGCATATTCCTGTGTTTTTGTATGTATTTTACCGCCGGAAAGCAATTCCTGAACTTTATCATATAATGATTTTGCAATAAGCGGTTCGTAAGCATGCGGCATTTTTTCACCACGGATTACCATTTCACCATAATAAAACGGATTTTTCAGCATGGCATAAATTGTTTCACGTCCGAGAGGTTTATTTATTTTAGAGTGAGAGGAGCATAAATTCATTTCCGTAGCAAAATTATGCAGGCTTTTTATGGAATGTAACCCGGTTGCATACATCTCAAACATCTTTTTAACAAATGGCGCACGGTCCGGATCAACAATAATATCTTTATTAACATTAAGATACCCAACCGGAGCCTTAGTCTGATATTTACCAATCGACCAGTTGTAATTCATACCTCTGTTAACATTATCGCGCAGATTGGCCACATACATTTTACCGGATAGAATACCCATATCCCAACGCATAATATCTGAAGACGGGCTGTTTTTAGTCAGGATTAACCCTTCTTTACAAAAATGCAGGTCTGTCTTATCATCTAATAATAAACTTTCGACTTCAACACATTCATTAAAACGTCTTTGGAAACGGTCAATGCAGTGAACAACAATAGCTGTTTTTTGTTTCTGTTTTCTGACAAAATCTAACATTTCATTAAATTGTACTCGTTTGCCATTGGTAGAGCTTTCAATAGCCTTGTATTTCTTAACAATAGGAAGTCCCTTTTTATTACAATAATCTTCCATAGCTTCTTTTTGAGCTTTTAAGGAAGCACCGGGTTCCTGTTCTTTAGTAGACACTCTTGCAAATATCACGGCTTGTTTACAAGGTGCCACCGGTCCATATCTGTATTTCTTAGCCATTTTTAATAATCCTCCTCTTCATCAAAATAGTTATCATCTTCATCATCAAAATCTTCTAATTCTGCGTAAAAATCGTCTGCATTCATAGTTTCGATAAAGTTTCCGGTTTGGTTGTCATGGATTTTTACGACCGTCCAGGAAGGATCCGATATGTCAAAATCAACGTTAATATCTTCCGAACCTTCAAAAACTGCCGCACTACGCGAATAAATATCTGAGTATTCTTTTGCAAAATGGTTTTCAATTTCTGATGTTAGCCGACAAACGCAAACCATACCGGAATCAGCGCAAAATTCTTTATGGATAATATAGCTGCCATAAATTTTATTATTCCAATCGCCAAAACCGGTATCACAAACATAAGCCGGAAAACCTGTTAAATCCGTCAAAGCCTTAGAAACAGCTTCATTAAATGCTTTCGGACTGTCATCTAAAAATTTACAACATTCGTCCCAAGTATCATTATTTAAGATATAGCAAGGGTCTGTCACGACATATTTTACAAGTGTATTCATCTTTACAACTCCTTTGTTTTTACACTATATTTATTATGTCGTGTTATTTTGGGAATGTACGCAAAAAAATGCACCCGTTTGTAACTTTTTTACTAATATTTTACTGATATTTCAAAATGTTAAATAAAAATATGGCGCCAGACATTCTAAAAAAATATTTGACGCCGGTGTTTAGAGATTATTTGTTGCCTTTTTGAGACTTCATAATTGTTTGGACCGTATCAAAAAGAGATTTATCAATAAGTTTGGGGTATATATGAGGATAAATTTTCCCCTTAATGAGAAATTCTCCATAATAAAATGGATTTTGTAGCATATTACTTATACAACCCTCAGAAATAAATTTGCCTTGTTTGTTTACCAATCCCAAGGAATGTGCCAGTTTAGTCAGTTGTTTTATTGTATATTCTCCGGTTGCATAAGCATTAAACAATTTTACAATAATTGGAGCCCGTTCAGTATCAAAAATAATATCAGATTTATTTTTTTGATTTTGGATATTTTTGTAACCAATGGGAGCCAATCCGGTATATTCTCCTCGAGATCTTTTATATTCAAGACTAAGGCGAATATGGTTTTTAAGTTCTGCAATATACAGATTTTTTATTAAATCAATCATATTAAATTTTCCTTTTATTATTAAAAACAATTTTGTATTGTCGTGTTTGAAAATAAATGTAAAACAGATTTTTAAAATATTTTTTTATTTATTTTTCAAATAATTAACCTGATTTACAAAATAAATAAGGTTGAATGTCAACTTCTTTACCTTAAGGGAAACAGGTTGTTTTTAAAGTTTGTGACGTTAACGACAATTTATTTTCTTGTTCTAAAACAGCTTCAACCGCAATTTTATAAAAGTTTATAAGATTATCCGTCATTTCAGTTAATTCAATATCCGTAACATCGGGATAAAGAATTGATAACTCGTCTTTGAGTTGGTTATATGTATCAGTCATATATTATAGAAGTATATGACTTGGCTTTTTCTACTAAATTTTTTGAGATGAATTTTCCAAATAGTATATTTTTTTGTTTTTTAACTTATGACATAGCGATGTTAAAGGTTGTTACGCTTATCATCCATAAAAACAAAAGTTAATTTTTAGACATAATGTCAAGAGATGGGGTAATATAATATTAAACTTTCCTTAATCTTTATTCTTATAAAATCACATTAGTATAAACTGATAAAGATTTTATAAGATGACTAAATACAATACATTATTTCCGACAAAATATTTGCAAGATCGTTTACATCTTTCTGCATTAAACGTTGAAGATATGAAAGAGAAACAATCAGTTGTTGAGCGTTGGAAATATGAAATAGATACAAAATCTATTTATACGAAAAAAGAAGAACAATTACAGTCAGATTTCTTAAATGATATTTTTGGAAAAGTTTTAGGTTATGCTTATGAGCGTGGGTTAGATGAATTAAATTTAGAAAAAGAACAAAAATCAAAAACTGACGGAACAAAGCCTGACGGTGTTTTGGGGTATCTGACAGCAGATAATAAAGATATTCGTGTTGTTATTGAGTTAAAAGACGCTTATACCAATCTAGACCATAAACAAAACCGCAAAAATGATAGCAGAACTCCAGTAGAACAAGCTTTCTCGTATGTTTCAAAATGTGGTGGTAAATGTAAATGGGTTATTGTATCTAATTTTGTGGAAATTCGTTTGTATCCGGCCAATGATTCATCGGTTTATCAATCTTTTAATATTGTAGATTTGATAAAATCTGAGAAATTTAAAGAATTTTATGCTTTATTAGCCAAAGATAATTTATTTATTCAAAGAGGAAATTCTAAAGTTGATGATTTGCTGAAGGTAAAAATTGAAGCAGATGAAAATATTACAAACGAATTTTATGGTGTTTATAAAAATTTAAGAAGTCAATTATTTAAACATATTAAAGAAAACAATCCTTCTATTGATGAGAATACAATATTAACCAAGTCACAAAAAATCTTAGACCGGATTATATTTATCTGTTTTTGTGAAGATTTAGGATTGTTGCCATACAAAGTATTTAAAGAAATTCTACATCAAACACAAACAGCCCGTTTCATTATGACGGATACAAGATTGTGGGAAGAAATCAAAGGTTTGTTTACAGCTATAGACAGAGGTTATCCGCAAGAAAATATCAATCGGTTTAATGGTGGTTTATTTAAAGCCGATGATGTCATTGATAATCTGATTATCCGGGATAGCATTTTAAAAGAAATTCTTTCTATTGAAAGATATAGCTTTGATTCAGACCTCAATGTCAATATCTTGGGACATATTTTTGAGCAATCAATTACAGATTTAGAAGAACTAAAATCAGTCATAAATGGCGAAAATTTTGATAAGAAAAAAGGTAAACGCAAAAAAGACGGTGTATTCTATACTCCTGAATATATTACAAAATATATCGTTAATGAAGCAGTTGGAAGTTGGTTGGAAGATAAGAAAAAAGAACTCGGTTATTATGAATTACCCAAAATTGATGATGAACAATGGAGAAGAATAAAAACAGGTAAAGTTCAAAAAAACAATAAAACAATTAAAGCGCATTTAAATTTTTGGTTAGAATATCGTAAAGCACTAGATAATATTAAAGTTTTGGATCCTGCCTGCGGTTCTGGTTCTTTTTTGGTTCAGGTATTTGATTACTTAAAAGAACAAAGAAATCAGGTAAATGAAGAAATCGCTACCTTTGAGGGAACACAATCTGAATTATTTAACCAAGATACACATATTTTATCAAACAATATTTATGGTGTAGATTTAAATGCTGAGTCTGTAGAGATTACAAAATTAGCTTTATGGCTAAAAACAGCCAACAAAAAAGATCCATTGACAGCTTTAGATAATAACATTAAATGCGGTAATTCATTAATAGATGATGTCACCGTTGCCGGTGATAAAGCTTTTAACTGGAACAAAGAATTTCCTGAAATTATGGAAAATGGAGGTTTTGATGTTGTAGTTGGAAATCCACCGTATATTTTTGCTAGAAATAAAAGTTTTAGTGAACGAGAAAAAAATTATTATTATAAAAAATATAAACAGGCCTTATATCAAATAAATACTTATGTATTATTTATTGAACAAGCATATAATTTAATTAAAAGACATAGTTATTTAGGATATATTGTTCCAAATACATTTTTAACGATTAATAGTTTTAAAGAGTTAAGAGCTTTTATTCTAAAAGAAACAAATGATATACAAATTATAAATATTTTTGATAAAGTTTTTAATGATGCTGCTGTTGATACTTGCATTATGATTCTGAAAAGAGAATTAGGAAGTAAGTTATCCTTAGGTGAAATGAGAGAACGGATATTAACTCTTAATCAAAATGTAGATAAGAAAGATGTCATGATTGATGAATATATTATTAATATATCAACACATCAGAATCCTATAATTTCTAAAATATTAAATAAAATAAATAGCAAGTCTCAAAAAATTCAAGATTTTTCAAATGTGGTAGCTGGCTTACAAGCATATGAAACAGGAAAAGGAACACCTAAACAAACAGAAGATATGAAAAAAAATAGAGTGTATCATTCCAACAATCCTATAAATACAACATATAAAAAATATCTTGAGGGAAGTGATGTATGTAGATATTTTTTAGGATGGAGTGGAGAATATTTAAGTTATGGTAATTGGCTTGCTGCTCCTAGAAAACCTGAGTATTATGAAAAAGAAAGGATACTTGTTCGGCAAATTCCTTCAAAACTTCCTTATTGCATTAATGCCGTTTACACTAATGAGAGGTTATTAAATGACAGGAATAGTATGATAATTTTAGATTTTAAAGAAAATCCTAAATTATTATTAGCATTATTGAATAGCAAATTAATGTCATTTTGGTTTATTTATACATTTGATAAATTACAAAGAGGAACATTCCCTCAATTTAAAGTGAATGAATTAAAACAATTTCCTATAGTGCAGATAAAACAAGAATTCAAAATAAATTTAATAAACTTTGCTGATATTATTTTATTACAAAATAAGGAACTGCATGAAAAGTCATCTCATTTTATAAATTTATTAAAAGCTGAATATGAAACTATAGAAATCTCGGGAAAATTAAATAATTGGTATGAATTAGATTGGAAGCAATTTACTAATGAATTAAAAAAGCAAAAAATTGTTTTTTCTGGTTCACAAAAGGATGATTGGTTTGAACGTTTTAATCGTGTATCCACTGAAATTAAAGAATTGCAAAAAACAATAGATGAAACAGATAAGCAAATTGACTCTTTAGTTTATAAACTCTACAATTTAACAAATGAGGAAATTAAAATTGTAGAGAATATGTGATGTCTTACTGTTATTTATGTGGTAAAAAGCTTTGTAATGAAAAGCCTGAACATATTATACCTAATGCATTCGGGGGACATCTGAAAAGCAGAAATATTTTATGTAGTGATTGTAATAATAAATTATCTGATATTGATAGGAAGCTATGCTCCGATTTAGAATTATTAACTAACTTTATTTCTCCCAAACGTGAAAACAACAAAAATACTATACCCATTATAGAGACAATATGTGATGGTGAAACATTTGATAGAATCTCAGATGGTTCTTATAGAAAGAATAAAAATAATATACAATTTGATGGAAAAACATTACATTTTAGTTTTTCCCATACTCCAAATTCAGAAGCTGAAAAAACAGATTTTCAAATATTACAAAACACTCTTAGACAATTTGCTAAAAAAAATAATAAAAATGATGAGTGGATACAACAACAAATTAGCAAAGCACTAAACCAGTCTGTTATTAATTCAAAAGAAAGTGGAATACATCATTTCCAATTTATTCCTAACAAATCAGGATATTCATTTTTGGGAAGCCTAAAAATTATCTTAGGTTTTTGTGCTTTTAAGAAGGTTGATAAAAAATATCTAGAAGTGGCTATTGAAATTTTGAAAAAACAAGATGTTAGTGCTTGTTATAAAATAGCCAATTACTTTAATGATAACAGCCAATTACCTAAAAATAGTGTATATCATACATTATACCTAAAAGGAAATACGATAAATAAAACATTATATGCAATTGTTTCTTTATATGGTATATTTAATATATTCTTCTTACTTTCCGATAGTTATGAAGGTGTAGAAATAGAAGAGAGTTATAACTATGATATTTTAAAAAATACACCTAGTCCTCATAATATGTCATATAATTTTTCTTTAGAACAAATAAACAGAATTTTAGTTGAAGATTGTGCTGTTACAATTATTCAGCAAAATTTCAATCAATTTATGAATTTTTTTATGTTGAGAGATCGACAAAATTATATTCTGAAAAAAATTGATGAAGTAAAACAATCTGTTTTTCAAAAATTAGTATTTAGAAATGAGATGCTTACAGAAGAAAACTATAGAAATAGCTTTACCTCATTATTCTTTGAAGCTATGAAAAAATGTCATAATATGGAGTTTTTACCAGAAGGTTGTTTTTATGATTTATCTAAAATTATTTTAGATAATATCCATACGTATGATTGGTATTGTTATAATAAAGAAATGTTATTATTTATGGGAAATAGTGTGACTATGTTATATAATTCTCATCCGAAAACTCAAGATGAATTATTCAATTTACTTACTTCCTATATAAATACATTTAGATGTGCCACTCCTGAAATTCAGCAAATGTATGATGAAAATAAAGAAGGACTAACAAAATTCATAATGGATTTCTATCGCAATGCTTTAAAAAATACAAATTATAAAGATTTCTTCTTAAAACAAGATTCCCTTAATCAAAAATAACTCATAATAACTTATTGTTTTTGTTTTAAATTCCCCAATCGTAGTAAAATGTCGTTGGTAAGTTGCGTTTTAGGGGCTCCCAATAAAGAAAATATACCGCATAATGTAAATAGTTAATGAGCAAAACACTATTTATGAAAGGAAAAAACTATGTGGTATGTAAAATTAAATAATACAATTCTTCCAATACCTTATCAATATTTTAGCGATTGCCTGGCTGAGTGTAAAAGATTGCAGCGGGTTATGGTGGCTGTGTTTTCTGAACCGGTATTGATTGGCTAAGTGTTTGATAAAGGAGATTTGAGATGTTGAAGAATTTTGAAAACTGGCTTTTGGAAAATAATTACAGCGCAAGCACCTCAGCCGATTATATGGGACGGATTGAAAGACTTTGCCGGAAAGAAGAATTTACGCTTGCTTATCTGGTTGAAAATATCGCTTCTATCCTGCCTCAATATGAAACTGCCGGTGAAAAATCAAGCTATGGCAAACGTTCACATACTTCTGTCAGACAAGCCTTAAGAAGATTTAAGATGTTTCTTGCGGCTGAAAAATTAGTATAAGGTTGGTATTATGACAGATATCAAAAGCTTAAACGATAATTTCAGAAAATCTTTTAACGGCGGAAAGGTTTTGTTGACTACCGGTATAAATGCTAAAAGACAAGAAGAAATTGCGGAAATTCTAAACCAAGTCAGATGTTTTAACAATTTTACCAAAGCTAACGACCCGTATAACGAACACGATTTTGGAAGTTTTGATTATAACGATGAAAAAATATATTGGAAAATTGATTACTATGACAAGGATTACCGTTATTTATCTGAAAATCCAAGCAATCCAGATATTACAAACCGAGTTATGACTATTATGTTAGCCAGCGAATATTAAATCCATAAATCTCATATTTCGACCCGTGGATAACGATTTTATTTTTAGTATAGGTTTTATTATGAAAAAGTAATTCTTAAGTCCACGGGTTGTTTATGGAGATTTAGAATAAACATAATAATACCTATTTACAATGTGTTATAACTATCAAAAGGAATCTGATATAAACGTCATGTCGTGATTCTTTGGGATTGTAAAACAGTTTTTTTATTATTTTTGATTAAATGTCGTTGATGTCATTAATTCGTAAAATCAACTTTTCGGTAACTTGGAAAAGAAGTTAACTTTTAATATAGCGATGTTAAAGGTTAAAAAATAAATTGTCATTGATGTCAAAAACTTTCAAATTCCAAACAAACAATGCGAAAATATAATTCTGTCACTGTCAAATTTGTTGTTAAAATATATTTTCATCTCTTTTATACAGTAAGCTTGTGTGTGAATTGTATTGTTATCTATCGGTTTTAAGTCTAAGCAATAAAATGGTAACTTTTCCCGTATCGTTGCTTTGAGAATGGCATTTTGTAGCTCCTGTTCGCTAAATCTTCCATGGTTAAATAATATATGAAAATGCCATTCGTCTGATATTCCCAACTCCGCAAAGGCTATAAATGACAAATGATGTTTATTCCAATTATTCATCAAACTCTTTTCAAATGCCTTCATAATGTTTCTTAAATGTTCCTTTGCATTATCCAAGTTGGCAGATTTTTTATTATCAGGAAGTTGAACCGTTAAAAAATAAGTTGGCTTGAAGGTATCGTTTAGCCATTTGTTAAATTCTTCTTTGATTGGAACAGATACATAAGATTCCATTTTTTGACCGCAGGATTCAGTTGTTTTATTTGATATAGGTGTCTTAAGGTTTTGATGAAATGGTTGTCTATGCGTCATTTTAGGTATCCCTTTTTAAGTATTTTGATAAAGGCTAATTCTGAGAGATACAAAAGACAGACATATATGCGTATAAACTATTTCTGAAATATAGTAATAAAATTTTGAGAGAAGAAGAAAACCGTCATACAAATATTTTTTTATTATCAGTAAGAATAATACCTCATACCTATATATAAACAGTACTCTTATTAATTATATCTCTTATACTCTATACATCACATAATAAGACAATATAACCAAGCAGAAGATAAACCCGTGATAACCAATGTCGCCTTACTTCTTTGACATATTGACGCGTGACTTTTAAGGATTGATACTTTCTTCTTTCGCGTCATGGTGTCATTGATAATTTTGGCGACATTTACTTTTATCATCTCTCTTCTGCTGCTTGTTATTGGTGATACATTGGGACGCAAGTCTTATTGTATCTGGTTTAACATTGTCTTTATTTGTCATGTATCTTCTGTATTTATCTTTTTTGTATTATTTCTTTTATTTATCTTTATTGTTATCTTTGGTATTTATTATATTTTTTATTGTTATTTATTGTTTTTAATTCATTATATTTTAAGTATAATAATAACAAAGGCCGCGCTTCCTGCTTCCTTGTATCCCGGACTGCCGAAACAGCTATACAAGATTATGATGGATCTTGGTAACCGGTTGATGATGATACTTTTTTATAGAATTGCGATTTTCAAAAATTCTACGTACAAAAATTCTAAAATAGTAAAAATCATCCATTAAGTGACATTGATGTCAGTTAATCATACTAGGCAATTTTAACCTGATGTTGTATATTGACGATAGGTTCCCAACTTCTCGGTATTTTGGAAAAGAAGTTAAAATATCTACTAAAAACGCATACATCTATTTTAAGCCTGCACGTAAAGGGCTCCTTCAATTTTGACTAATCATTTTTAAGCTTAGCCGATGAGGGGCAGAGGATAGGCATATCCCGACCGGAGAGTACAGGTGCGACAACCAGCAGGCCAGAGCCGTATGCTGTAACCTCTGGGGCTAGCCGTCGGAGCCAAAATAAATCGTCGGTAACGTCAAAAACTTTTATTTTAAGCAAGTTTCAAATCCGGCTTTGGATAAATGATAATCCCGAGACTCAGGCGAGATTCCAACTCAGACAAACTATTGAAAAATAAAGACTTTTTCTCAAACAAGTTCGGAAAATTCTCCCAAAATGACATTTTCAAATTTACAACACTCGAACTCGGTTAAGTACTTGATTTATAAAAGAAAAACGGCAGTTTTTGTACCTGCCGTTTGAAATGGGGATCCCAACGGGATTCGAACCCGTGTTGCAGCCTTGAGAGGGCCGCGTCCTAGGCCTCTAGACGATGGGACCGTTAAGACAAAAAATGTAATAGGCTATATTTGAAAAAAAAGCAAGTCCTTTTTTAGACCTGCTTATCTTTGAGGACAATTTCCTCCCAGGTTTTCAGACCTATCTTGCTCCAGTCAACCGGAATTTTATCTACCACTTGCATATCGGCGTAATAGCTCTCTTTGATATTTTCCAAAATCGTTTCAACCATCACAACCCGACGAGCCTTACGCAGTTGATCACGCACTTCAGGATGGATATAATCCAGAATAATCCGTTCTTCGGGACGGCGCATAAAAATAGCATGGTCATAGCCGTCATAGATTACCCGCGGCTCATCCGGATGCTCCTTTTTAGCCTGAAGGAAAATATACAAATCTCCTTCATCACCCTCTGCAATCACAAACTTATTTTCAGTCGTATAGCCGGACATCTGACTAATAATCCCTGCCCCGGGCAATCATCGAAAAATTAACGGGCTTTTCTTCCGGAGCTTTAAACAAAGCCGCAACAGCTTTCAGCGTTTGATTCAAATCGCCCTCGGCTTCACGGCTTCCGGCCGGCAAACCGCCGCAGGTATAGTAATGACCGTGGGTCAATTCAACAGGTGCATTTTCATAACTCATATCGGCTCTCCTGAGATTATTACTTTTACTTAATTCTATCATTTTAGACAAAATTAGTCAATATAAACCGTTTAAATCTGCAGTTATTTAAGCACATATTTATTAAAAAGCAATTAAATAATCCAATCTGTGCAGACAAAAATAAAGCCCTCCGTTTCCGTCAGGCTTTATTATCCGTTATTTCCCGAAAGATTTAATATTTAACCAAATGTTCCAAAAAAGCGCTTACAAAATCCGGACGGCGATTCTGATAATCCAGATAATAAGCATGCTCCCAAACATCACAGGTTATAATCGGTTTCAACCCGTGTGCCAACGGTGTATCTGCATTCGACGTTTTCATAACCGTCAGTTTGCCGTCTTTACCCTCTGCCAGCCAGGCCCACCCCGAACCGAATTGAGAAGTTGCGGCATTTTTAAACTCTTCCTTGAATTTTTCATAACTGCCGAAATCGCGGTCAATCTTAGCCCTCAATTCGCCTTGAGGTGCCTGACCGCCGTCTTTCATCATACAGTTCCAAAAAAACGTATGATTCCAAGCCTGAGCCGCATTGTTAAAAATAGCGCTGAATTCAGCCCGCCCGGCCGAAGTTTTAATCACTTCTTCCAAAGACATATTCTCAAATTCCGTATCTTTAACCAGCTTATTCAGATTATCGACATAAGCTTTATGGTGTTTCCCGTAATGAAACTCCATTGTCTTTTCTGAAATATAGGGTTCCAATGCATTTTTGGCATACGGCAGTTCCGGTAATTCAAAAGTCATATTCATTCTCCTTACTGATAATTCTCTATCTATATAAGCATTTATCAGCCTAATAACAAGACAAAAAACACTCCCCGGCCAAAATAAAAATATTTGCCCTTCTTAGCCAAAAATAAAATTCCGCCCCATTAAATATTGACACAATAATATAATTATGAC
>ERZ779906.196-NODE-196-length-22465-cov-7.02329_pt1 | contig 22465 bp, 16 predicted proteins | sample MGYA00511586_ERZ779906 | MGnify/ENA primary metagenome ERZ779906 (study PRJEB29588, sample SAMEA2158408) | human gut metagenome | biome: human gut; feature: human-associated habitat; material: faeces | place: Denmark | collected 2008/2010 ...
AATTTTAATCTTTAAATTCAAAAAGTATGAGAACCTTTAAATCATTGATGATAAGCTTATGTATGGGTACAACCCTATGCATGTGCTTACCACAAACCACGACAGCACAAACCGTAAGTTCAGGAGATTCCTGGACATGGGACAAAGGAACCATTGTGATTGATACTCCTGAACGTCCGGCCGGCCAAAAAAGCGTATTAGGCTTAACCACCCCTAAAATGGAGGTAGTCCGCGTAGGATTTGTCGGATTGGGAATGCGAGGCCCCGGAGCCGTAGAGCGCTTCACTTATATTCCCGGTACACAAATTGTGGCCCTTTGTGATTATGAAGCATCCCGTGCAGAAAAATGTCAGGATATCCTAAAGAAAGCATCTATGCCGAAAGCTGCCATTTATTCCGGAGAAAAGGGATATGAAGAATTATGTAAACGTACAGACATAGATTTAGTTTATATCGCCGCAGACTGGTTGCATCATTTTCCGGTAGCAAAATGCGCATTGGAAAACGGTAAAAATGTAGCTATTGAAGTTCCCTCGGCCATGAACCTGCAAGAATGCTGGGACTTAATCAACCTGAGTGAAAAAACCCGCAAGCATTGCATGATTCTTGAGAACTGTTGCTATGACTGGTTTGAAATGAATACACTGAATATGGCACAACAAGGTGTATTTGGCGAAGTAATCCGTGCCCAAGGAGCCTACATTCACAATTTAAGCCCGTTCTGGGATCATTATTGGAAAAACGGCAAAGAAGACAAACTGGGATGGCGTTTGGATTATAACATGAAACACCGGGGTGATGTATATGCCACTCACGGCCTGGGTCCTGTAGCACAAGCATTGGATATCCATCGTGGTGACCGTATAACCACTTTAGTAGCTATGGACACCAAATCTGTTGTTGGTAAAGATTTAGTGGAGAAGAGAACCGGCGAAGAATGTAAAGAATTCCGTAACGGAGACCATACCACCACCCTGCTTCGCACGGCAAATGGAAAAGTTATTGAAATCCAACATAATGTAATGACTCCCCAACCTTACAACCGCCTGTACCAACTGACAGGAAGCAAAGGGTTTGCCAATAAATATCCCGTTGAAGGATATGCTTTGGATGCAGCACAACTGACCGCATCGGGTGTGCAACCCAAAGTAGACGATTTGAACTCTCACGGATTCTTACCCCAGGCAGAAATGGAAGCACTTGTTGAGAAATACCAGCATCCTATTTTAAAGAAATATGGTGAAATGGCAAAAGAAGTCGGCGGCCATGGCGGTATGGACTTCATCATGGACAGCCGTCTGGTATATTGCCTGCAAAACGGACTGCCTTTGGACATGGATGTATATGACCTGGCCGAATGGTGCTGTTTGGCCGAACTGGGAGCTATCTCTATGGATAACGGCTGTGCGGCAGTAGCCTTCCCGGACTTCACACGAGGTGAATGGAACGTGACCAAAGGTTACAAACATGCATACGCTTCACCCGAAGACGAAAACGCAAGCATGGAAAAAGCAAAGGCTTTCACCGCAAAACTGAAAGAGCAGGGAGCTAAAGAATGGGCGAAAGAAGCTAAGAAGAAAAAGAAATAAACAGGAATAAACAAGAAAAAATGTGCCGGAAGTCACTCTGTCATAAAAGGCAGCCCAATTCTTCAGGCACATTTTTTATGCCGTCCGAACAACAACCGTTTCCGGATTTTATCGAGAATCAAAAAAAGGATGTAACCGGCATTCTTATAATTTCCGGCCAAAGCACTTCGACAGTGTCAAATTCAATCCGACACGCCATTTTGTCAAAGAAGTATACAGAAAGGGTGAAAAGGAACTGGAACACGCAGACCCCACATACGGTTTCAAGACGTCTTCTTCCAAGCACACTCAGGAAGAGCGATTCGGCATGCTGATGGAATATCTAAGGGAATACACCTTCATCACCCGCCAGGAATACCCTGTTCTCTTATATCCTATGATAGATTTCATCGAAAGGAACCCTGCCCCGTTCTCCCCAAATGCCTTTGTTCCCATCCCGTATGCCGCAAGGTATAACCATATTGATGCCTGCCCCATGGGGCAGCTTCAATAGTTTCTTCATCCGCCTGCTGTCAAAACCTTCCAGCGGACAAGTGTCATAGCCTTCGTTTGCCATGGCAATCATAAAGGTTTGGGCAGCAAGGGCACAGGATTTATTTACCGTCACACGCATATCGCATTCCGAAACTTCCAGCATCATAGGGCGGAACAGGCTGATGGTTCTCGCCAATATCACCCTGAAAAGCCCTAGAAGCCCGAAAAACCTTGCATAAATGAAAGGCATCAGTTTACCATAATACAGCTTCCTGTCCCTAATACGTTTTTCCTGACGCTCTTTCGGACTATTACGCCTGATATTTCCTTCTTCAAAGTCAAGCACAAATTTAGCACGCTTTTTATACAAATCCTGACGAGTAACAAAAACAACAATTTCCGAAGCCGTAGAAGCAGCCGACTGCCCTAAACAAGCTTCTGAAACTTTCGCCATCAGTCCGGGATTCGTTATTTGATAAAATTCCCACAATTGCATATTGGAACTATTGGGAGCCAGCGTAGCCAGTTCAAGACAATGTTTCACCTTTTCCGGGTCTATCGGTTTATTTTTATCATACCTCCGCACAGACCGGCGGAAGTTCAATACCTCTTCTAAATTCATTTCCTATTCAAATTAATAACTTTATTTCTTACTGAAACATTGCAGGATGACTTCTGCCATTTTCTTGGAACTGAACGGATTCTCTCCGGTAAACAGATTACCGTCAATAACGACTTTTGAAGTCATCGGAATCAATGCTTTCTCGTAGCGGGCACCTCTGTCTTTCAGTTCGGTTTCCAAATCGAAAGGCACGACCCTTTCCTTTCTTGCCAGAATTTCTTCAGCCCGGCTGAATCCTGTAAGCTTCTTATCTTTAACCAGATATTCGCCGGAAGCCAACGTCACATTCAACAATCCACAAACACCGTGACAAATGGCTGCCACCTTCTTTTCATTTTCATATTGCTTTTTTAAGATGGCTTGCAGGACAATATTATCCGGAAAATCATACATGGAACCATGTCCTCCCGCCAAATAAACGCAATCAAACTGAAATTCGGAAACTTCATCCAAACTTTTAGTATGCTGCAATACATTCTTAAATATGGAATCTTCCCAACAGGTTTTAGTTATCTCATCCATGAGTAAGGGATTCAAACTCTCCGGATCGATAGGAGTATCGCCTCCTTTGGGACTGGCAACGGTAATTTCTATTCCTTGCTTTTTGGCGCCGTGATAAATATGGGTGAGTTCGCTCAGCCATAATCCGGTTCTTAAATTCTTATTCACAAATTCGCCTTCTCCGGTTACTATTGCCAGTAATTTCAAGTTATCCATATTTATAGTTTTAGGGGTCATGCCTATATAACATAACCCCTATCCTATTGTATTCCAAACAGACAAATCATTAATATTATTTGGATTATTTCTTCATCCTTATAATAATCAAATGACAGATTTTACCGAGTCCTAACATTTTATAGGTTATTCTTGTAAATATTCGCCATCACCTTCTGGTATTGGTTCTCAATCTGCATATACGCCTGAAGATTCTTATAAATACTTTCCGTTTCCACAAAATATTCAATCAATGAAATTTGTCCTTCGGTCAATGCCTGCTTCAATAAATCCAGCGAACGGTACATCAAAGGGACATCATACGCATTCATGGCATCCTTCAACTGCTGCATCTCATTGAAAAGAGACATCAGGGAAGCCTCGACCCGGTCTTTAGCACTTTCTTGCATAAGCTGAGCGCTGATAGCCTGTGCCTTGGCTATCTTTACCTTTTTACGATTCTGAAACAAAGGCAAGGAGCCCCCTACCACAAAACCATTCATCGAAACCGCATCATCCGTGTTACGGCGAAAACCGGCTTCCAGTTTCGCCCTCATAACATTGTAATCATTGATTTCCTGTATGGCAGGATACGTGGTTTCAGCAAACTCCAAAGGCATGTTACCGTTCATGGCAAGCAGAGACTGCAAGGCAGTGCGGTGAGCTGCGCTGTTTTGGGCAACTTCCGTCTGCACATTCATACGCTCCATCTTGATTTTGTTGACTTCCAATATATTCGCATCACCGGTAGTCAGACGTTTTTCATAAAGTGCCTGTAATTCATCTGCATTTTTCATACGGATATCCATCAATGTCTTTTCCTGATTCAACAGAATAAGGTCCAGACAGAGATTCTTCGCATTCAGCAGAATATCCCGGCGGGCAGCCTGTTGTTGCTTATCCACCGCTTCGTTCTGCAAAGTAGCCTGCCGGTTGCGGGCAATATACTGAGTAGGAAAATCAAAACCTTGCGAAGCAACGAATTCCGTACCGTGACCACCTTCGGCACCATTACTGTAAAAAGAGCTGTAGCTCACCGTAGGATCAGGCAAGTTGTTGTTTGTCCGGTTTTCCATCTTGGTCGCATCGGCGGCATGTTTCTGTGCCTTGAGCTCTTTATTGTTCTGCTCGATGCTTTTCAAAATGTGCTCAATACTCTGGGCCTGCATCAGCAAGGGAGAGCAGAGGGCTATTATAACTAAGATTCGTTTCATATTATTTCTATTATTTCTTCTTTCGGTTCATCAGTTCATAAACAATCGGAATAATGAAAGCGTTCAGGAAAGTCGATGTCAAAAGACCTCCAAGAATAACTTTCGCCATCGGGCTTTGTATTTCATTACCCGGCAAATCGCCACGGAATGCCAAAGGTATCAAAGCCAGCGCGGAAGACAACGCAGTCATCAGGATAGGGTTCAAACGGTCTAACGAACCGTGAAGAATGCTTTCTTTCAAATCCATACCTTCTTCGCGCAACATATTGTAATGACTTATCAACAACATACCATTACGGGTAGCAATGCCAAACAACGAGATAAAGCCGATAATAGCCGGAATGCTTATCTCACCCGTTGTTATCATCAATGCAAATACCCCACCAATCAACGCCAAAGGCAAATTCAACAAAATGACTCCACTTTGGGCTGCATTCTTAAACTGGGTATAAAGCAACAGGAAGATAACCACGATACTCATAAACGAAGTGAGCATCAGCGTACGGCTGGCCGCCTGCTCGCTTTCAAACTGACCGCCATATTCCACATGATATCCTTCGGGAAGCTTGATTTGCGCATCAATCCGTTCCTGTATATCATTCACCACGCTGCGCAAATCACGACCGCTGGTATTGGCCGAAATCACAATCTTACGCTTCACGTTCTCACGGCTGATGGTATTCGGTCCCATGGCAGAAACCACATCGGCTACATAGTTGACAGGGATTTTCTGACCGTCACCGGTATCAATCATCAGGTTGCGCACCTTCTCCATCTCATCACGCACCTCATCCTTGGTACGGACAATAAGATTAAACGCTTTGCCTTCTTCATATACCTGTGAAACGACTTCACCCGCCATGTTCACTGATACAAACTCGGCAAACTCCGGTAAAGAAATACCGAATTTGGCAAGCATCTCGCGTTTGGGAACAATCTTGAGCTGCGGACGTTCGATTTGTTGTTCCACATTCAAGTCGGCAATACCCTCCACACTGCTGATGGCATCCTTTATCTGATTACCGATGGCAAACATCTTGTTCAAATCATTACCAAACAGTTTGATGGCAATGTTGGCCTTGGTACCCGAAAGCATGGCATCGATACGGTGGCTGATAGGTTGGCCTATTTCGATATTCGCACCGGTAATGGTAGATAACTTGGCACGCACATCGGCTACCAGTTCCTGGCGGGAACGGTCTTTCAATTCAAACGGGGCCTCAATTTCACTCACGTTAACCCCTAATGCATGCTCATCCAGTTCGGCACGTCCCGTTTTACGGGCTACAGTCTGTATTTCGGGAATAGACATCAGCAACTCTTCTGCACGGTGTCCCATTTTATCCGATTCTGCCAAAGAAATTCCCGGCAATGAACTGATATTAATGGTGAACGAACCTTCATTGAAAGATGGCAGGAAACTGCGTCCTAATGTAAAAAACATAACCAATGCCACCGCAAACAGTCCACCCGTAAAACCCAATACTGCGGATTTATGATTCAAGGACCATAACAAGGCATTGCGGTAATGCTTTTTCATCCATACGGCCACAAATGCCTCTTTGGGCAATCCTTTGCTTTTATTATTACCTAACAGATAGCTGCACAGTACCGGAGTCAGTGTCAAAGCCACTACCGTAGAAGCAAACAACGCCACAATAAAGGCAATGCCCAACGGAACCAGCATACGCCCTTCCATTCCTGTCAGGAAAAACAAAGGAACAAAGCTGACTACAATAATCAAGGTAGAGTTCAAGATAGGCATACGCACTTCCTTCGAAGCATTGAACACGACTTCAATCACGCTCTTACGTTCCCCTTCGGGCAACAAGCGATTCTCACGCAAGTGCTTCCATACATTTTCCACATCCACAATGGCATCATCCACCAACGAACCAATGGCAATGGCCATACCACCCAAACTCATGGTATTGATGGTGAGTCCCATATAGTGAAGAGTCAATATAGAAACAATCAATGACAACGGAAGGGTTACCAATGAAATAACCGTGGTACGTACATTGGCAAGGAACAGGAAGAGAACAATCACCACAAAAACAGCACCTTCATACAACGAATCCTTCACATTACCGATAGAGCTTTCAATAAAACGGCTCTGACGGAAAATATCTGTAGAAACGTGTACATCAGCCGGAAGATTCTTCTGCAAATCCTTCAATGCGGCTTCCAACTGCTCTGTCAGTTCAATAGTCCCGGTCTTGGGTTGTTTGGTAACGGTCAGCAGTACGGCAGGTTTTCCTCTCTCCGAAGCAGTACCCAGTTTGGGTTCCTGCGAACCAATCTTCACATCGGCAATATCCTCCAATGTAACGGGCACCCCTTCCACCGTCTTGATGACGGAACGTGACAACTGAGCCACATCATGACTGGAAAGCACCCCGCGAACAATATATTCGTTTCCATATTCATAAATCACTCCGCCATTGGCATTCTGATTCATGTTACGGGTAACGTTCATCACCTCTGCCAACGTAACATTGTAATGTTTCATGCGGGCAGGGTCAAGCAACACCTGATATTCCTTGATATCACCTCCCAGCACGGCAACCTGTGCCACACCTCCCGTAGAGAGCAGGCGCGGACGGATAGTCCAGTCTGCCAGTGTACGGAGATCGAGCATGGAAGTAGTATCCGAAGTCAGACCGATAATCAGCAACTCACCTAAAATAGAAGACTGAGGTCCCATGGTAGGTTTACCTACATTCTCGGGCAGCTCCTCGCTGACCAAGGACAATTTCTCACTGACAATCTGACGGGCCAGATAGATATCGGTATCCCATTCAAATTCCACCCACACAACGGAAAAGCCATTGGTGGAAGATGAACGCACCCGGCGCACATGGGTCGCACCGTTCACGGCAGTTTCTACAGGAAAGGTTACCAATTGTTCCACCTCTTCGGCTGCCATACCATTCGCTTCGGTCATAATCACTACAGTCGGTGCATTCAAAATTCAAATCGGGGAACACATCGACTTCCGTATGAAAAGCCGTGTAAGTACCGCCGATAAGCAGCAAAACCGACGCCACCAGAACCAATATACGGTTCTGAAGGGAAAAATGTATAATCTTATTTAGCATAGGACGGCTGATTAATGTTCATGACTATGAGCCGGAATCGCATTGCTGGCCGACGCTAATTTCACCTGATAAGCTCCCTTTGTTACCACACGGTCACCGGCTTTCAAACCGGTCAGAATCTGCACTTTCTTTCCGTTGCTCGCTCCCAAAGTTACCTCCTGTTTCTTATATCCTTCCTCATCCAGTTGCAGATAAACAAAGTACAAACCTTGTTCTTCGGTCAGTGCCGTAACAGGCAAGGCCAGCACATCGGGCATTTCCGACGAGAGCAGATACACCTCCACATACGAACCGGGAATCACATCTCCCCGATTATCAAATTCGAAAGTTACAGGCACATAAAAAGAAGTACCACCGGATGCTTTACCATAAGAAAGCAGACGCCCTTTCAACTCACCCAGCTCATATACCTTATTATCGTATGGAGTCTTGAAGTTTGCCGACTGGATGCTATGCAGATAACCATAATATTTCTCGGAAACATCTGCACGAAGGAACAGACGACGGTTCTGAGTGATACTCACCAAAGGCTGGCCTACCGACACATAGTCACCTTCCTGCACCAGACAATTCTTGATATAACCACCTAAAGGAGCTGTGACGGACACACCTGTCTTGGTCTGGTTCTTTGAAATAGCCTCGTATGCCAATAATGCATTTTCATAACTCTCCTTAATGGCATTGAAATCTTTCTGCGATATTATCTGACTTTTTACCAACTTGGCGGCACGTTCATATTCTTTTTTGGCGGTTTCATATGCGATACGGGTACGTTTTACAGGGTCTCCGTCCGGCATATTCTCAGCAGAGATATTCAGAATGGGAGCCCCCTTGCTCACACTCATACCGTCCGTTACCGGATGGCGGAAAGAAACCACACCGGCTACATTGGCGACTACTACGCTTTCATCGCCTTGTGCTGCCTGCACCTGACCGCTGGTCGTTATCACCTGACGGAATGATTCAGGCCGGATTATTTCCGATTCTACCCCGGCTGCTTTTGCTTTTTCTGGAGCCAGAATTATCTCATCGGAATGTCCGGCTGCAGAAGCTTCCGCTTCATGATTATGCCCTTCGTGACCTTCATTCTCATGGTCGTGGTTTTCTTTTTCATGGTCATGCCCTTCGTGATTATGGTCATGCCCTTCGTGGTCGTGATTATGTGCTTCCTCCGTTCCATGATCGTGTCCTTCGTGATCATGACCCGATTTACTGTTGCAAGAGCCTAAGAGGAACAAGCCTAAGACTCCCATAAAGATAAGTTTCTTCATGATGATATTATTTGTTCTTACTTTTTATTAAATGCAAAATTAGTGTAAAGAAAATGCAACAAAGTTGCGGATAAAAAGATAAACTTTCTATCTGTTAAGCAAGAACATCGCAAGGAGGAGCACGCAACCCCTTTACGTGGGGAAGACACGTAGAATGCAGTTTTTCTAAATAGTAATTATAAGGTAATGTGTTGTGTTCTGTCAACCGCAATGAAAGCGCCAATACATCCGTCACCGTATATAACAGCAAACAAAACGAATAATCAGGAGAAACACTGTCTTGGGCCCGATCCGGAGTTACACTTTTAAACTTGGTCACACATCCGGCATTACATGTATGATTCTCATCAGAACTATTATTATGCTGCTGATGCTGCACGGAACATTGACAGCCGCACAAAGTCATATCATGCTGCAAACAAAGAATTTCCCGGTGATGATGATGAGGCAGAACAGATGCTGTCAACATGATAATGCTGACCAACATCAATACCCATGCTATGTATCGTCTCCGTTTCATCGGGCACAAAAATAGGTGTTTATCATGTAAATTCCAAAAAGAAAGCATGGTAAATGCCGAATTCTCAGCAATTACCATGCTTTCTTATTATCTTTTACATACAAAGCTTACCAAATAGAGACACGTTTTTCAGGAGCCAAATACATAGGATCCCCCTCTTTAATGCCAAAAGCATCATACCATGCACCTATTTGAGGGAGTGCTCCGTTCACACGCCATCTGCCCAATGAATGTGGATCAGACTTGGTTTGCAAACGAATCTGCTCGTCGCGGATATTGCCAGCCCACACTCCGGCGTATGACAAGAAGAAGCGCTGTTCCGGAGTAAATCCGTCTTTTACCGGCAGGGGAGCATCTTTTGTCGCATTCTTGAACGCCTGGAAAGAAACCTGCAAACCACCATGATCGGCTATATTCTCACCTAAAGTCAAAGAACCGTTGGCATTGAGTCCCGGCAAAACCTGGATGCTATCAAAGAAATTCACCATTACCTGAGCACGTTCTTCAAAACGTTTGGCATCTTCGGCTGTCCACCAATCTTTCAAATTACCATCCTTATCAAACTGACGTCCCTGATCATCGAATCCATGAGTCATTTCATGACCGATAACCACGCCAATAGCTCCATAATTAAATGCATCATCAGCATTCATATCAAAAAACGGATATTGAAGAATACCCGCCGGAAAACAAATCTCATTCGTGGTCGGATTATAATATGCATTGACAGTCTGCGGAGTCATTCCCCATTCATCTCTGTCAACCGGCTTTCCTGCCTTGGATAACATATAATCCAGTTCGAATTCTGTAGCACGCTTCACATTGGCCCAATAAGAATCTTTTTCAATATTCAAACCGGTATAATCCCTCCACTTATCAGGATAGCCTACCTTTACATAAAAAGAATTCAACTTCTCAATAGCTTTAATCTTTGTGCTATCACCCATCCATTCCAAATTCCGAATACGTTCTCCCAATGCGGTCTGCAGATTCTTTACCAACTGCACCATACGTTCTTTTGCGGCTGCCGGAAAATATTTCTCCACATACATCTGACCTACCGCTTCACCCAGTACTCCATTTACAGTACTTACAGCACGCTTCCAACGAGGTTGGTTAGCCTGTTTGCCGGATAGTGTTTTTCCATAAAAATCAAAATTTTGTGCCACCAAATCATCACTCAAGTAACCGGCAGCCCTGTCTATCAGACTCCATTGCATATAAGCGATCTGATTTTCAACCGGCAAGCTATTGATAATTTTCTCAACCTCTTTAATCGGCTCCACTTGAGAAACACTCAGTTCAGTCACCCCTTTCACGCCTATACCATTCAAGAAAGCATCCCAGTCAATGCCCGGAATCTCTTTCTTTAATTCATCCAAAGACATTTTATGATAATTGGCCGCAGGGTTACGCTGTTCCACCGCACTGAAAGAAGCTTTTGCAATACGGGTTTCGATATCCATTACAGCCTCCATTTTCTTTTTAGCGGCAGCCTCATCAAACCCAGCCAATTGGAACATCTTTACAATATGTTCCTTATACTTATTACGGATATTGACAGTCACATCATCATTGTCCAGATAATATTCTTTTTCACCCAGACTGATACCCCCTTGATACAATTGAAACAAATTGCTCTTGCTGTCCATGATATCGGCACCCACATAGAAACTGAAATAAGGGAATACACCGCTATGAGCCAGTTCCGCCATCAAAGGAACTATTTCCGATTTATCCTTCACTGAAGCAATCTTTTCCAAATCAGCTTGAATAGGAGTTACTCCATCCGCATTCAGTTTCACACTATCCATAGCCAAATTATAGATATCCCCTATTTTCTGACCTATTGTACCTTGCGCATTCTGCCCGGCAGCAATTTCCACAATCAATCCTTTCAGTTGTTCCCGATTATTTTCAGCAAGCATATCGAATGAGCCAAAACGGGAATATTCATTGGTCAGAGGGTGTTTCTTCATCCATCCGCCACAAGCATACTGATAAAAATCAGCTCCTTGAACAGCCGTAGTGTCCAAATTTGTCAAGTCTATACCCGAAGTCATGACGGCTTCCTTTTTACTGTCGCATCCGGCAGCTACTGCCAGAGCCAATACAGCCATTGGTAAATAATGTTTTGCTTTCATTTGTTCTATATATATGATACATACTTTAACTTCCCTGCATCTCTTCTAATTCCATAGAAACGGTCTCCCATTCTTCTACCGTCTGATCCAAGTCCTTTTTCAGTTTCTGATGCTTTTCATACAAAGCCATATCCGATGCACCTTCGGGAGTAGCCATATCAGCTTCCACCTCGCCAATCTCAGTTTCCAGCTTTTCTATTTTCTGTTCACAATCCGCAATTCGTTTCTCCAATTTGCGAATTTTCTTATTCAATTCCTTTTGCGCCTCATAAGATAATTTGTTCTCACTAACCGTTTCGGGTTCTTCCTTTTTAGTGGCAGACACAGTAGGAGAAGCCGAAAGCTGCAACTCATTCAGACTCTCTATTTTCTTTTTCTGTAAAAAATCATAAATGCCGCCAATGTGTTCTTTTACTACTCCACCTCCGAATTCATAAACTTTGGTCACCAGTCCATCCAAGAACTCACGGTCATGAGAAACAACAATCACCGTTCCATCAAATTCCTTGATAGCTTCTTTCAATACATCCTTTGAGCGCATATCCAGATGGTTGGTAGGTTCGTCCAAAATAAGGAAATTCACCGGTTCTAACAAAAGTTTTATCATGGCAAGACGACTCCGCTCCCCACCCGACAGTACCTTTACTTTTTTATCAGAAGCCTCACCTCCAAACATGAATGCTCCCAGAATATCACGAATCTTCAAACGAATATCCCCTTTTGCCACATAATCAATCGTATCAAAGACACTCAGATTTTCATCCAACATCTGAGCCTGATTCTGAGCAAAATAACCAATCTGTACGTTGTGCCCGATGGTCAGTTTACCTTCGTATGGGATTTCGTCCATTATACATTTCACCAAAGTGGACTTACCTTCCCCATTCTTTCCGACAAAAGCCACCTTCTCACCTCGATTAATAGTCAAAGTCACATCGTGAAAAACGATATGACTGCCATATGCTTTCTTCACCCCGTCACAAATGACCGGATAATTGCCGGAACGCATGGCAGGCGGAAACTTCAACCGCAAGGCTGAATTATCTTCATCATCAATTTCAATAGGAACTATTTTTTCCAATTGCTTGATGCGGCTCTGCACCTGTACAGCCTTGGTAGCCTTATAACGGAAACGCTCTATGAAATCTTCCGTATCCTGAATTTGCTTCTGCTGGTTCTCGTATGCACGCAATTGCTGCTCACGACGTTCTTTGCGCAATACCACAAACTCATCGTAAGCCACTTTATAATCATAGATATGCCCGCAAGATATTTCAATCGTACGATTGGTCACATTATTAATAAATGCACGGTCGTGGCTCACCAATACAACGGCTCCCGCACTTGTCTTCAAAAAGTTTTCCAACCATTGAATGCTTTCTATATCCAAATGATTGGTAGGCTCGTCCAACAGCAACACATCGGGCCGTCGCAACAGCAACTTGGCCAACTCTATACGCATACGCCATCCACCACTGAACTCAGATGTAGGACGGTTAAAATCCTCCCGGCTAAATCCCAACCCCATCAATGTACGTTCTATCTCAGCTGTATAATTGGTACCTCCCATCATCAAAAAGCGTTCATTGTCATGGGTGAATTTCTCAATCAGTTTATGATAGTTTTCTGAATCATAATCTGTTCTATCCGCCAACTCCTGATTCATTCTCTCAATACTAGCCTGCAAGTCAAAGATATGTTCAAAAGCCATCTCCGCCTCTTCCATCACAGTATGTTTATCACTCAGAATCATGACTTGAGGCAGATAGCCTATCGTCACATCACGCGGAACAGAAACACTACCTGAAGTAGGCGCCTGTATTCCTGCCAATATCTTAAGCATAGTAGACTTACCGGCCCCATTCTTCCCGACCAGCGCAATACGATCTCTCTTATTGATAACGTATGACACATCCTCAAACAGAGGCGTTACTCCAAACTCTACTTTCAAATTATCTACTGAAACCATTCGTTTTTATCCTTTTGCAAAAGTGGCAACAAATATACGGTTTTATATGTAAAAAAGACAAAATACAAGTAAATAAAAAAAGTCCTCATCCTTAACAAATAGGACAAAAGTATTAAAACGTGTTAGAAAACATATTTTTTTAGTTGTTTTATTTGCAAAATCCACTAAAACACGTACCTTTGCAACGTGTTTTTCATAGTATTAGATTTAAGGTTAACAAAGGTTGGAGCAAGGCGTTGCTCCTTTTTTTATGTCTACATTTTCCTCATACTTAAATATTGACTTAGCTCAACCAAGCAAAATTTATCTGTAATACAAAAAATGACTGCTTCATTCTCATGAAGCAGCCACCAACAAAATACACGACGTAACACAACTATGTTTTACACATATCAGTTATTTAATATCGATTCCACAAGGATTGAGTCCCGGACCACCACCTGTATATCCCCTACTTTCTCCTGTGTCCCATGGAGAAATCCAAAAAGCATATAAATCTCCACAAGTAACATAAAACTTCACTTTAACTATCTTGCCTGAAAGAGCAGCAAGTTTTTTACCTGATTTCCAAGTTACCAATTGTTTAGTACTGCTCAAATCATTCATTTCCTTACAATCCTCTCTGGAAAATCCCGTAATCACATTACCATTTTCATCCATTATCTCCACCTGCAAATCCTTTGCTTGTGCATTCACAAAAAACAAATCCGTTAATCTTATTATCACACCTTAAATGGTTACAATAAAGACTAACGGATTTCCCTATTCTAGTTTTAAAACTATATCCAACACCTCAGATAAAACGAATCTGAATCATCCCTCCATAAGGATTAAAATCGAAAAGAACCTTATCAGCATCCTTCTTTAGAAAAAGCTTTTTCCCATCTTGCCTAATCTCCTAAACTCTGTTTCCCACAGATTTTAATACCATAGTCAGTGGTTCTGTAAATAATTGTGCATTCATATCAAATGAGGAGTTATGTCATAGCCATTTTCTAGCACATTCAAGCGATTTTTTTCTCGTTCTTTTGTATAGGCAACTACCTCTCTAAATGTACCCACCCATATTTCATTTTCCATAGCCTTTACCTTATTCCCACAATATTTTAGGATTTTGAAAAGCATCATATCCCTGCGATATTCCATGTATCATTGCCAACTCCCCATCTACCAGAGTTTACCAAGCTTTCCACCCATTTATCTAAAGACGCAGGAGTCGATTTCGACTTATCTCCCCCGATGGGATATTGTTCGGTACATGTACCTACCCTGTTCTTATCAAATGATAACTGATAGCACACACTCTGTCACCCTTATAAGGTGCCACATAAACATCTTGTGTGAACCCGTTATCCCTGATCTCAGCCCCTGTCTGTTTCACCAATTCTATTCGAGGCGATGATTCCGGCATAGAAACATACTCTTCATATACTCCCGGACGGACAAGTATAGATATTGTTTTCTTGCCACCACCAACTGCCGCATTCACTGCTTCCTGAACTGTAAAGAAATCCCCACTCCCATCTTTCGCCACCACATAATCATAACGTCGCACATATTTTGCCAAAGCCGGCACTTCTTCCATCAAAGCGTCCACAACCAACCCGGCAACTAGACGTCCACCATATATATATTCAAGTGAGTATTGTCAATTTTCCCTTCCGGACAAAATTCATATTGTCCGGAAGGAATCCACATAAACAATTTTCTTGAATTCTCGACTCCCATACCGGTAACCAAGTCATGGATCAATTTATTCAAATCAATAAAAGATACATTCATTTCTCCGGCTACCCGACGGGGAGATTCCAGATATTTCCCATGGGTATCAACCAATACCGGACCTTCTTTTTCATAACTACCCTTTATCTCCGTCACACCTTTAGGGGGGGGGAAAATTACGACGAACTATAGAATTGAACAGTACAGGATTTCCTCCCTTAGCACATGTTCCATTCACAAAACGTCTTAAATTATCATCAAAGGTACTTCCGGATTCTGTATGTAATGTGACTCTAGATTTCTCATCATTATGCCCGAATTGAATAAATACATAATCACCTTTATGAATTTTAGAAAGCACTACATCCCAACGTCCTTCATTGATAAAACTGAGTGAACTTCATCCATTCATAGCGTGATTATCTTCCGTAAAATATCCGAGAAGCATTTGTCCCCAACCACGCTCTATATTACCATTCTTCAGACTTTTATTCGCCATGGTAGAATCACCAATCATAAAAATAGTAATGGGCTCTTTTCTCTCAGCAATAAAAGCCGATAACAGGAGTAAAGCACATAAAACAAGTAATACTTTTAATTTCATGTTTTTCATATACATTTTATAAGTTAAAAGATTTAGGCAAAAGTAAACAAGAAAAGAAACCATAAAAAATGATACAAGAATATAGAAATTTGCTCAAAATCAATAGTTCAATTACTCTTTCAGTAAATAAGAACTAATAAAAAGATGTTCAAACAACATCAATTTGCCACTTGAACATTTTTTCAATTCTTCAAATTCATATCGAAACATCGAAGGTTCTCCCCAATAGACAAACTCTTCCAAAAAGGCAAAATATGAATGTCCAACTGTCAGAATGATGCAGGCAAAGAAAGTAACTGATACATCAATGTATGTGCCATACGTTCTTGACCATTGGTATTAGGATGCAAACGATCATACCCCGAATCATAGAAATAAATAAGTTGTTCTTCAATCATCGGATTCATACCTGTAACCGAATTAAAATCTATTACAGGAACTCCCCACAAATTACCTGCTTCCTTAATGGCCTGTACATAAGCGTCCACATATTCTCCGCATTTATTCTGATAGCTTTCATCCGGTTGTACATTCTTTTCGCCGAATTCCGCTAAAGAACGATGCAATGGGGTCAACAAAACAATTTGTTTATCGGGAAACAATTTTTTCAAATGACTCAAACCAATATTAATACGGCCTTTATACGTATCATTCGTCATTATAGGAACACGCCTTTTACGCGTTTCCAGTTTTTTAGTTTCACCACGGGCAGCCATCACCTGCTCTTCTTTCTCTGCAAACCAAGTCCCGACAGGTACACTGCTATTAAAATCATTTGTCCCCATCAAAACCACGATGGCATCAACCTCTTCTCCATGCTCCTTTTTCAATTGTTCTGCCTGACGGGGTACATCATTCCATTGACGTCCACTCACTCCATACACATAAGGAGTGATATCCAACCATTCTTTCAAAAAATCCCAATACTTTTTTATGTTATCTCCATAACAATTGGGATCAGTTATCGAGTCTCCTATATAACCAACCTTTTTTCCATACCATGGATGCCGGATATAACCTTTATTACATGATTCTTTTCCACAAAGAAACGTTTCCTGTCCGTGTAACAGCAACGGACATGCTAATAAAAAAGCAAATACAATAAACTGTCTGTTTTTCATAAGTAACTGTTATTTTTTCAATCAGTAAAGTGACATCAAAGATATAAAATAAGAAATAGAAAAACAGCTATCACATACTTTTATTTTCATTTGCCCTCTTCTATCATTCATAAGACAAAAAGTCCGAAAGGTCATAATAAACAAAACTTTACATTTTTAAATTAATTTGTTAACAAGGTGCGATATATTTATAAAGCATGTTATAAAACGGCGAAATACAGACTAAAAACTTGCTATTATAAACAAAGTCCGTATCTTTGCAGTGTGTTTTTCATAGTATTAGATTTAAGGTTAACAAAAGATTGGCTGTCTGGGATAGATAGCCTTTTTTTATGCTTTAAAACAGGAGAATTTCTTCATAAAAATTCAATATCCCAACAATAGCATTCTTCAAATGCCACCCAACCGAACACAACAAAAGTCAATAAGAAAAAGCAATACGTATATCTATCCATCGAGGCAATTTATGAATTACCTAGTCTTAACTAACGTTTATCCTATATATTTTTTGATTTATTTCAATAAAAGAAGACACTCTCATCACTGAGAATGTCCCCTATATTTAAACGAAACTTTAAAGAGAATTATATACTTCAAATCTTATCTTCTATTCCACCATACTCGTTGCTCACGGCTATCATCACCATTCAAATCTGCTTTCACGGCAGCTTCATAATTTTCAAGATTACCTTGATAAATTTCGCTATCAAATTGATGGCGATAAGGGATGTGATCAATCGTTGTACAAACCGGACCGACTTCTAGTTTCGGAATATCAAAACGACGCCAGTCAGACCATGCCTCAAAACCATCAGCCATGAAGCCACTGATCCAGCGCTGAAGAGCAATTTTATTAATTTTATCAGCATCAGTACCCGTATAAGCAACTGCTTCCTGTGCCAAATATTCATCAACACCTTCGGCTCCCCATTGTTCAAATGATGCCTTCACACCGGCTGCATAAAGTTGGGCAGGATCAGCTTGAATCCAGCCACGCTGAGCAGCTTCAGCCTCGATAAGTAGCATACGAGAAGCAGTAATAATAGGGAAAGTAGAGGTTACCTGTGTGAGAGAAGGATTATAAAAACAGCAGACTTTATTCCACGTGTTCACATCTGCAGACTCAATACCCAAAGGCATACCTTGGTATTTATCAAAATTCTTCAGGTCTTCATCCGTCACGCCCGCCTCTGCCTGTGTCTTGCCAAAAGGAATCAGCGAACAAGTAGAGAACAGACGGTTGTCCTTCAATTCCTTCAACTGATCTACATAATACTTATTAGGAACAAAATTATAATTATGGTTTACGCCATTATAATATAAATATCCCACAGTATTGGCCTCAAAAGTATAATTCAAATTATAGGCATTTTCTTCAATACCGCCATCAGCGTAAGCTTGAGCAAAACGCGAGCGTCCTTCGGCAGGATCCACATCTGCCAGTTTTATAGCAAGCATCATACGGGTAGAAGCATTCAGTTTCTTCCATGCACGAATGTCACCATCGAACAGGATGTCGGCTGTGCTCAACGAGCCACTTTCATTAAACTGATTATACGCTTCCCTCAAATCGGCATCTAACTTAGCATAAATCGTTTCCTGTGAATCAAATACCGGAGTAAAATTTTCCTCACCTGCCTGAAATGCTTCTGTGTAAGGAAGTGGCCCTAGAGCATCTGTAAGGTGCATATAGATGAATCCCATCAATGTACGTGCAACCGCAATCTGATTAGCATTATCACCAAACTGTACAATGGCAGGTTTACCTTTTTCAGCCTCATCACTATTAAAGTCAATAATCTTCTGGCAGTTCTTCAACGGATAAAGATAATAAGAACTTGTACTCATAGTAGGTCCGCCAAACGCACCATACTGATTATTATTTTTCTCGGACATATACCCCGGATACATTTGCGTCCACGGGTAATAATAATTTGAGTTCATAGAGAAGTATTTCACATAAGTACAAGCGTATGTAAACAACATACCAGTATTAGCCTCCGACGGTTCATTGGGATCTTTGTTAATATCGCCAAAGTCAGTCATATCACACGCTGTGAATGTTGCTGCAAAACTCAGAGATAAAAGTAATAATTTAATATATTTCATAATGATTCTTCGTTTTATGGTTTAAAAAGCAAGATTAACGGTAAAACCTATCGAACGGGTTGCAGCGGCATTACCACCTTCAAAATATCCCATACCAATTTCAGACACATCCACATTAGGACAAGCTGAGTAGATCAACCATGGATTGGAAGCATTAATTGCCACACTGGCACGACTCAGACCGATATTTAGTTTCTTCAAAGTTTGTGACGGGAAAACATACGACAATGACACTTCACGAAGTTTCACGTAAGTACGGTCATACACCCATTCTTCCCATACACGGGAAGCTGTGGTATAATATAGTTTAGCATTGACATAGGTATCTACCTTATTGCCATTCTGATCCACACCAGTCATGTGGATACCACCACCTTTGCTTACCGGTTCACGAACATTGACGCCACGGTCATTAAGTTCAGCTGTTTTATCAAGAATACCGCTACTGCTACCCCACATATTAGTATAGGATACAATCTGTCCGCCTACAGAGAAATCAATATTAGCCGACAGACGGAAATTCTTAAAACTGATACTAGTATTAAAACCACCAGTGAAATCCGGATGGAAGTTACCCAGTTCATCTAGTGTATTCTGATTGTAAGTAGGTACATATTCACCACCATACAACGCCTTCTGCGAAGCACTCAATTCATGGAAGATTATATTGCCATTGTCATCACGTTCCCATGTATTACCGGTTATCACACCAAGTGATTTACCAACCATAGCATAATTATACAAACGAGTTGTGAATGAAGTCCAATAAATAGAATAAGAATCCACTCCATCAGCTAGTTCCACCAGTTTATTACTATTCTTCGCTATATTGAAATTCATTTCCCATTTCCAGTTCTTAGTGGAAACAGGCATCCCGCCCAAACTCAATTCAACACCCCGATTACGAATTAAACCAGCATTCATCTTACGAGTGGAATACCCCGATTGCGGAGCAGAGGTTACGGAGATTATCTGATCTTTGTCATCCCGGGTATAATAGTTGAAATCACCCCATAAACGATTATTGAACAAACGGAATTCCGTACCTATTTCATACGAAGTGGAAATAGACGGCTCGATATTATAATTTTTCTGAGAAGAAGGTTCATACATTGTAACATGTGAACCATAACTGGTATCCAGCGAATAAGTAGGATAAATATTGTAAGCATTGAGCGTAGTACCTACTTGAGCCGCACTAGCACGCAGTTTCCAAAAGTTCAGCCATTCTGCATTCACCCATTTGTGAGCAAGGACAGAAGCGGAAAGGGCACCATACCAATAGCTGTTATGATTAGGACTCAATGTGGAAGACATATCGTTACGAACAGAAGCGTCAAGAAAATAAGTATCATCCCAGCCCATGGTAGCTGTGGCATAAACACTACGTTCTTTGTAATGTGTTTTCTCATTATAGGCTAAAGCAATAGTACCCGATGAAGCAGCCAAATTATAGTAATCGTCCAAAGACAAATCATAATTCGTATTGGTGTATGCATATAAATTATCGTACGTATAGTCACGTGCTTCTGCAAAAAGAGCTGCGTCTACCGTTAGTTTATCTTTAAAAAATGATTGTCCCCAAGTTAAACGTCCTTGTACAGTCAAATCAATCAAACTGCTTTGATCCTGACGATAATTTGACCGGAAATTAATAGATCCTGAAGGGCGTTCTCGTTCCAATTTGTAACCACGTATGTTACCATTTACGCGTACCCCTGCCTTCAAGTTATAAGGAAGGTCCACAGACACATCACCACTGAATACATTCCATTGATAAATGGTGCGATGATTATATTCATGAAATAAAGCATACGGATTATCATGGAATGCAGCACTTTGATTATTCACACTGTTGATATTCCACGTCCTCCATGATCCGTCCGGACGTTTATAGTCCTTATAATCTTTTAAATTGACATTGGTCTGTCCCCATTGGGTATATTCCTGCAAAACGGTACGTGAACCGTTATATCCACTTTCGGCAGCATTATGATCCTGACGATAAGTATATTTATAATCCAATGACACATTCATCCACGGTGTGGGTTTGAAATTTGTCTTGAACCCTAAGAAACGGCGAATAGCATCCGAATTGGGCTGCACACCAGTACGATAGCTATTGGTGAAAGAAACACGGGTATTAAAATCTTTCACACTCTTTGAAAACGAAACGTTGGTTGTATTGGTTACACCAGTCCGATAAAGATCTCTCAAATCCAATCCATGTTGCCAAGTGGCTGGTTTTCCATAATGACCACTGGTTTCGTCTAATGACAACGGAGTGACATATTTCACAGCCGGATCGTATGCAGCTCCCCAAGAAGTGTCCTCATTATAATCGTACACATAAGCACCTTGCAAACCGGGAATATCACCACTATACAAATCATAAATATCCTGAGCCCTGTTACCTTTTTCCGTACCTCCATATCCTCCACCACCATACAGCTTCTGCATATTGAAATGATTATAGTAAGTTTCGGCCTGCAATGTATGACTTACTTCAAGCAACCCTTTCTCACTTTGTCCCGCCTTAGTAGTTATGATGATAGCACCTGCACCACCACGCGAACCATAAAGGGCAGTAGCCGCGGGACCTTTCAATACGTTTATGCTTTCCACATCATCCATATTGATAGAGTTTTTGTTAGTGATAGCACCATCTACCACATAAATAGGTTCATTGGCCGGATTATCCGACTGGGACGAAGAAGGAATGGAACCTGCACCACGCAAAATAATAGTACCTGCATCAAAACCAGAACTGGCACCACCTATAAAACGTGCTCCCGACACTTTACCGGCCATAGCATTACCCAAATCGGTCTGTCGTGAAATAGTTAGATCCTCACCTGCCACCTTTTGTGTAGAATAACCCAACGCTTTTTGTTTACGGTTCAATCCTTGAGCAGTTACAACCACTTCATCCAACACTTTTGTGTCCGACTTCATTGTTACAGTAATAGTACCACGCTGAATTCCAACTCGCTGAGTAATCATACCCAGATAAGAAACAATCAGCGCTTTGGCATCTGTAGGAACATTATTGATAGCAAACTTGCCATCCACATCCGTAATTGCTCCCATAGTAGTCCCTTCCACTAAAACAGACGCACCTATTATCGGCTCACCATCATCCGCAGAAGTTACAACTCCTGCAACTGTTTTAGGCGCTTGAGCCATAGAGAAGCCGATACCCAACCACAGACAAGCTAGTAACATTAACACTTTTTCTTTCATACTCACTCTCTTTTAATTAAACATTATCCAAGTTCTTTTGGAACT
>ERZ779906.238-NODE-238-length-18898-cov-2.56472_pt1 | contig 18898 bp, 19 predicted proteins | sample MGYA00511586_ERZ779906 | MGnify/ENA primary metagenome ERZ779906 (study PRJEB29588, sample SAMEA2158408) | human gut metagenome | biome: human gut; feature: human-associated habitat; material: faeces | place: Denmark | collected 2008/2010 ...
GCGGCACAAGCTACGCAGTCCTTACATGGCAAGAAGCGCACCTCCAGAAAAAACTTCTCTCTTATGTTAAACGAAATAGAATCTCATATAGAAAAAGAAGGATTGCCGTCTTATGCTAATATTTTTGATTTTATAGCAAGGAAGATTGTAGGAGGTGATTTGAGGTTTCTTCGTGAGAGAGGTAATCCTAAAAGCCTTAAGGAAGAAATGGGATTAGAACCTAAAGGAACAGTAGGTGATAAAATATCCACTCCTTCTAAAAAGGGAGGTAAGACCTTAGAAGAATATGTTTCTTGGCTTCGTTCTCAAACAGATCAGGTGGTGGTTGATTATGTTGGTCCAAGATCTGACGAACAAATTATATCAGAGTTGAAAAACTTTTTGAAATATATTAATTTTGTTCCAAGCAAGGCTTTGAATTATTCTCTTAGAGTCAATGGCATGGATGCCCTAAAAGAATATGGCACAAAAGAGGAAGTAGAAAAAATGGAATCTGACATCAATAGTTTGGTTTCTGAAGTTTTGCCTACGGTAGATAATCAAACTGTAGAAGATGTTTCTACTGCAATAGAATTAAATAACCTGCCTGCCATATGGAGACCTATGGAAAGCCTTGATATGACAAACGAGGAAAAAATAGAGTTTTTGAATAACGTAGCAGATTTCCTTAGCGGCATTCCAGAGTATGATGCTGTTGTGGAGTCTATAGAGTCAGAATCAGATAATATTTTAAATGATGGAAAAGAAGGAAGTGCAGAAGGCGGTGCAGTACGCGCTGAGGAAGATGGCGATAAAAAGGGAGATGGAAAAAGAGAAGGACAACCCAGAGATGATGGCAAAGCTGAGGGAGATGTCTATTTACCTGGATCTGAAGAAGGAAGAGTAGATAACTATAAGAAGAACGGAGATAAGTTCTCTGATATTGCCGAAGTTACTTTATGGTTACTTAGAAGGGCTGCCGGCATAACCTCTATCCCGGAAGGAGAAGAGGTTTATGTAGAGGGGGATGAAGTTAATAGCATTATGACCGATATGGAATCAAGGTACGGGATAGACACCATCAACCACTCGCATACGACTAAGGCTATAAGGAATCTTAACGGCGTATCAGGTTATAAAGTAGAATACGGCTTAACCTTTTTAACATACGATCCTTTTATTAGAATATCCAATCCAAGGAAAGAATCTAAGGCCGAGAAAGACGAACCTCGTATATCCGAAGAACCGCTTACTCACATATCAAGGGTAACAACCCCTTATTTCCTGTACGGCGGTGATGAAGCATATACATCTGTTCCGGCTAAGGTAGAACCTATACCGGAGAAGATAATGGGTCGTAATGGCATTAAATTTGGTATGAGTGTAGTCGAGTTAACCAAATTAGGGTACAAAAAAGCTGGTGGAAACTGGATATATAAATTCTATATGAACTCAGGTGTGTATGATTTGTATAATATCAGTACCGGTGAAGCGTTTAGGGTAAAACCGGATCTTGGAGTTAAGATAAGTTCCAGTGCATTCATCCGCTCTTTATCTCAATCTGGTAGAAAAATACAAAATATGATGAGTAATATGAGCCAGGAAGAGATAGATAGAAATAAGAATCTCGTAGAAGGTTCTGATAATTCGGATTCGATAAATGAGTTAAATAAAGAGTGTTGAGTATGAGAAGGAGATTTTTTAATGCTGCGGATAATTTTGTGGGAGGATGTTATAATAAGTTATCTAATGAAGAGATAAAAAGGCTTGGAGGAAAAAGACCTTATGTATGTCAGTTTAATAAAATTCATATACATATAGGGCCTGTATTAAAAGATCATGATTTCGATGTCAGTGATATAGTGTTTAATAGTGACTGGAATTATGGTGGTTATGAATCTACGGTTTATCATCATAGCAATAATGGTATTTTTATATTAGGTGGAAATAAAATTGGTAATATAGAAGACCATATGCAAGATCTAACATATTGGTACGAATATGATCCGAGTCTTAATGAAAATTATTGTTATTATTATTATGAAGCTGATAATAGTGGAAATGCTATTAAGTTGAATGGTGAGTTTAATGATGTTAGCACTGTTTTTAACATTCCCAGTTTGAAGGTTACCACTCTTCGTGATGGCAGTTTGAGTTTTCCAGAGATTTATATAGAAGGAGTTTGGGATCCGTCATTGTATAAGTCGATTTTATAATTAACTTTGCAAAAAAGTTAATTACAATGGGTGTCAAATGTCAGATAGAAAAAAAGGAAAATGAAATAAAACGGGTTAAGGCTCCTAACGGGGAGCCTTCCGTTCTTTACGAAAGTGCTTTAAAAGTATTAGGAAACAGCGAGCGGGCCCTTCAGGTATGGGCTAAGGCTTACACTCCTGGTTTTTTGTCGTATTACGGTCATTGGAACAACCCGGCTCCAGGGGAGATGTTTAATACCGATCTCAATGGCGAACCTCTTTTAGAAGACGTGCTGTCGTATATGAAGCGTCAGACTTATTTTGCTGATCCTTTAACGGCTCAGGACATTAAGGATGTAAGGGATTTCCTTTTGTCTACTCATTATTTTTTCAATGCGTCTTCATTGTCTAATGCTATCCTCTTCGATTTTTATGTAGATGGCAGTTTGATACTGAATGAGCAGAAATTAAGGAGATCCGGTTTGTATGATGAAACAGAAATAAGTCGTATTTTATCCGATCCTTCTGTTTTAAATGAGGTTTCGACTTCCATGAGAAAGTTAATAGATTCTTCTATTAACGAACCTGATAGGGAAAAAGATAATTATTTTATGTCTATTGACTATCAGTATGGTCCTATTGTTTACAAGGAGGGAGTGTTTAACCAATTTGGTAAAAAAGTACCATATAATCCTTCTGAGCTTTATTATGCTATGCGTAAAACAGTAGCCGGCATAAAAAACTTTTCTGAATTTTCATCTGCTTTTGAATCGTTGAGAAATTCATATCCTGAACTGGTTGAGAAATTCGTTTCTGATAAAGAATTTGCCGAATCTATGTTTGATGAGTTCTCATCTACGAATAAGATTCCGGTAATAAACATAGAAGGGGATGATGTGGTAGAAGGCAAGAGAAGATCCTTGTCTAAGCTACAAGATCTGTCTTATTACAATCCTGGCAAAATAGAGTTCCTAAGAGCTCGTATATCAGCTTATTTACATAGGGCTAATGCCGACACCGAATCCGATTTAAGAAGCATGATATGGGATATAGAAGAGGCTTGTACGTGGTTTGGCATAGATATAATAGGGACATCGGAAACTTATGATGGCACAGAAGAGTCTTTGAATAAGATAGATAATTTGATGCTGGATCTTGATATTTATGTGGCCAGGCATAATGATGTAAATTATGCTCCAACGTTGGCATCTTCTATAGATGATGTTCTTGGTGATAGCACAGATTATTATTTTGGATTATTACCGGAGTATATGGATAATTTGAATATCGTTTATTCTGAATCCGATATAGACCCAGTAGAGGCATTTGAGAAACATTCATTGCTTAAGGTAGGAGATAATCTATATCAAAGGATCAGCAAAGATGATCTTAACGAGATGTATCAAATATCAACAGTATTAGCCAAGCACAACCTAACTCATTTTTCTACTAAAATATATCCTGAATCTTGTTTTAAGAACGGCGTTTTGGATAAAGAGAAAGTACGGAACGTAGATAATAATACGCTCATGGCTTCCATTAAAAAATACGTCAGATCGTTCATGGATTCTCAGAACACGGAGGACATGATAATGACCAGGATGGCGTTTGGGCACCCGGCGGTACTTGACGTTCCTTACGTGGATGTGGATCGGGAGTATAGTCGATACATGAACAAAAAACAAGATAGCGAAAACCCATTATCCTTATTCGATTTATACCAATCTTACCTTGACAACAAACTCCATAAAACAAAATTATATGATAATGCCTATAAGTATCTTGACTTCAAACCTGGTCCATCTTTGGGTCTTATTTCTGATGATCCTGATATTTTGAAATCAATAGAATTATCTTTATCTGGAAAAGACAGGTTGATGTTGTTTGATTATAGCATGACCAGTACCGACCCTTCTTTATCAGAATTGTTTTATTTGGAGAAGTATGACCCTTCGTATGCCGGGAATGATTTTGAACACTATTTTTACACCAGGCACCCGTATTTGTTAGAAGAAAAATCGGGCCCTAATATCGTAGAGCAAGATGGTGTTATAACAGCCGAAGGTATTTATGATAATTTTATAAGAGTAGGTAATAAGATATGGTCTAAAGTAAGCGAGAGTAGTTCCGGCTCTATCTACCAAAATCTGACAGGAACCGAATCGGAGGTGAAATACGATTCTACTCAGAAGGCTAAGACGGTAGAAACTGATTACGCTCCATACCAAAACAGATCTGGCTTGACGCAAGACATGACCGTAAGCAAGTCTGAATTGGATGATCTTAATAAATTGGAATGCAGGTAATTTTTGTATATATATAATATAGTTTTTTCATAATTACGATTTGGGAAGTGAGGCTTGTGAAAGTCTCACTTTTCTTATATATGCACGTATATCAATAACATACAAGAAAAGTTAGATTTTCATTGTTTATGAATTATTTTTGTTAAGTTTGCAATATTAGTTTCAGGAAGGGATTATGGAAATAAGGAAAAAGTAAGAACCGAACGTCACTAATAACAGTAGGAAATGAGAATCAGTACCATCAAACGTAACAACAGCATTCATCTTATGTATAAAAACATTATGAATGATTTAGGTCAATTAAGAACTGTAGTTTCAAAATCCTATATTTATAATCTGATACAAAATCAAACCGGATTAAGTATCAGAACTATATCCCATGTCTTGAATCACACAAAAGAACAGGATACAGATTCTTTGTGAAAAGCATACATTTTCATACATTTGTGTGTTCTTTAGTTTTTAGATTTAAGTTTTTCATGGTATTAGTTTAGATTAGTGTAGATCAGGGTTCGCAGTGATGCGGGCCCTGGTTTGATTTAAAAAGTATTAAAATATTTGCTATTTAAAATCCTGTTCCTATCTTTGCTCCAGAAACAATGAACAACGAGATCCCACCTCTGGTTGTTTGATGTTGAAAGATATTTTTGGCTCATTAGGGTTTGTCATAGTGGGATCTGACATTCTCTTTTGGGCCTATTTTTTTATCATGGATAAAGTTTCTGTTTTTGAAAGTTCGGATTTTGGAGAGCTTAGAATTATTGTAGATCCAAAAGGAGATGTTTGGTTTGTGGCGTCAGATGTGGCTAAATCTCTTGGATATATAAATGCTAAAGATGCGGTAAAAAGACATGTAGATGATGATGATTCTATGCTTTTGCAAGTATCTGATAATCAATGGGGCGTAAAACGATCTATATTGAAAACCAGATATATAGATAGTATAAGAATAATTAATGAATCTGGTTTATATTCTCTTATATTATCTTCAAAATTAGAGTCTGCTAAGAGATTTAAGAAATGGATAACATCTGAGGTTCTTCCTTCTATTCGTAAAACAGGAGAATATAAAACAAGTTCAGGCGGCAAGGGAATTTTGGTTCCTGACTTTTCTAATCCAGCAGATGCAGCAAGAGCATGGGCCGATCAGTATGAAGCTGCTCAGAGAGCTATAGCTGAAAAATCTCAGGCAGAGGCAGAGAAGCAACAAGCCTTGAAAACAATAGAAGATCAGCGTCCAGACGTTGAGTTTGCAGAATCGTTCAAGAAAGTTGATAATGATAGAATGTGGCTGATTCGTGATATTGCCAAAAAGTTAGAACAGAATGGTGTTATCATCGCTGAAAAGAATCTTCGCTCATTTCTTGAAGAAGCTAAGTTTATGTTTAGAAACGGTCTTGGCAAATGGGAGTTGTACAGTAATGTAGTGGCTAAAGGATACGGTGTGTATAGATCATATTTTGTAGATAAGTATTCTGGAGAAAGGGTTAATCAACAAACTATCTACATGACTGGTGCCGGATACGAGGTTACACTCAATGGTATAAAAGGAAAACTTAAAAATGTATTTTTAAAATATGGTAAATTTTCTTGAGTTTATTTATAGGTAGTGTTTTAAAAGAATAAAAAACACTACCTTTTTTTTGTTTCTGTCTTTTCTGAAAATACTTCTCTTCTATAGGAAATAAACACATCCATATTCCACCCTGCAATCATGATCTTTGTTACGTGCTTCATGCACGTATGTTTAACAATTAAATACTATAAAATTATGGGTGGTGATAAAATCGTCCTTTTAGATGGAGCCGGGGCTAACGGTGGTGGTGCAGCCACTAACGGTCTTCTTTCATTCCCGTTTTTCCCGTTTGGAAAAAAAGGAATAAAAATGTTATACCGGTCGGCGGGCAATAGAATACCCGTGGCCGGTTTGTTTCACATAACTTTTTTTTGGATATGAATATAGCACACGAATCTAAATCGAATAAAACCCCATTGTATTTAATAGGAGAGTTGATTGGCGTACCGAATACGGTTATGGACTCAGCATTGCATGAACTGAAAGATAGAATAGACAAAGACCCTAAATATAAAGATGTTAAAAATTGGCTCGAATCTTTACCCAAGATCTGAACCTATTTTTTTCAATACCAGGCCCGATGCGATTTTAACGTATCGGGTTTTTATTTTAATTCATATTGTTTTATTTTAAATCTAATTAATTCATGAATGTCGTACTTTTGTTGAAAAAGTATTCTATATGGAAAATAAGGAAGATTACGTTGGTTACGAAGATCAAGAACTGTGTAACCGGTATTACAAAGAGGCTGAAGCCATGAGGCAAAATCAGGACTGGCCTCGGCTTAGGGCTGTCCCTGCTCCGGCTAAGGGAACGCCATCGCCCGGCTGGGGACAGCTTGGACGTGGAAATGATGTCCGTGTTAAGTATGTTAGCATCAATTCAGGATTAGGAGGGGACAGATTATGACTGTAGAAGAATTGGCTAATAAAAGATATGGTGGCGAATTTGTTTTCATGCTTGGTCATTTGGAAGGTATAACAAGATTCGTTTTTGAATGTTTTGATCCCAGACCTGATCACGAAGGTAAAAATACTTATATGGTTTCCCATTTTGATAAGGGACTTCGTAGAAGAGATGTGGTAGATGTACCATGTTATATGAATGTTTTAGCAAAATAAATTAAAATATTGTAAATATCGTGGTTAGAATCGCATATTTCGGAACCGATGGCTGCCCTGGTCATTACGCTATTCCGATACGAGGTAAATTCACAGAAGAGGATATTAAGGTAATAGAATCTGTAGATTGTGATGATTTCTATAAGGTATTTGACGTCATGCGTTTTAAGATAGCTGAGTTTAAAGGATGGACGATATTGGGGATCCCGGCAAGCTTAGACGATCATAGACCTGGAAGCAAAACCGTTATCTTCATAGAGGGTAAAGCTAACGAAACTGACTTTATGGAAGTTATACAAGAGTATTCTTTTCTTAAAAATAAGGTAAAGAAACTTGCCGAATTGTATCATGATGGAGAATGGCTTGCGACTGGTAAATTGAATCAAGATCCGCCTACTAACAAGGAGCGGTTTCAATTTACGTTAGACAAGGATGATATTATTAACATGATTAGGGGAGTCGATTTAGATCCTTATTCTGATGTGGCGAATGAAATGGAGAAAATCGGATTGGGATCATCATCTGATTCTTCATATGAGGGTCCCATATGGTCTTGGTTTGTTAACAAAGTAGAACTTTGGCAGAAGAATAATGTATGGGATAGTTTCTCCGCTGAGTTTTTGTGGGGTTTGTATTGTAGGATAAAGAAAGTATAGTAACAATTAATTTAAAACAAATCATGGAATTAAAAGATTTTAAAGATGTGGTTAGAGTAATGACAAAAGAAGAGTTCGAATCAGCAATCAACGAAGATATTAAATTCGTTGAAAGATTTAAGCATTTTTTTAAACATGATGATGTTGCGAGGATAATAGAACACGTAAAGTCAGTGTTAGAAGCATCAGTGGACTACTTCTATCCTAATCATCCTGAAGTAGAATTTGAAAAAGATTTTAATATACAATACGATGTCAATAATATCTTGAACAAATACGGCCACACCGAAATGGGTATGTATAAAATACAGCTCTATATAGAGAACATTTTGGGTAGTATTCAAAACAAGCTCTTTGTTCTGAATGTGCCGCTATTGAATATAGTAAGGGAGACGAAGTGGTGGTAGTTCCTGGAACGTGGCATGGTAAGTTCAAGAAAGAATGGCCTACTGAAGAAGAGAAGAAGCATATTGGTAAAAACGGTATTTTAAATATGTAAATTATGTGTGATAAGGAAATTGTTGTATGCGCAGCTATATGGGTTCAAGATCACAAGAACAAGCCTCACGGTCCAGTAAACATATCATCCGGAACCGTATTTTGTGGATTGAGACATTGTTCTATCATTTCTCAGTTTGCAGCTTATGGTATTGCTCATAAAAACCGCAGTGTTCAAGGATTTTTGACGAGCAAGAATCGGTTTTTAACAAGAGAAGAAGCATCTGAACTTGTTAGAAACAATAATCAGGAAATGGTAGTAGATAGGAGTGCTATTAGAGAACAATTGTATTCAGAAGATTTGTATTAACTAAAAAAATAAAACAATATGGGATTTATAATCAGAAAGTCAATATTTTATGATATGATGGACGGCAATCAATTAAAGTATGAATTTGACAACAGGGATTTAGATCATATCACATTTAAAGGTGATGGTAAAGAATCTTTTTCATTTAACAGAGCACTTGTTGAAAATTTAATTGAGACATTTGAAACCATGCAGGATATATACTCCGATAATTATAGGCTTAAGGTTTATACTGGTAATTGCATAATTCAATTGAACGTAAATCCAAAGGACCCCAGTGAATCCTTTTTTGACGTATATGATAGAGATGAGATGAAATTGATATACGGAATAAAGATCAGTATTCTGAAAGAAATGTTTATCATATGATTACCAAGCAGGACATACAAACAGCAGCATCGTATATTTTCCGAAGCAGTTTTGTCTCGGAGGACCAGGCAAGGAAAGCAATGGTAAAAGCCGGCAATAACGCTACCAAGATCCTCGTCAAGACCTTTAGAGGCAAGTTGTTCAAGAAGGCTTTTGGAAGAGCTCGTAGAGGAAAGGATATCAGTTCTTTTGAAAGACAGGAAAAAGAAAGTGGTTTCAATTTTCTACATAATCCTAATAATGGTCGTATGCAAAGCGGTCATATTATAACAGATGGAATTGGTCTGTTTAAACAAATAATTCATGAAAGGTAAAAAAGTTGATATTCGTTTAGGCAGAGGTCTGGCGAATCAGATTAAGATAAACAAAACCATCCCAGTGTCTCATAAACCAAAAGAAGAACGTCGAATGATGTTTATTTGTGGTGATGATATTGCTTCTCTTATAAAGCGGTTTGAAAACGAATCAAAGTAATATAAAGTAGGACATGTATCTTGTCCTATTTTTTTTATATATTTGTGGCATGGCAAGAGGTTATTATTGGATACCACAAACAGATGAAACGTTAAATGGCAGAAGCTATTACGTGGCTAAGATAGTAGGAGATATCACGTTTGATACTAAACGAAAAAGAATCGTATTTCAAGCTGATAGGTATTTCCCTGTAGGATCTGTTTTCCATTTTACGCACAATTGCTTCAACTATATCATAACTTGCCGACTTCGTAAGCCGGGGCTTTGGTTTGAAGCCAGGAGAGAAGATTCAGGCTCTATTTGCCCTGAAGATATTGAGCGCTTTGAATCGGGAAGGTTTATACACCGAGATGGGTACATGCATTACATATAAGCTGAACTTGACGATTTTTCGTCAGATTATAATTTTTTTTCATATTATTTTTAAGCCATCAGACTGAGAAGTTAGATGGCTTTATTTTCTATGATATGCTTGATTTTTAACTACCTTTGTCTCATAACAAAAATGTTTTACTATGACATCAACGTGTATTATTAAAAGAGATAATAAAAAGAAAGTTGTTTCTGTCTCTACCAGATCAGGGGACAGGTCTATGTTGTTTGATAAAATAGCATCTATTCCCCTTATGGAGAACAGGGAACGGGCTACTACTGTTTTTAAAACCGTATTTTCTAATAAGTTCTTAAAGGCTTTTGGCGACTGGAGAAAGAGAGTGCCTATCAACAAACAGGCTTATAATAAGGTAAAATCCAACATCGATCTTATCCCAGAAGCCTACAGGGAAAGGGTGCTGGATAAGGCTTCTAAGATGAGTGACCCTGTTCTTGTGTCAAAATCAGATGCACCTTATGAAATCCGAGAATCGGGCTTTGGATTTTACAGCCAAGATCTGGGTGATAATATTATGTTGGTAGATGCTATGGTCCCGTCAAGTATTTCCGTACCGGAAGGACCGGGAATAGACGCAGGGCAGTATCTACAAGATGCTATATCTTCGGACTTCACTCCCGTATCTATGGTACAGGATAAGGGTGTTAATTATATGGTTATAAAAGACGGTCTTAAGATATTTAGCCCAGAAGAGCTACCACAGACAGATTCTAATCCTGTGGGTGTAACGTATCAGACCGGAGAGCCTCGTTTGTTTTTCATGAACGATCGTAGTCAATTATTTGAAGATTACGGAGAAGCTCTTCGCTCTGGCGGAAATGATATTAGAATAGGATTCTTATCAGGCACCGTTCAAGAATCTACCGTGGATGGCGTGGTAGACATTACTTACAAGGCTGGAAAGTATGTTCTTAATAATCCCAAATCTTTTATACCGGTCATGACCGCTTCTGCTTCTACTTCTTTATCAACAAAAGGTGGTATAATTAACTACCTTATAAAGAAAGGTCTTTTGTCCGGATCTAAGATATTCGATCCTGAAACAAGAAGCTATTATCTTACAGGAGAAGGTCATACAGGACAAATTAGACTTTTCAATTCAGCCTTATCCTACACCGATCTCCGTAATCATTTTGGTTCAGATGTTTCCATGAACGACCAAGGTATGATAACCATAAGCTCGTTGGATAATAGTAAGGTAACTATGAGGCTCGCCACCGGAGGAACGGAAAGGGTTAGCAAAGAGCAGATAAAGAACGATCTTAAGTCAGGAAGATACAATGAATTGGACGCCAAGTACGATCATTTTGATGCGCTTGTAGTTTCATTCATATTAGAAGACAACGATCTTTATGCTGATACTAAAGCTAAGATCGTATCAGATTATAGCAGGCAGGAACGTGATCAACGAAATTCTATTGTCGAGATACTGAAAACTCTTGGCGTTAGTGTCATAGGTATGACCGATTATATAGAGAAGTACCAAACCAAATACGGGCACGAACCTTCTGCTAAGGCATTGGCGGATATTGCCAATAACGTAATAGCAGTTGGTGAAGATGCTACTTTATCTGATTTAGTAGAAGAAACAGCCCACTTCCTTGTAGAGGCATACAGAGATCAGAATGCTGTTGAGGCTGTTCTGCAAGATGTAGAAGGTACGGAAGAGTGGAACCAGTATGCAGGTCGGTATTATAATACATACGGTAAGGTATATGAAGGAGCTGAGCTTGATAATGCTGTTAGGAGAGAAATTCTTGGAAAGATCCTCGCCAGGGAGATGCAGACCGGCACAGCACAGGCGCCGGTAGAGCCCACCTCCTTCCTGGGGCGCGTCCGGCGGCTTTTCTCTGGAATAGTAAGCTGGCTTAAATCAGCTTTATCAACCCAAAGACAAGATTTGAATAACGTTATTAAAAACATTCGTGATCTTGCCATTACTGACATAGATAAAGGATTTGACACTTCTCTGTTAAAGGATAATGACTTTACATTATACTCCCTTTCTTCTATGAACAAGAACAAGTTTCTTGAGTCTAAGATCAGATCGCTAAGAAAAACATTAAGAGACTTACGTCAGATAAGCTCTGATAGGGCTGTAACTACGTCTATGACCCTTGCTCAGCTTAAGACCATAGAAGATAAGATAAATAAAGTAGAGACCGAAATAGACAAGAATGAGATGGCGGCTGCCATGAACAGCATGATCTCCACAGCCGAAGCCCAGGTCAGATACTTAAGCAATGTGGTAAACACCATCCTTCATGGTGATACCAAAGACGGTAAGCTTCACTTCAATACCAATGATCGAAAGAACGTAGATATTATCAACAATCAGGTTCTTCCGATCATGAACGATCTTCGAGGATATATCCGTAACAGAAGTACCGAATTTGATGAACGTGAAAAGCAGGATTATACAAATAGGATCAATACCGTCATTGCCGACATCAATGGTATTCAGTCTGATATTAAATCAGTACAAGACCTTGATGAAAGTACGTTGCTTGATAAGTTAATGAACGAACTTCATGTGCCGGCAGATAAGGTAAAGAGAGTAAAAGAATTTTTTGACAAGGTTCAACACGATGTTTCTTGGATAAGTAGGTGGTTCGGTATATTAGAGCATTCTTCCAGTCCGTTCAATAACGCTCTTGGAGCTATGATTGCAAAAGACAATTACAATGCGATGGTGAATGCCCAGCCCGCCATATCCGACTTCCTGGCATATGCGAAAAAGCATGGTTTTAACAAATCTGAATTTGAAAAACTGCTTCAGAAAGTAGACGGCAAAACTTCTAATTATCTTCGTAGTGCTCTTGATATGGCTAAATACGATCGTAATAAGAAGCTGGCGCAGATGCGAGCGTTTGCGACTGCCATGAACATAGAGATATCAGAAGAAGAAATCAATGATGTGGTTGACAATAACCGTAATTACGTATTTAAAAGAGAAGTAGTTGACAAGGATGGAAATACGGTTACTGAAAACGCTAAATTCAAACCATCGTCTGATAGAGTTAATACCGATATTTTTACCATCGAGCAGGAAAAGATCTATACGGAACAGATGGAAAAGTGGGATGCTGAAAATTCGGAACTGGAATTTAGCGAAAGTTATGCCACAAGAATGGAATCCATATACAAAAAGGCTGAAGAAGAATTAGGGTATCCGGTTTCTCAAACAACCAAAGAATACCTTAATGCTCTATCCAGGCAAAAACGGATATTGAGGCAGCCTTTTATTGATAGCGGTGGTAATTTTGATGAGGTTGCTTATTTTAAAAGCAGCAATTACGAAGAAGAAGGACTGCTTCGTAAACAACGTAAGGAAGCAGCTTCAGAATACATATATGTAGGAACCAGGAGAGTGGAAAAAACTGGCGACCAACTTAAGATGGCCAAAGAAATACAAGCCATAAATGAAGTTTGGAGAAAAGAATCAAATAATGCCACTAATGCCGTATCAGAATCGTTTTTGCAAAAATTAAGAACGATTCAGAACGAGTCAGGAGGAGAAGCTGCGTTGAAGACACTTATGTTGGGAGGTCACCTGTCATTTAATGATCGGTTTTGGAATGATGTAGAATCGGAACAGTCGGCACGTACCGAATCAAATAACAAGGCTTCGTATCTTAAAATGGCGCATGATATCATTAGTTCTACGACAAGTGATAGAGATGCGACTGACGTAGATTCGATTGTAAAAGATATAGAAAAAAATAAGGCCATTATCAAGGAAATAATCGGAAACAATCGCGATGTGGCTGATATCGGAGAAATTAACGAAGCGACATTTACCTCATCTGAAAGAGATGCTTTTAGGGCCGCATCTGAAGCTATTGAAGCCGATTACGCTATCTTAATAGATTATGCTAAGATGGTGGGTCTTGAAGATATTGATAAGTACCTTACTAAAAGCAGTAAGGCTGAAAACGAAGTAAATCAGTCTTATTTAAATGCTCTTGCTGACTCCAAGGAAGTGGAATGGAAGTTCGTACAACGTCATACTACGGCGAAGAAAGCAAAAAGGATTCAGGCTTTAAGGGATAAGCTGTTTAAGGCTGCTGATAACCGATATCTGTTTACCGTATCTGAAACCAACTACCTGTCAGAAAAGCTTGGTATAAGCAAAGAATTAGACGGTAGAGATTTCAGGAATGCTGTTAATGCTAAGATGGCCAGCTTATTTTTAAATAATACAAGAGAAGAGGGTATAGAAGCTGACATAAAAGCGGGCATAGAAGAAGCTAATGCTATTGTTAATGAATTTGCCAGGAGCCAGGTTTTTTCGTACTATAAACGCATGGCGCCTACCGGATATGCGGCCATGATCGACAAAATAGGTCGAGGTGAGATAGATGTGGCGCAGATGGTTAAGGACGTACAAAACGGTACATCCACCCAAGATTATGGCATGGACATATCGTACCTTTCTTTCGACCCTGCAAGGGCATGGGTGGCTGAATCTGAAGCCGAAAATAGCGGCCGTAATCCTGATTATGTAAAAGATCATGGGTATGGTCATCGCATGCCTAAGAAAAGCCTGTATCGTGACGAATCGTATTTCAATGACTTTGGTATCAAGTATGATGCTGACGGTAATGAAGTTGCTACTAAAAACGTAGATCAGTGGAATATGATTCAAAAACTCAAGGAAATAAAAAGACAATCACTTGATCTATACAAAGAGCAGAGCCCGAACCTGTATGCTATTCCACAGATATCAAAACAAGATATAGAACGTATAGAAGGATTGGGTATTAACTTCAAAAATACGGTTCGTAATTTTGTATCAGATCTGTGCCTGGACAGAGTAGACGATTCTTTATACGGTAAAACCAGACAAGGGGAAGTATATGATCCGGAAGACAGACTTAGGTCTATACCCAAATACTACATATATGAATTGGAGAACCAAGATGATGTATCTCACGATTTTGGCTACTCTTATTCTATGCTTATGATGCAGTCATCGTTATATAACGAAAAGCAGAAGTCTATAGAGCTTGCCCAAGGACTGGAGCAGATGTTACTGAATAAACAATTTGAAGGCGGTAAGAAGGCTGAAGCAACCCAAGCGTATCAGATGTTCAGGGACTTCTTCAACGATCATTATTATGGCATTAGGATGAACACCAAAAAACTTACGGTGAACATCGGAGGATATACGGTAGACCTTACAAGAATTATGATGGCTGTTGAAAGATTTATGTCGGTCATGAACTTGGCACTGTCTCCGTTTGTGGCAGCTACCGGCGCCCTGACAGGCCATATCAACCTCATCATGGAATCTGCCGTAGGACAGTATATAAGCAAAGACTCCCTTAAATACGCATCGGCTGAATTTTCACGCCTTGCTCCATCTTGTATAGCAGAAACCGGAGACATAGATAGGAAAAGCAAATTATATGTCATAGGTGAGAGAATGGGGATATTCAATATCCGAAATCGTATGTATGGTGCCGGATACAATAGAGTGGCCAGGACCTTAATGCGTTCACCTATGTATGCTTTTATGGAAATCCTGAACTACCCTCTTGATCCGCAGGTTATGATTGCTACTATGGACAATGTTCGTTATTACAAAGGCCGGTTCTACACGTTCCAAGATTTCAAGATGGAAAAAGAACGCAATAAAGAACAGAGTACCATAAAAAGAGAATGGAATGCATTAAAAGATCGTACTTTATGGAGTATGGTAGATGTCGTGGATGGGAAGGTGGTTGTAAAGCCCGGATCAGGTGTTACTGTTGAGGAAGTTGAAACCCAGATGGCTATAACCAGGAATCAAGTCCGTAGCTTGTCGCAGATATGTAACGGATCTTTGAATGAAGAAAATCGAACTGCCGCATCGCGCAACTGGATAGCCAGGTTCATGACCGCCCACCGAGGATGGTTGGTGCTGGCGGCTCAACGCCTGTGGAAAAGACGTGGCTTCAATTTCCAAACAATGCAAGAAGAGGAAGGGTTGTCAATTACGTTAAAGAATATGATAGCCAAAACATTTAGCTTAGCTTCCGAGTCTGGTATGAAAAACATCATAGATGCCTGGAACGAAAATAAAGATAATATGAATGAGGTAGAGAAAACCAATATAAAACGTCTCAGTGTCTATGCCGGCACGTTCCTTATCATGCAAGCCGTATCCATGCTTCTTGCCGGATGGCGTGATGATGATGAAAACGAAGAAAGTTGGCTTACTCAATTTGGATCCTATGTCGGATTCAGAACCATAAACGAAATAGCTTCACAGATGCCGTTTATTATGGAGCTTAACGTTGTAGATATCATTAACGACCCGTTTGTCATGGGGCGGAAGTTGAAGGATCTTACTGATCTTAGGAATTACTCACTTGATAAAGTAACATCCGGCACATACAAAGGAGAGTTTAAGTTATTTAGGCAACTCGCCAAACAGACGTTTATCAAACAATGGTATAACATCAAGACGCCGGAAGACATAGCGCGCGCCTATAATTGGTGGCAGCAGACAAACAACAAGTCAATGATGTTCTTCATCGGCGCCACTCCTGATTCGGAAGGAGACGATGATGTTAGTTACAAATAGACGAAGAATATCGGACTTGCATTGTTTTTGTATGATTCCAATATGTTATATTAGCATCGTCAGAGAGTAGATTGTACGTTTTTTGTTCTTACTTAAAAGATTATGTAGGTTAAATTTTTTCTGAAATTGTTTTTTTACCGGTTCTCAGTCAGAGATGATAGGGAACCGGTTTCTTTTATGTTGTCAATTATTGCTATCTTGCAAACAAAAATCATGAGACGAAGATTTCAAATAGGGATGGGGGGTAAATCCCTCGCTTATAATCAATAAAGGCATATACATCCAACATGTAGATGGAGGATTATATACAAAAGAAAATTGGTCTAATAAAGGATATTCCAATGATCTATGCAATGGAATAGCTCTTGTAGATAAAGTGTGTTTTGTTATAGCCACCGAATATATTGGCACATTTAGTTGGGGTAAGGATGGAAGAGTAGACAATGTATTTGCACAAAATAGTTCTTATATGGAGACCGTTAAAAAGGATTATTGGGGGCGTGAAAATCAGAATGCGTATCTTGAATATGATACCAGTAATGAAAATTACGCTTTTAATAAAGCTAATAGCTATTTATTTAAAAATGGTCAAAATGGATATGTAGGTGGCGCCGGAGAGTTTTTTTTGATATCATTGTATGCGAATGAAATAAACGAATGTCTTTTAATGGTAGGAGGTACGATAATGAGTAATAAAATGTGGACATCCACTCAATCTACACAATTTACCTATTCGTGGTATTATGATATAAACATCCAAGGAGATCATTTGGATACAAGTACAAGGAGTAATCCACGTTATGTCCGCCCCTTTACCGAATTAATTTTATGAAATTATGAGAAGAAGATTTGAAAATAATGCTAAACTATATGAGTATAAGATAGTTAGCGATTGTATAGGGGGGGGTAATCGTAGAAGGAAAGAAAGTAGGCACCATTCCACAGGGCGGGCAATTTATCTTTCTGTCTAAAAAAGAACGGCTGGATTCCATAAGTGTCCAAGGCGGTGTTCCAATGGAAGATAGGCAAGAGATCGATAGTCAGGTTGATACGACAGAGGAATTGCTTGAACAGGATTCGGTGGTTCTTGCTATTGCTTTAACAACCTCTCCTTATTATGGATTTAGAGTAAGTGTGATAGCACCTGATGAGTTTACGCTAAGAACAACCAATAGGATTAATAGAACCTTTTTAATAACAAGCTTTACTCCACCTGCTGCTATATACGGTGTAAACTTTGGTGATCCTATTGTCCTTAATTATGATAGTTACCAATATGAGATGCCAGATCTTGTAATTGATGGACCTCATGATAGAATAGTTAGGGCAGATCCTAATCTTACTTGGGTTGTAAGATGTACAGACGCCGACTTTAAACCTTTGCCATATCCAGAATCATGGTCTGGCCAAGGTTTAAATTCTATGTTCTTATCAGATATGAAACGTCTTGCTCCTGGTGATCATCATGTATCATATACAGCTTATATTAATTTGGACTTGATAAATGATGGCGGAAGTAAAGTTCATACTGAATATCTGATATTAGAAAAAACACTTAATTTTACGATATGACAACAATCCCCAACCGTACGCCTATTGTATGGTTGGGGATTGTTGTAGTTACCATCTTTTCTTGTATAAGCAGAACATGAAATAAGTTTCTAAGCATTAACTTCATGACCTGCCCTATCTGTGAAAACTAAACCAACACCTTCTATAATATGTCCTATTACAGAAGCTTTGTCAAATTCCTCTTTCGTAGCCCAAGTAGCATTATCAGGCATCAGTTCCTTAAAGACTTTTGGAACATAGCCCTGACACCAGGTATTATTAGATACAACAATACCCTTTCCCTCGATGTTAATATACATCTTTCTCCCTCCGCATCCAAGAGCATTCCATCCACCTGGTACGATCGCTGCCATAGGTTTGATAATCCAGCTTACGCCATCGATTCTAACCCATCCTGGATTGTCTTTGTGTACGTTGTATATATTCTGCCAGCAGGCGCACTGAAAGCACCACCCACGTTCTTCCATAATGGTCCTAATGTCCCCTTCTATGAAATCCGAGGTATTCATTGAATGTGTAGAGTTGGGATTGTGCTTGGCACCACACTTAGGACATACGATTTTTAAATTCATGATACTTCCTCCTTGTTTTTAGATTCTGCCTCTTCAAGTATGCTGATCACCTTATCAACAATATACGAATCTGACATTTTCTCAATAAAAACATCCATTGCCTTAGTTATGTCATTGGCTTCTTTTTCTTCAAGAGCTATTTCTCCACCGGTAATAGCACCAGATAATGATGTAGATAAGTGTCTTATCTTATCAATGCTCATAAACGTAAATGGATTACCACCCCAGCCACCACCCATTTCTTTCATGATCTGATATCCATCTGAGATAAGTCTGCCTGATGTCGTAGCCAAGGAGGATACGATTAG
>ERZ779906.281-NODE-281-length-17386-cov-2.69719_pt1 | contig 17386 bp, 16 predicted proteins | sample MGYA00511586_ERZ779906 | MGnify/ENA primary metagenome ERZ779906 (study PRJEB29588, sample SAMEA2158408) | human gut metagenome | biome: human gut; feature: human-associated habitat; material: faeces | place: Denmark | collected 2008/2010 ...
TAGCACAGGAATAAAGATAAAATGAGTGCAAAAATATGATATAACGCTTGCAAAATTAGCAACTATATGGTATAAGCTTTAGTAGACATATGATAATCAGGTGTCGAATATCAGAATATAATATTTTATTATGCAATTTTCATAATAAGTTGTATGAGGTTGACAGTAAGATTATCATCTATATTAATATAATGCGATGATGGAAACAAGTAGGCATAACAGTAAGCAACAGAAAGCAGCCGGCTGATGAGAGGCACAGTGGATAGTTATTCTGAATACATTCCGTAGCAGCAAACTGAAAGGCATATAGTGCTTAGTAGGGGCGACGTGGGGTACACGTTACAGTATCAAGGATCATAAGACCCGTTAAGGTGAACAGTGTGAGCTGTTTATGAATAAAGGTGGTAACACGGAGCATATGCTTTCGTCCTTTAACAAGGATGAAAGATATGCTCTTTTTTGTTATTAACAGGGTTATGTATCATTTATCAAATAATAACGTAATAGGAACAGGAGAACAGAAATGGCAGGAATGACAGTTTATGACGAGTTAGTTGCAAGAGGATTAATTGCACAGGTAACAGATGAAGAATTAATTAAGAATTTAATTAATAATGGAAAGGCTACATTCTATATTGGTTTTGATCCAACAGCAGACAGTCTTCATGTAGGACATTTTATGGCACTCTGCTTTATGAAAAGACTTCAGATGGCAGGCAATAAGCCTATCGCATTAGTCGGTGGCGGAACAGGTATGATTGGTGACCCATCAGGTAAGACAGATATGAGAAAAATGCTTACACCGGAGCAGATTGAGCATAACTGTGAGTGCTTTAAGAAGCAGATGAGCAAGTTCATCGATTTTTCAGATGATAAGGCTTTATTTGTAAATAATGCAGACTGGCTTTTGAAGCTTAACTATGTTGACCTTTTAAGAGAAGTCGGTGCGTGCTTCTCAGTTAATAATATGTTAAGAGCTGAGTGCTACAAGCAGAGAATGGAGAGAGGTCTTACATTCCTTGAATTTAACTATATGATTATGCAGAGTTACGATTTCTATATGTTATACCAGAAATACGGTTGTAATCTTCAGTTTGGTGGAGATGACCAGTGGAGCAATATGCTTGGTGGTACAGAACTTATCAGAAGGAAGCTTGGTAAGGATGCTTCAGCTATGACGATCACACTTCTTCTTAATTCAGAGGGTAAGAAGATGGGTAAGACAGTAAGCGGTGCTGTATGGCTTGATCCAGAAAAGACTTCTCCATATGAGTTCTACCAGTATTGGAGAAATGTAGCTGATGCAGATGTATTAAAGTGTATCCGTATGCTTACATTTTTACCACTTGAGCAGATTGATGAAATGGATAAGTGGGAAGGCGCACAGCTTAATAGAGCTAAGGAAATACTTGCATTTGAACTTACTAAGATGGTTCATGGTGAGGAAGAAGCTAAGAAGGCAGAAGAAACAGCTAAGGCTATATTTACATCAGGTGATGCGGCTAATATGGCAGCAGTTAAGCTTGAAGCTGATGCCTTTACAGATGGAAGCATTGATATTGTATCGTTAATTCACGCAGCAGGTCTTGCAGCTACTAAGTCAGAAGCAAGAAGAGTTGTCTCACAGGGCGGTGCTTCTGTTGCAGGTGAAAAGGTATCTGATATAACAGCAAAGTTTGATAAAGAATTCTTTGCTGGTGATGGAGTAGTTGTTAAGAAGGGTAAGAAGTCATTTATAAAGGTACAGGCATAATATTGTAAAATGTTTCAGAGCCGGCAGTAATACTGCTGGTTCTGGAGAGTTAAAGAGTGAGGATAAGTATGAAAAAGAGTGAAATTACCTTTATAAGGCTTATGAGCCTTGCGTTAATTATGGTTATAAATGCGGCTGTATTATTATTTTTTGTAGGGGAGCATACATTTCAGAATATACTTAACAGAATGAATAGTAATGTATATGATGGCGATACGCTTGATACATCAATTTATAATTATTATTTTTATGCTGGTTTTGGGAGCATATATAAGATTATATTTCCAATAACGATATTACTACTTGTGACTGCGGCGGTATGTGTATACAAAAAGGTGAGTATGGCATCAAGGTTGTCAATAGCTGCTAATATAAGTGCATTTATAACAGGTGCGTTATTGTTATTTGCAAGAATAACAGAAAGTTCAAAAGGTGTTCATATATTTATAAATAGCTTTTATATGAATAAATCGGACATTGGTAATATACAGACAGTACAATTAATGTCCAGAATACCAATAGCTTATATTCTTGTTATGGTGTTATCAGTATTAGGACTTTTAATGGTTAAGAGCAGTACAATAACAAAGCTAAAAATATATAATGATAAGATGGCATATAATAATGCTGTTATATATATATTCCCTGCATTATCAGGTTTTATTATACTTGAAGTTATTAGAAATCTTGTTATTTCAAGAGTGGTGATGTTATCATCAGATGAGTATATACAGACTGTAGCAGGATATATTCAGGACTATTATATTGGAAGTAAATTCTATTTTAACTGGTCGTGGCTTATTATATTTACTATTGTAACCTGCGTTGCAATAGTATTAAATAATAATAATAAACTTATGATTATTGAGATAGCTGTATTTAGTATTATTGTTATTATTCCATCCGTTATATATGCGTTTAATCCGCCATCATTATTTGGATACCTTACAACAGATAATACGCTGTGTGATTTAACAGAAGCTGCATTTGTATGGTATCTTGTAAGAATGAGCGTATCATTAATCACAGGCATAATATTTATTGTATTGGTCGTTAATGAAAGAATTAATATAAAGTGTATGTATATAATAGCAGGCACATTGCTTGTGTTAAGTCTTGTTATGCTTATTGTGGCAGGACTAAACAGGGCTTCGCTTTCAGTTATGTATATGCTGTGTGCTGTGGCTGATGTTATAGGAGTTATAGTGTTAGCTGTTACAGGGTTAAGAACTTTAAGTTAATTAAATAAAAAGCTGGCTGTCCAGAAAACATTTATATGATAAAGTCATATAAAGCTTTCGGACAGCCAGTTTTTTATCCGCCAGTAACTTCTTTAATGCCTTTAATATCAGCTATGGCGATAAGAGAGTAGTTAGTGTAATATACAACAAAGCCTGGTTTGGCAGCGGCAGGCTTTTTGACTTCTTTCTTTAATACATAATCGACTTCAACTTTATCAAGGTTGCGGCCTTTAGAGTAGTAGGCTGCAAGTGCGGCAGCTTCCTCAAAGGTTCTGTCGGGCAGTTCCTTGCCGTTAGTCTTAACTATAACGTGAGAGCCAGGTATCTGCTTGGCATGAAACCACCAGTCACTATTAGAAGCAAATTTAAATGTGAGTTCATCATTCTGAAGATTATTCTTGCCGACATACATATCAAAACCGTCTGATGATATATAGTGCAGAGGTTTGTTGTTCTTGTTATCCTTGCTTTTGGATTTGCTGTTCTTCTTGATATAGCCGGTTATGATAAGTTCTTCTTTGATATTATTAAGGTCATTCTCAGTAGTTGCAATATCGAGGGCATTTATTATTGATTCAAGATACATAATCTCATCTTTAATCTCTTCGATAAGTCTTACACCAGCTTCGTAAGTACGTTTTAATTTGTTGTATCGTGCAAAATATTTATTCGCATTCTCAATTGGTGTCAATGTATCGTCCAAAGGAATAGAGATTTCTTCGTTAGTGTAATAATTAAGAGCTGTGAAGCTTTTTGCACCAGACTCGATATTGTAGCCGTATGTGTTGATTAGCTCTCCATACACTCTGTATTTGTCACGTTTTTCAGTATCCTTTAACTGTTTTTCCTGAATATCAAGCTTTTTATAAGAACGCTCAAGATGAGTTGTAATTATTCTTCTTATATCAGTCGATTTCTGGTGAATTCGTGTTCTTACTTCTTTTTCGTGATAATAACCGATAAGACATTCACTTATTGAGGTGTAGCTTTCGGATTTATCATACATAGTAAGAGAAATAGCGGCAAAATCTGCTGGTGCACCATTATAATATACGATGTTAGGGCTGAAACTTCCATTTGCCACGTCATCAATAATAGCCTTGAATGCTTCAAATAGAGCTATGCTTTCAGCACTGGACAGACAGTTGGCTGGTTTGGCACTGTCAATATGTGCCCTGTGGCAGACTTCCTCTGATATGCAGGTGCTTATTCCGGTGTAAGCACTGCTTAAGGCTTTGGCAGTAGTCTTAGGCTGTGATAATATATTTTCATTAAAGGTATTAAAATCCATATTCATCGGATTGTGCTTGTTAGATGTATTAGGAATAAAATATTCCCTTCCTGGAAGAACTTCTCTGACAGAGCTTATCTGTGCTGACACATGCTTAATACTGTCTAATATTGTGTTATTGTCATCGCATAATATGATATTGCTGTGTTTGCCCATAAATTCTGTGATTAAATGCTTACGACAGAGGTCACCTAATTCATCTAAATGTTCAATTTCAATATCAATTATTCGCTCAAAAGCGGGTTGTGTTATTGATATAATTCGTCCGTTATTGATGTGCTTCCTAAGAAACATAACAAAGTTAGGTGCAAGCTGGGGGCTTGGCTTATTATCTTTAGTCATATATGCAAGCGGAAGTGAAGCATTTGCAGATAATACAAGCCTGTATTGTCCAGAATTAGCCTTTATGGTAAGTAAAAGCTCATCATTTTCTGGCTCTGCAATCTTATATAATCTTCCACCAAGAATTGTGTTGTTTAAATCGTGTACAATATTCGCTATTGTAATTCCATCAAATGCCATAATACTCCATTCTGACGTATTGGTACGCCATTAATATTTTAGAATAAATGATAGCACATTTTATAGATGTTGTCTTGTATGGTTAAAGTAAAATTGATATAATTAGCAGTTGTAATTAAAAGTTTGATATGTAAGTTGAGGTTTAATAAGCGATGTATTAAACTACATTTAGTATTAAAATATTTTTTAATGTTATCAACAATGAATAAATGAAATGAGGACACTTTGATGATAAAAAGTATGACTGGTTTTGGAAGAAGCGAGATAGAGAGAGGCAACCGTAAAATAACAGTAGAGATTAAGTCGGTGAACCACAGATTTCTTGAGAACAGCATAAAGATGCCTAAAAAGCTTAATATATTTGAGGCAAGAATAAGGGATACAATTAAGAAATATGCATCAAGGGGAAAGATTGATGTATTTATTACATACGAGGATAATTCAGAGAGCAATGTAAGCCTTAAGTTTAATGAAAGCATAGCACGGGAATATATGAATATATTCAGACAGATGGAGGAGCGTTTTAATATAAGAAATGATATTACTGTTGGAGCTTTGTCAAGATACCCAGAGGTTATCACAATGGAAGAATCGCAGGAAGATGAAGAAGAATTGTGGAACTTTATTAATGAGGCAATAGAAGAAGCCTGCAAGGGGCTTGCTGATACAAGAATTATTGAGGGTGAGAACTTAAAGAATGATCTTTTGTTAAAGTTAGACCATATGGAGGAGCTTGTTTCTTATATTGAAACAAAAAATCCACAGATAATAGAAGATTATAAGAAGAAGTTAGAAGCCAAGATGGAAGAAATCCTTTCAGATGCTGATATAGATAAGAACAGGATAGCTTCTGAGGTGATTATATATGCTGATAAAGTATGCGTAGATGAGGAGACAGTAAGATTAAGAAGTCATATTGAACACGCAAGAAAATGCCTTAACGAAGACGGAGGGATTGGAAGAAAGATGGATTTCATAGCACAGGAGATGAACAGGGAAGCCAATACAACTTTATCTAAGGCGAATAATATAGAAATATCAAATGCAGCTATAGATTTAAAGACAGAAATAGAAAAAATAAGGGAACAGATACAGAATATAGAATAAAAAAGCTTGCACGAATCGGTGTATTTCTGTATAATAACTTGTACACTTATGTTGTGTGCGTGCCAACAGGCATTTACAGATTGGAGAATAGAGATGAAAGAGAAAGGTTTATTACTTGTAATTTCAGGTTTCTCAGGAGCTGGAAAGGGAACTGTAGTTAAGAGATTATTAGAGCTTCATAATGATTATGCTCTATCTATCTCAGCGACAACCCGCTCACCAAGAGAAGGTGAACAGAATGGAAGAGAGTATTTCTTTAAATCAACAGAAGAATTTGAGAGTATGATTGATAATTCTGAATTGATTGAGTATGCAAAGTATGTCAGCAACTATTATGGAACACCTAAGGCATATGTCGAGGAACAGCTTGAAGCAGGTAAGAATGTGATACTTGAAATCGAGATTCAGGGTGCACTTAATATTAAGAAGATGTATCCAGATGCAGTTCTTTTATTCATTATGCCACCAAGTGCAGAAGAATTAGAGAGAAGACTTGTAGGACGTGGAACAGAAGATGAAGCCACAATAAAGGCAAGACTGCAAAGAGCCAGTGATGAGGCTAAGGGCGTAGAGAATTATAACTATATAGTTATCAATGATAAAGTGGATGATTGTGTTGAGGCAATTCATTCTATAGTTAACAGTGAGAAGAGAAAAGCAGTTAACAATATGAGTTTAATTAATAATATTAAAGAAGAGCTTAAAGCTTATGAGAAAGGAGAATAATAATGTTACATCCATCATATTCAGAATTAATGGCAGTTGTTAATAGTGAGGTAGAGGACGGCCAATCGTACAGAGCCGTTATTCAATTGTTAAGGCTACTGCCGCAAGAGCTAAAGAGATTATTGATGCAAGAACAATAGAGGAGAAGGTTAGAAAGGCTCGTATTGAGGCTGAGAACGCTCCAAAGGAAAAGGAAAAGGATAATAAGGATAAGAAGAATGAGCCAAAGCCGCTTACAACACCAGATGAGGCAAGAAAGCTTCAGATAGGAACACCTCTTATCGATAATGCAGAGAATATGAAGCCACTTTCAATAGCTGTAGAAGAGTTATATGAAGGCAAGGTTAAGATTGTCAGCAATGGCGATGACAGTGAAATTATGTAATTTCAGATTTTGATTTTATGCATGGATATTTGCTGATATAATGATTACTGCATAATATTGTCATTTGTAATATTAATAATAGAATTTACAGGCTGTTGCATTTTATATGTGACAGCCTTTTGATGTTGGGAGGTAACATAAAAGTTATGGGAAGTAATATATATGATGAGAAGAAGCGTGTAATTAACTGTGAAAGTGCAGAAAAATGTGGGAGCTGTGCCTATGCAGGAATGAAATACGATAATGAATTAAAGATAAAGCAGGGATATGTAGACAAACTTTTTAAAGACATCTGTCCAGTAGATAAGATAACAGGAATGTACAGACCAGTGCATTACCGTAACAAGGTTCACGCTGTTGTCGGGGAAGATAAGAATGGCAATATTATAACGGGAACATATGAAGAGAACAGCCACAATATAGTACCTGTATCTGACTGCCTGCTTGAAGATTCACAGTGCAGCAGCATTATAGCTACATTAAGAGATTTATTTAAGTCGTTTAAATACAAGCCATATAATGAAGATAAGGGAACTGGTTTTATAAGGCATATTCTTTTAAGAAAAGGCTTTTCAACTAAGGAGATTATGCTTGTTATTGTGACGGCTGATGTTGCATTTCCGTCTAAGACACATTTTCTTAAAGCATTAAAAGAGAAGCACCCAGAGATTAATACAATCGTACAGAATGTTAATAAATACAATACAAGTATGGTGTTAGGACCAAGAAATATAGTGCTTACAGGCAAGGGATATATTGAAGATGTGTTATGTGGCTACAGATTTAGAATAAGCCCATCATCTTTCTATCAGATTAACCACCAGCAGACAGAAAAGTTATACAAGGCGGCGATAAATATGGCTGGAATAACTAAGAAGGATACAGTTATTGACGCTTATTGTGGAATAGGAACAATAGGAATAGCAGCTTCTGCTAAGGCAGGACAGGTTATAGGGGTTGAGTTAAATGCAGATGCGGTAAAAGATGCAGAGGTCAACGCTAAGATTAACAATATAAAGAATATTAGATTTGTGAATGATGATGCTGGAAAGTTTCTTGTTGAATATGCCACACATAAGAGGGCTGATGTTGTTATAATGGATCCTCCAAGAAGTGGCAGCAGTCAGGAATTTCTTGAGTCGGTACTTAAGATTAAGCCAGAAAGAGTTGTGTATGTATCGTGCAATCCAGATACTCAGAAAAGGGATGTTGATATGCTTATGAAAGGTGGATATAAGGTTTTGGAGTGCAGACCATTTGATATGTTCCCTTTTTGTGACCATGTGGAGACGGTAGTGTTATTGTCCAAACTTGATGTCGATAAGCATATAGATGTTGAAATTAAGCTGGATTAGCTTGGATTGATTCATTAAGTGATGAAGAATTATTTAAACCACATATGAGAAAATGGGCTGATGATGCGACTAAAACAGCAGTGTGGGAAGTTTATAAGTTTATTCATGTGAATACTGTAGCTCCTTTTAAAACTTTCAGGAACAAAATTAGAAAATGGAAGAAAATAGTATTATAAATTACAGACAGTAAAGTTAAAAATTTCATAAATAGGTTATCAAAGGCGATAGAAAAACTATCGTCTTTTTATTTGAAAAAAGAAGCATATCCCAGAGGGTTGCTTCATCAATTTTTTCGTAAGTGTCCGTACACTTACTGTGCTTACTCATATACTAATAGATCATATACTAATCGTGTAAGAACAATTTTAAGCATAATGCTTATATTATTATACCATAGTTTGGAAAAATAAAAAATTATATTTCATAAACGTTTCATAAAAGCTATGTAGAATGTTATTGAAAGCAGTTATGAAATACTAAAAAATAGAAAGGAGTAGTTAGTAAAGTGATAAAAAATGCTATAGCATATATTACAAGAAAGAGAAATAGAACTTTAATAATTTTTATTATATTAACTATAGTTCTATCTTGTTTGTATTCTTGTTTAACAATAATGAAATCAAGCAATGAAATAGAAAAGACTTTATATGAAAGTTCTAATTCTTCAATTTCAATAACAAAAAAAGATGGTAAATATTTTAACGTTAATCAATTTAAAGATATTGAAAAAATAAAAGAAGTTGAAAAAATAATAATTCAATATGATGGATTAGCAAAACTAAAAGATGCTAAAGTAGTTAGCGGAGAACAAAGAATAAATAGAGAAGATTTATCTGACGAATTTAAGAATGTTGTTTCATTCGAAGCTACAAATAATACTAAAAGAAATATTTTGTTTAGCAGTAGAGTGTTTACAATTAAAGAAGGAAAAAATATAGAAGAAAATGATAAGAATTCAATTATTGTTCATGAAGAATTTGCTAAACAAAACAATCTAAAATTAGGCGATGAAGTTGATCTTGAATTACTTGATCTTGAAAAAAGTGAAGAAATAAAAAGTCATAAATTTAAAATTATAGGGATCTTTTCTGGTAAAAAACAGGAAACATATACAGGATTATCTTCTGATTTTAGTGAAAATATGGTGTTTGTAGATTATTCAACAAGCCAAGAGATATTAAATAAATCAGAAAATAACAAAATTGCAAATAAAATTTTAATGTATTCTAGTAGCGCAGAATCTACAGACTTAGCCTTAAACAAATTGAAAGAGCTTAAGATTGATGAGTCAAAGTATTTTGTTCAAAAAGATTCTAATGCATTTGAAGAGTCTTTAGAGTCAGTGAGTGGAATAAAACATATGATAAAAATAATGACTTATTCTATTATGTTAGGCGGGATTATTGTTCTTTCATTGATTTTGATTCTATGGTTAAGAGAAAGAATTTATGAAATAGGTATATTTTTATCTATTGGAACATCTAAGATACAAATTATAATGCAATTTATATTCGAGTTATTATTCATATCGATACCAAGTATAATATCTTCCTTATTTTTAGGAAATGTATTGATAAAAGTAATTGCAGGTGGATTAATTAACTCAGAGAACTCAATGATTTCTGGTGGAAATTTAATAAATGATAGTAGTTTTCTGTTAAATATTACAACACTTGGACAAAGTTATTTAATATTAATAAGTATTATTGTTTTATCAGTTGTATTTGCTTCTTCATTAATATTAATCAAGAAGCCTAAAGAAATATTATCAAAAATAAGTTAGGAGAAAATTATGGAAATATTAGAAATAAAGAATGTATCATATAGTTATGCCAATTCTAAAGAAAAAGTTTTGTCAGGAGTAAATCAAAAATTTGAACTTGGGAAGTTTTATGCGATAGTAGGAAAGTCAGGAGCAGGAAAATCTACACTTCTTTCCTTACTTGCTGGACTTGATAAACCTCAAACAGGACAAATATTGTTTAAGAATGAAGATATACAAAAGAAAGGATATAGTAATCATAGAAAAAATAATATATCTTTAGTGTTTCAAAACTATAATTTAATAGATTATTTATCGCCGATTGAAAATATTAGATTGGTGAATAAATCAGCAGATGAAGGTATCTTGTTTGAGCTGGGCTTAGATAAAAAACAAATAAAAAGAAATGTTATGAAATTATCTGGTGGACAGCAGCAAAGAGTAGCTATTGCCAGAGCATTGGTATCAGATGCTCCAATAATACTAGCTGATGAGCCTACTGGTAATCTGGATAGTGTTACTGCTAGAGAAATAATTAATATATTAAAGACATTAGCTAAAGATAGAGATAAATGTGTAATAGTTGTAACACATAGTAAGGAAGTAGCAGATTCTGCAGATATCATTTTAGAACTAAGTGGTAAAAAGTTGAAAAAAGTAAATAAAATGAATTTGGAGGTTGAATAATGATAAAAAATGCATTTGCTTATGTAACTAGAAAAAGCTTAAAATCAATAATTATTATGTTAGTCATTTTGGCTATGTCAACTTTAAGTCTTATAAGTTTATCTATTAAAGATGCTACGGACAGAGCTTCAAAAGAAACATTTGCTAATATAACAAATAGTTTTTCTATGGAGATAAATAGACAGGTAAATCCAGGAACACCTAGAGGTGGAGGAAATGTAAAGGGTGAAGATATTAAAAAGATATCTCAAACAGATAGTATAGACTCTTATGTAAAAAGAATAAACAGTGTTGCAGATTTAGTTGATTATGATATTATTGAAACTAAAGAGACTCTTGCGAATCAATCGCCTAAAAGAGCGAAGAATTTTAAAAGAACAGTGATGTTAACCGGAGTTAACGACTCATCAAAAGAAACAAAATTTGTATCAGGAGCATATAAATTAGTAGAAGGAAAGCATTTAGAAAATGAAGATAAAAATAAAATCTTAATGCATAAAGATTTGGCTGAAAAAAATAATCTTAAAGTTGGAGATAAGATAAAAATAAAATCTAATTTATTTGATGCTGATAATGAGAAAGGTGCAGACGAAACAGTAGAAGTAGAAATTAAAGGTCTATTCGATGGGCATAATAGCGGTGGAGTAAGTGCAGCACAAGAACTATACGAAAATACATTAATCACTGATGTTCATACAGCTGCTAAAGTTTATGGTAATACAGAAGATACAGCTGTATACCAAGATGCAACATTCTTTGTAAAAGGTGATAAGAATCTTGATAGTGTAATAAAAGATCTTGGGAAATTAGATATAAATTGGAGAGCATATAATTTGATTAAAAGTTCATCAAATTACCCTGCATTACAACAATCTATATCAGGTATCTACTCAATTTCAAATAAATTATTTGTTGGCTCATTAATATTTGCAGGAGTTGTAGTTTCATTATTATTATTCTTATGGATGAATGCCAGAAAGAAAGAAATAGCAGTATTACTATCATTAGGTATATCAAAATTAGAAATTTTTGGTCAATTCCTAATTGAGATGGTATTTATATCAATCCCCGCATTCGTTGGTTCTTATTTCTTAGCTGGGTATACAGCTGATAAGCTTGGGAATAATATATTGAATAAGGTTACTGGCGATATAGCAAAACAAATAGCTAGACAATCTGCATCTAGCCAATTAGGTGGTGGTGCAGAAGCTGAAGGATTTAACAAGACATTATCAAGTTTAGATATAAATGTATTACCTAAATTCATAATTTATGTAGTTATATTTATGAGTTTAGTACTGCTTGTATCTTTGATAATATCTTCTTTCAATATATTAAGAAAGAATCCAAAAGAATTATTAATTGACAATAAATAAAATTTTTGGTGCTGAAAAGCACCAAAAATTTTTTGCTTTTCAATACCCAATAATATGCTGTACAATATAAGCGAATATGCTTAAGTGGAGGTATACATGAAAATATTAACCGTTGAAGATGATAATATAATAAGAGAGGGGATAAGTGAATATCTTTCAGAATTTGGATATACAGTTATTCAAGCTAAAGATGGAAGAGAAGCATTGTCAAAATTTAATAGCGATATAAATCTGGTTATCTTAGACATTCAGATACCTTTTATTAATGGTTTAGAAGTGTTGAAAGAAATTAGAAAGAAAAGCAATTTGCCAATTCTAATCCTGACTGCATTTAGTGATGAAGAATATAAAATCGATGCATTTACTAATTTGGCAGATGGATATATAGAAAAGCCATTTTCATTGCCGGTCTTAAAGGCCAGAATAGATTCTTTAATTAAGAAGAATTATGGACATTTAGAGAAGTTTGAATATAAGAATCTATCAGTTAATTTTAATAGCTATACAGCTAAAATAAATGGAGAAGAGATAGATGTAAATGCAAAAGAACTAGAAGTATTAAAATGTTTATTGGATAATAATGGACAGGTGTTAACAAGAATGCAAATTATTGATTATGTATGGAAAGATAGCGAAGAAATTCCTTATGATCGGGTAATAGATGTATATATAAAAGAACTTAGAAAAAAATTACAATTAGACTGTATAACTACTATAAGAAATGTAGGATATAAATTGGAGAGAAAATGAAAAAAATAAAGATATTTCCCAAAATGTTCATACAAATATTTTCTGTTCTTGCAATAATAATTATATTAGTTCATTCATTAGTTTATTTTATCTTTCCTAAAACATATTTGGAGACAAGAAAAGAAAAGATCCATAATATTGCAAATGAAATTTCTAGTAATATGAATGGAAAAGAAATAAAATACATAGAACAAACTTTGGAGCTTTATTCGAAGAGTAGTGAAATAAAAGCATTTATAAAAGAAAAAAATAATAAAAATGAAATACAAATCAAAGATGATATAAATGTTAATTTAGAAAGTGATAGTAATTCTTTGATAATTGAAGAAAGAGAAATAACGCTTAATGATGGTGAAAAAATAAATCTACAATTTGTTTCTACAGCTGATATGCAAAAAGATGCGAAAGATTTAAGTATTAAATTTTTACCATATTCTTTATTTATATCAATTTTATTTTCTGCTATTATTTCTTTAATTTATGCAAAAATAATAAAAAATAATATACAGGAAATAAAAATTGTTACTGATAAAATGATGGAACTTGATAAAGAAACGCGGTTAAAAGTTAATTCTAATGATGAAGTTGGAGAATTAAAACAACAAATTAATGATTTGTATTCTACTTTATTAAGAACAATTGATAATTTGGAATTTAAAAATAAAGAAATTTTAAAATTAGAAAAGTTAAAATATGACTTTTTTAAAGGTGCATCCCATGAACTTAAAACTCCTCTTGCTAGTCTTAAAATAATACTGGAAAATATGAAATACAATATTGGAAAATATAAAGAAAGAGATATTTATATTAATGAATGTATTGACATCGTTGATAGTTTAACAAAAAATATTTCTCAAATATTATCAGTTCATTCTATAGAAAATTTGAATAATGATGAAGAATATTTGAAAATAAATGATACACTAGAAGATATATTAAAAAAATACGAAATATTAGCAAATCAAAAGAAAATAACCGTCAATAATTATATATCAGATGAGAATATTTATATAGGAAAAACAGCGTTAAAGATTATTTTATCTAATTTGATTAGTAATGCGATAAAATATACCGATGTAAATGGGGTAATTAATATTGGGATAGTTGATGATTGGTTATATATAGAGAATTCATATGGTAACAATAGAATTTCGAATATGGATGAAATATTTGATGTTAAATTTGATTTAAATAAGGAAAATAGTAATGGATTAGGCTTGTATATTGTAAGTAATATTCTGAATAATTACAATATAGAATATAAAGCATTGCAGGATGAAGAATTTTTTATCTTTAAAATTAAAATATTTTCTTAAACAAGATATAATTTTGCAATAGTTATTGAAAAAATAGAGACTTATTATGTAGCGCTTACTGAAAAAACAAGCAGATAAAAAGTTGAAGAGTCAGGGGGAGAGTCATTTTTACAACCAACAGATGGTAATGTATTTGTAAGCTGTGAATTTGAAATCGTAAATAATTCATCAAAAGAGATTAATGTTAGTTCATTAATAAGTTTTGAAGCGTACTGCAATGATTATTCAACATCAGTAAGTCTTTCTGCTTTATCAGCATTTTCTGATAAAAATCAGTTAGATGGTACAGTTGCGCCGGGTAAGAAGATGAATGGAATTGTTGCTTATGAAGTGCCAGCAGATTGGTCAAAATTAGAAATTGAATATTCACCAAGTTTCTGGGGAAAGGCTATGAAATTTGTGGCTGAACATAATTAAATAATTACAAGGATAATAACCTCTGATAGAATAATTTCTGTTGGAGGTTATATTTTATAAAAGATATAGAATGGAGATTTGATATGAATAAAATATTTTATTGCAGAGTGGGTTGGATGAGGTCATATTGTGGAGCAGTTGATGAAAAGCCGGTTAATGGAGGTTCATATAATAAAGATTAGGCTGGTATAAAGATGCAACAGTATTTAAACAACCGCAAAATGATATTCCAGAAGATGCAATGGAAGAAAGAGATAAAACTTATAATATATATAATATATATGCAGAGAAGGTGGTGCTGCTGGACGTAAATGATAGAAAATATGTTGTTAAAGGTTTGGGGCAATCTAATATATGGTACGGAAACGAAGAAGAAGATAGGAAAGTAGAGACGATTATAGAAAACTATGAAAAAGGTAAAATTAATAAAGTTACTGAAATAGAAAAATACACAGAGGAATTGGAAGGAAAAGAAAAAGAAGCGGTTGTCAAGGTAAGAATTAATCAGGACAAGTTCAGAGAAAAATTAATAAATAAATATAAAAAATGTTGTTTGTGCAATGTTAATATGAACGAATTATTGGTGGCAAGTCATATTAAACCATGGAGTATAAGTGATGCAAATGAGAAGCTTGATATACATAATGGTCTGTTAATGTGTCCTAATCACGATAAGTTATTTGATAGAGGATATATTTCATTTGATGATACCGGCAGGATTTTAATTTCTGAAAGGTTAGATGATAATAACAGAATGTATATGAATATAACAGCTAAGATGAAAATAGACATTACAGAAGAGAATATAAAGTATATAAAATATCATAGGAAAAATGTATTCATTGAAAAGTAGATATTAGTATTATGTCAGGAAATCATTTCTATTTATAAATTAAGAAAATGTTGTATAAACAACAGAAAATTAATTCTCCATTAAATATAATGTGCGTGTCGGGTGCAGAAGCACCAGGATAAATAGATTATAATAATGGAGAGTAAATATATGGATAATAAAATGTTTTGTTTTCAGTGTGAGCAGACAGCAGGATGTTCAGGTTGTACAGGTAATGCAGGTGTATGTGGAAAGGATGCATCTACAGCAAAGCTTCAGGACGAGCTTACAGGTGCACTTATAGGTCTTGTTAAGACTTGTGGAAGCAGTACTAAGACAGAGAATACAGACAGAATAATAATCGAAGGTCTGTTTACAACAATAACTAATGTGAATTTTAATAATCAGACATTACAGGATATGATTGATAAGGTTCATAATGAAAAGAATATTATATCACCAGGCTGTAGTGCCTGTGAGGCAAGATGTGGCAATACAGATGATTATGATATGAATGAGATATGGAATGCGAATGAAGATATACGTTCATTAAAATCACTTATTCTTTTTGGAATAAGAGGAATGGCAGCTTATGCTTATCACGCAATGGTGTTAGGTTATACAGATGATACAGTTAATGAGTTCTTCTATAAGGCTCTTTCATATATAAGCTTTGATTTGGACGAGAGCCAGCTTCTTCCTGTAGTTATGGAAGTTGGTGAAGTTAATTTGAAATGTATGGAACTTTTAGATAAGGCTAATACAACAAGTTATGGAAATCCTTCACCGGTAAAGGTTACTTTGAATGTAGAAAAAGGACCATTTATTGTTGTAACAGGACACGATTTAAAAGATCTGGAACTGCTTCTTGAACAGACTAAGGATAAAGGAATAAATATATATACACACGGCGAAATGCTTCCAGCACACGCATATCCTAAGCTTAATAAATATCCTCATTTAAAGGGTAACTTTGGTACAGCGTGGCAGAATCAGCAGAAGGAGTTCGATGCAATTCCGGGAGCTGCATTATTTACAACTAACTGCCTTATGCCAGTTAAGAAAAGCTATGAAGACAGGGTATTTACAACAGAGGTAGTGTCATATCCACAGATGGTGCATATCGGGGAAGATAAAGATTTTACACCTGTAATCAATAAGGCACTTGAGCTTGGCGGATATAAAGAAGACCAGCATAGAACAGGCATTAATGGCGGAGAGTATGTGATGACAGGTTTCGGACATTCAGCAGTGCTTTCCGTTGCTGATAAGGTAATAGAAGGTGTTAAGAATGGGTCAATCAGCCATTTCTTCTTAGTAGGAGGTTGTGATGGTGCAAGACCGGGACGTAATTATTATACAGAATTTGTTAAAAAGACACCAGCAGAGTCTATAATTCTTACACTTGCCTGTGGTAAGTACAGATTTAATGACCTTGAGCTTGGAGATATTGATGGTCTTCCAAGAATTATGGATATGGGACAGTGTAATGATGCCTATAGTGCGATAAAGGTAGCAATTGCTTTAGCAGAAGCATTTGAATGTGAAGTAAATGAGCTTCCACTCTCAATGGTTTTATCGTGGTATGAGCAGAAAGCTGTATGTATACTTCTTACACTCCTTCATCTTGGAATTAAGAATATACTTTTAGGACCTACACTTCCAGCATTCATCTCACCTAATGTACTGAAGATACTTGTTGAGAATTACGCTATAGCACCTATCAGTACACCAGAGGAAGATTTAAAGAAAATATTAGGCAACTAATTATATGTGATTTTTTTGGTTAGATAATTACTTGCTTTATCTTTAGCTGTAAGCTCTTTTAATTCTCTTATCGTGAAATATCCGCACACAATTGCGGCT
>ERZ779906.287-NODE-287-length-17144-cov-5.85347_pt1 | contig 17144 bp, 12 predicted proteins | sample MGYA00511586_ERZ779906 | MGnify/ENA primary metagenome ERZ779906 (study PRJEB29588, sample SAMEA2158408) | human gut metagenome | biome: human gut; feature: human-associated habitat; material: faeces | place: Denmark | collected 2008/2010 ...
ATCTTTCCCGTATCAAGGTAGAAGGTGGCACGGAAGAACAAAAAGGAGTATTCTATACCGCTATGTATCACACGATGGTTCATCCGAATATTTTGCAGGATGTAAGCGGACAATATCCACAAATGGAGGGAGATAAGATTTTGACCACCAACCATAACCGTTACACGGTATTCTCATTGTGGGATACTTATCGTAACTATCACCAGTTGATGACTTTGGTATATCCGGAGCGTCAGATGGATATGATTCACACCATGATGGGCATGTACAAGGAACACGGATGGTTCCCGAAATGGGAATTGTATGGTCGTGAAACATTGACGATGGAAGGTGACCCTTCTATTCCTGTTCTGGTAGACAGTTGGATGAAGGGATTGCAAGACTTTGACATTGACGAAGCTTATAAGGGAATGTATAAGTCGGCCACTACTCCGGGCAAGGATAATCTGATGCGTCCGGATAATGACGATTATATGTCCAAAGGGTATGTGCCGATGGAAAGTCAGTATGATAATTCGGTTTCTCATGCTTTGGAATACTATGTTGCCGACTATGCACTTTCTACCTTGGCGGAGGCTTTAGGTAAGAAAGAAGATGCGAAATTGTTCCGCAAACGTTCTATGGGCTATAAAAATTATTATAGCAAGGATTTCGGAACCTTGCGTCCGATAACTAAAGAAGGCAAATTCTATGAACCGTTTGATCCGAAAGAAGGAGCTAATTTTGCACCTAGTCCCGGTTTCCATGAAGGTAATGCATGGAATTACACTTTCTTTGTGCCTCATGATATCAATGGCTTGGTAAAGTTGATGGGGGGCGACAAGAAATTTGTTGATAAATTGCAAAGCGTGTTTGATGAAGGGAATTATGATCCGGCCAATGAACCCGATATAGCCTATCCTTACCTGTTCAGTCGTTTCAAAGGTGAAGAATGGCGTACACAGAAATTGGTGAAGGAATTGCTGGCTAAGTATTTCACAACTAAGCCGGATGGAATTCCCGGCAATGATGATACGGGTACGATGTCTGCATGGGCTATATTCAGTATGATGGGATTCTATCCGGATTGTCCGGGTGTGCCCGAATATACATTGACCACTCCTACTTTTGATAAAGTGACCGTTCAGCTTGATCCTAAATATTGGGGCAAGAAAGAATTGGTTATCAAGAAAGAAGGACAAGGGGATTATATAAAGGAAATCAGATTGGGCAATAAGAAGATTAATAAATATTTGATTTCGCATGATGATTTGATCAAGGCAGGTGAAATTACTTTTATAGTAACAGAAAATCCTAATAAGAAATAACTATGAATACGAAACGATTTTTGTGTGCTGCGTTAGGAGCTGTTTGTTATTTTGCTTTTTTGCAAGCGCAGGTACGTACAGAGCAGACTTTCGAAAAAGGATGGAAATTTACGCGTGAAGATAATGCGGAATTTGCCAATCCCGGTTATAATGACAGTAAATGGCAGAACGTCACCGTTCCTCATGATTGGGCGATTTATGGTCCGTTCAGTATCAATAACGACAAGCAGGAAATGGCTATTACTCAAGATGGACAGACCGAGGCGATGGAACATGCCGGACGTACCGGAGGTCTTCCGTTTGTAGGAACCGGATGGTATCGCCTGAACTTTGATGCTCCCGGTTTTGAGAAAGGCAAGAAAGCGACTTTGATATTTGATGGAGCAATGAGCCATGCCCGTGTTTATGTGAACGGGCAGGAGGCCGGTTATTGGCCCTACGGTTATAATTCTTTTTATGTGGATGCGACCCCTTATCTGAAACCGGGTGAGAGGAACGAACTGGCAGTCCGTTTGGAAAACGAGCCTGAATCATCACGTTGGTATCCGGGGGCCGGATTGTACCGCAATGTTCATCTGGTAATCAATGAAGATACGCATATTCCTGCTTGGGGGACGTATGTTACCACTCCTGTGGTGACAGACAAATATGCAAAAGTGTCTTTGAAAACTTCTTTGGTTAGCCCTGAAGGAGCTAATAAGGATAATTACCGTATTGTGACGCAGATCAAGGATAAAAACGGCAAAGTGGTTGCTACCGGGGAAAACAAGTTGAGTGTTTTTGATAATGCTTTGTTTGAACAGGAGTTTGCAGTGGCTAATCCTGAGTTGTGGAGTCCTGATACTCCGGTTCTTTATACAGCTGAATCCAAAGTATATGAAGGGAATACCTTGAAAGACGAATATACCACCCGCTTTGGTATCCGTACTTTGGAGATTGTCCCCGGCAAGGGCTTTTTCCTGAATGGAAAGCTGACCAAATTCAAAGGGGTATGTAACCATCATGACTTGGGTCCGTTAGGCGGTGCTGTAAATGATGCCGCTATACGTCGTCAGATTCGTATTCTGAAAGATATGGGTTGTAATGCCATCCGTACTTCTCATAATATGCCGGCACCCGAATTGGTGGAGGCTTGTGATGAAATGGGTATGATGCTGATGGTGGAGTCTTTTGACGAGTGGAAATCGGCAAAGATGGCCAACGGTTATCATAAAATATTTGATGAATGGGTGGAGAAGGATCTGACTAATCTGATCCGTCATTACCGTAACAATCCGAGTATTGTTATGTGGTGCATCGGTAACGAAGTACCGGACCAGTGGAATGGCAATAACGGACCAAAGCTTTCGCGTATGTTACAGGATATCTGTCATCGTGAAGATCCTACCCGTCCTGTAACACAAGGTATGGATGCGCCTGATGCTGTAGTAAATAATAATATGGCTGCTGTGATGGATGTGGCCGGTTTCAATTACCGCCCTCATAAATATCCAGAAAACTATAAGAAATTGCCTCAGCAGATTATTCTAGGTAGTGAAACCGCTTCTACAGTAAGTTCGCGTGGCGTCTATAAATTCCCTGTTGTCCGTCAGGCTATGAAGAAATATGACGATCATCAGTCTTCTTCTTACGATGTGGAACATTGTGGTTGGTCCAATTTGCCGGAGGATGACTGGATTTGGCATGAGGATAACGCATGGGGTATCGGAGAATTTGTATGGACGGGCTTCGATTATTTGGGCGAACCAACTCCTTATTATACTGATTGGCCCAGCCATTCTTCTTTGTTCGGTATCATCGACCTGGCCGGATTGCCCAAAGACCGTTACTATCTGTACCGCAGTCATTGGAACAAAGATGAAGAAACGCTGCATATCCTTCCTCATTGGACATGGCCGGGACGTGAAGGAGAAGTGACTCCTATCTTTGTTTATACAAATTATCCGTCGGCAGAAGTGTTTATCAATGGCAAGAGTCAGGGTAAGCGTACCAAAGATTTGACTGTAACGGCTGAAAATAGTGCGGATTCTGCTTCCATAGCAGATTTCAAACGCCAGAAACGCTACCGTTTGATGTGGATGGATACAAAGTATGAGCCGGGAACCGTAAAAGTGGTTGCCTATAATGATAAGGGGGAAGCTGTGGCCGAAAAGGAAATCCATACGGCAGGCAAGCCCGACCATATAGAACTGGTTGCAGATCGCAATGAAATAAAGGCTGATGGCAAGGATTTGTCATTTGTCACAGTAAGAGTGGTGGATAAAGAGGGTAATCTTTGTCCCGATGCGCAGCATCTCATCAAGTATTCTGTAAAAGGTGCGGGAACCTATCGTGCCGGTGCAAACGGAGATCCCACTTCATTGGAACTTTTCCATGTTCCGCAGATGAAAGTGTTTAACGGAATGATGACTGCTGTTGTGCAAAGTACTGATAAACCGGGAGAAATCATATTGACCGCAACAGGTAAAGGACTTAAATCAGGTAGGCTAGTTTTAATGAGTAAGTAAAAAGATTTGTTTCAATTTCCACTATCTGTGCCCCGCTTGATTTTATTAAGCGGGGCTTATTTATTAAAAAAGTTGGAAAATAATTGGGGAAATCTGTTTTAGAAAGTGAAAAAGTTGCTATTTTTGTTGGCAAATTTAATATGCCAATTAAAAATTCTAACTTATCATAGTATCATGTTGACCCAAATCATTAACGCAAAGATTCTTACCCCACAGGGCTGGTTGAAGGACGGATCTGTCCTTATGCGCGACAATAAGATTTTAGAAGTTACCAATTGTGATTTAGCTGTTATCGGAGCCGAGCTGATTGACGCTAAAGGTATGTATGTTGTTCCCGGTGGTGTGGAAATCCATTGTCATGGTGGTGGTGGCGGTGATTTTATGGAAGGTACGGAAGAGGCTTTCCGTACAGCCATTAATGCTCACATGAAACATGGTACTACCAGTATTTTTCCAACGTTGTCTTCTTCTACCGTACCGATGATTGAGGCAGCTGCCGAAACTTGTACCAGGTTGATGGCGGAACCGGACAGTCCGGTACTTGGTCTTCATCTTGAAGGGCATTACCTTAATATGAAGATGGCAGGCGGTCAGATGCCTGAAAACATAAAAGACCCGGATCCGAAGGAATATATTCCTATTGTAGAAAAGTGGGGCTGTATCAAGCGTTGGGATGCTGCACCCGAATTGCCGGGTGCTATGCAGTTTGGTAAGTATATCACAGGAAAAGGCATCTTGGCTTCTGTGGCACATACACAGGCCGAATATGAAGATATCCGTGCAGCCTGGGAGTCCGGTTATTCTCATGCTACACATTTCTATAATGCGATGCCGGGCTTCCATAAGCGTCGTGAGTATAAATATGAAGGTACAGTAGAAAGTATCTATCTGATAGACGATATGACAGTGGAAGTGGTAGCCTTAAGGGAGTGGAACGTGCTTGTGTTATTACCGATGCTTTGGCATGTGCCGCCAGTGAAAGCAATGTAGCTTTTGACCCTCGTGTCATTATCGAGGATGGTGTGTGCAAATTGGCCGACCGTTCTGCTTTGGCAGGCAGTGTGGCTACCATGGACCGTTTGATCCGTACCTTGGTGCAAAAGGCAGAAATCCCATTGGAAGATGCTGTCCGTATGGCTTCGGAAACTCCGTCCAAGATTATGGGAGTATATGACCGCAAAGGCTCACTTCAGAAAGGCAAAGATGCCGATATCTTGATTCTTGACCAGGACTTGAATATCCGTGCCGTATGGGCAATGGGCAAGCTGGTCGAAGGAACTTGTACTTTGTAAGAACCGGCTGAATAAGAACGGAAACAGGACTTTATAAAATCTCCTTTCACACCAAACGGATTATAATTCTATTGATTTACAATTTGTTATGGTGAAAGGAGATTTTCTTTAATTATAAAAACAATGCATTATGAACAAATATTTCTTTAGGTTTTCATTCTATTTTTTCATGGTAGTTCAGTGGTAAAACCACTGTTATATTTGTTTCATCATGATAGATGAATCAGCTTTTAGTATTGCATAATATATCCTCTTCTATCTCTTCTGTTGTTTCTTCATGGTATTCTTTGTAAATACCCCCTTCGTTCAGATAGTGGATAATATCACATATTTCCCTTAGCGAGGCAATGAGATGTGAGGAAATTATCACCGTCTTTTCTTTTGCTTTCAGATCCCGGATGAGTCTTTTCATCAGGATACATCCCTTCAAGTCCACCCCATTGAACGGCTCGTCAAGAATAAATACGTCATTGTCTTGCAACAATAATGCCATAAATCCCAGTTTCTTTTTCATTCCGGTAGAATATTCGGCAGCATACCTGTCAAGGGGCAGTTGGAAAATTTCATTTAAATGTTGAATGGTGGGTGTATTGACCGGCAGACCTTTGGCCTTCATACAGAATTCCAAGTGTTCAAGACCCGTGATTTGGGAATAAAAGAAGTTGGATGCAGACAGATAACCTGTTTTTAAAGTTTTGCTTTTGGTTATGCTTCCGGTATAATCATAGATTCCCATTATACAATTGAATAAAGTAGTCTTTCCGGCTCCATTCTCGCCCACCAAGCCATATATTTTTCCAGGGTGATACTCCAAATGAATGCCGTTTAATACTTTGACCTTACCGAAACTTTTATGTAAATCATTCACTTCTATCATAATAATCTTTTTAAGCGTTTGTGCGCATGGCAGGTCAGCAATGCTGTAAGTGCTATGCCGGGTATTAAAATAATTGGAACAAAAAGAGAGCCTAAATAAAAAGGCATTAATATACTTAATTGCACAATAAACAGCAATAGGGGGGATGGGATGATATGGCGCAACATACCGATACCAATGGCATAAATTAAGGTGGCAGTATAATAAGATAAGAAAAAGAGGATTTCATCTTGGTCATAGGTAGACGCTATAAGCGCTAAGCTGAAAGGAATGGAGGTGATGAAAACATTCCATGCTATGCTTTTTAGTTGGAAAAGGCATAAAGTCTTGAAATTTTTGAAATGAAGAAGATATCTGTTGTCCATTGTTTGCAGATAGCCTGATGCCTGTACCAATCCCCATAGTATGAGACATACTTTGTTTATTTTTATATTTCCGTGTACGGTTCCTGCGGTTGCAAAAAGAAAGAGTAGGATATAGACCCAGAAAGATTGGCGGAACATTCGTATATATTCATAACTTCCTTTGTAAAGAAAAGGAAGACGGACAGGTTTGTGTTCCAGTTTTATTTTTTTCAGGCAAGGTAATAAGGCGGCGAACAGCCATAAGCCGATAGCGTCGGTAAATTGTCCTTTTATTATTTCTATTCCGGCAAAAGGTAATGCGATCAAGGTGTATTCTTTTATCAGGAACACAGAAAGATGAGGTGTTAAAGTGCGTAAAAACTCTTTGTCTTTCCGGACATTATGATAACCGGCTAATAAGAGAACGCATACCACAGGAATAGCGAAACGGTTTTCTGCCAAGAACAATATCATGATGGCAGCCACCGTTAAGATGGTAAGGAAGACTATTCTGAAGATACCCTATTCTATAACTATTCTTCCAAAATTTTTCAGACGAAGCAGCAGATACAGTTGAAACATAAAGTGCTTTTTATTCTGATTGAGGGTACAAAGGAATAAAATATCCGGCTAAGTACCCTCACTGTAGAGTGAAAATTTATTCTTTATGCTTCTTTTTCAGTTCCATCAACTCTTTATTGACGTGTGTCAATTCTTTAATTCTGTCCGATACATGATGGAAGAGGAAGTAGTCTGTCAGTACACCTGCTAAGATTAAACCAAACATTGTTATCATGAGCCACCACAGGTGGCGGTAGGTGTAAAGGAATATGCATATAAAAGGAGTTACCAGCAAATATCCGATGATATAACTCCAATTGATAAGCATTTTATATCGGAGTATATTCTTTATTTGCATTTCAAGGTTTGTTTCTTTTTTTATTTTAGTCAATAAAATAACTCCTGCAAAGTTGACTGTAAGAGCATATAGCAGAAGTCCGAATATTGCCGGCCAAAACACTAATTTACCGTTCAAATGAATAAAATCAACGAACATTAGAATCGTTACTCCTAACATAAATATAGAAGCTATTTTGTCCATCCTCAGCATTCTTTGCAGGCAACTTTCTTTTTGCCGTGACAACATCTCTATAATCTGTTGCTGATGAACCAGTTCATTCTGGCTGACCCGTTCATTCAACTCTTTCCATGCTTTTTGCAATTCTTCAAGTTCCATATAATTGTATGATTACAAGTTCGACATATTTTTTAATTTCTCTTTTATACGGTGCAGTTTTATCGCGACATTATTGCGGTTCGTTCCGGTGATTTCGGCTATTTCATCGTATGATTTCTCGTCCAGCCAGAGCAGGATAAACATACGGTCCACCTTGTTCAGTCGTTTGATGAGTGAATACATTTCTTTCAGCAGTTCGTTGTGTTCACAATCTTCCAGAATATCTACCTGCTGTTCCAAAGGTACATAGTCATACTTCTTTTTCTTTCGGAAGTCCGAGATACACGTGTTCAGGGATATGCGGTAAACCCATGTGACAAACGAACTTTCCCCCCGGAAGTTTTTGTATGACTTCCATATATTGAATACAGACTCTTGAAAAAGGTCGTTCACATCGTCCTTGTTGTCTGCATACATGAAGCATACCTTGTAAATGATGTGCTTGTATTGCACTAGCTTGTCGGCAAATTCCTGTTCTATACTCATCGGCTTTCAAAGGTGTTTTTATTAGGTTAGTCGGTGAAAAGAAGAGAAAGTTACACCTTTGTGCTATAAAAGTCTTTGTATTGAAAGTAGGTATTACAGGTCTGTTCTTTCAAATGCAATGATTTGTAATTTTCTTGATGTAGCAGGCTGGATTACTTTTTGCGGACGTTAAAGCATTTGTCGAAAAAGTCTTTTTTATTTTTCCCGTAAAAACTACTGTCCAGTCCTTTCCATGTCTTGGGAAATATCTTTTTAGTGAGTTCCACCTCTTCTTCAAGAATCGCTATATTATCAGTCATCAATGCCATGTTCAGTGCGCGGTTGATGCGGGAACCGGCATACCATAGGCTGTCTGTAGCATATTCTTTTATGAGGATGGCATAGGCGGAATCGGCAGACCGATAATTTTTTTGGGCGGTAAGGCTGTCTCCGAAATAATCTTCAAACATCGCTTTCATTGACCATAAGTCGGCATTGAGGGTGGATTGTTTTTCAGCTTGCCGGAGTACAGACAGAATCTCATGGTACTTTTTGCAGGCTGATAAATAACTGATTCTTCCCACATATACTTTTATATTGGTAGGGTCAATGGCTAATGCGCTGTCAAGTTTGGCCCATATTTCCTTGTCGTTTATAGATATATGTTCACTGTCATTAAAGAAGAAAGTGCTGTCTAAAGGAGGCAACCATAGGTTCCTCGCTTCTGCTACCAGACGGTTGGCTTCTTGGGTGTGGAAGTTTTCTTCGGTAGTTACGGGGTTGGAATGGTGTTTGCATGAAACAGTAAGGGTCAATAATAAGCCAAGTAAAATAGTGGTTTTCATCAGTCTGTGTATTATGGTATTAGTTTGTTGCCAACACAAAAATAGGATAAAAAAATGATATTCTTTCTTTTGCATCAAATATATTTCCTTTGATGTTTGGTTATAAACCGTTCTGTCTGTCCGCAGAATACAATGAAACCGTTGTTCTCCGCAGATACCCAATCTTTTTATCAGGGTATCTCCCTGTATATCGCGTATCCTTTTGTTTATTCATTTAGTTTTTTAAGAATGGGTCGACTACCTGATTATTTTTCTCCTTAATCCATCTTTTCCTTTATATTAAGCCTTTTTCCCCTAAAGATTAAGTATCTTTGTCCAGATGTGTTCTATCTCCATAGGTTGCGGAGTTGACTCCATAACCTTTGGAGATAACTCCATAGCCTTTGGAGTCAAGTCCAAAGCTTATGGAGATAGAATACAAAAGGAAGAGAACCCTTAACCATAGAGCAGAAAGGGCTTGGGGATACAGATCAAATCTTTTAATGATGGATATAAAATATGATTTCAAGGCCAACCCTTTCAAGGAAAAGGACGGCAAACCGGTGCTTTATCCGGCGGTAGTGGTGAAGGAAACGATTACTACCGATCACATAGTGAAGGAGTTGTCCAAGCATAGCGCATATTCGGCGGGCTGTGTGGTGGGAGTGCTACAGGAGGTGGCCGATATGGTTGTATCCCATTTGCGGCAAGGAAAAAATGTGCGGCTGGACGGCCTGGGTACGTTTTCTCTTGCCTTGTCCTCGCGTGAGGTGACAGACCGGAAGGAGATACGTGCGGCATCCGTGAGGATAAAGAAGGTGAACTTCCGTCCGGTGCCGGAACTGGTGAAGCGGGTGCGGCAGGAAACAGACATCCTCCGTGCCGAGTTCGGCTTCTTGCCTACGGTGAAAAAGCGTAGCAAGGAGGAGCGTTGGACGTTGCTGGAGGCTTATCTGAAAGAACACGGTTCCATTACACGTCTGGCCTATTCGGAATGGCTGGGGGTGGCGCGCACTACGGCGGCCTACGAGCTGAAGGCTTGGTATGAGGAGAAGAGATTGGACAAAGAAGGAAAGCATTCTCATGCGGTGTATGTGCTGCGCAAGCAGGAAGGTATAGCCGAAGTATAGCCCCTTTTTTATCCGTTTGGGAATAAAAAGAGAGGGAAAGTGGTGGTGGCAGCACTTTTTACCCATAAAAAAATGTGCTGCCACCACCCGTTGAAACGCCTTGTTCATGGTGGTTCCAGTAGAGTGGGTGGTAGCAGTGGCAGCACATTTATAAAACTCCGGAGAAGGAGGGATTGCTTGTATTTGTACTCAATCTGAACTCGGAACAAGAGACTTACAGCTTGTCATGCAAGGTCCCCGCCGCTTTCAGATAGGCCACGTAGTTCAGATAAAGTTGGAAACGGGCGTCAACTTTCGTTTCGTAAGCCTGTTGCCATAACGCTTGGGCTTCCAAATGGTCGGAGAGTGTTTCCAGACCTACTTCGTACTGGCTTTTGCTGACACGCCTGTTCTCTTCCGCCTGTTGCAGGGAACGGTCGGCAAGTTCGCTTTCCAGCTTTGCTTCGTCCAGATTGTTGGCGGCTTGGGTCAGTTCCAGTAACATTTGCTCGTTCAGGTTTTGCTGTTGAAGGCGGGTCTGTTCCAGTTTGGCTTTGGCTGCACGTACTTTGTTGCTGCGTTCTCCGAAATGGAACAAGGGGATGCTTACATTCAGAAGGACAGAGAAACTGGCATCGTCCAGGAAATTCTTGTTGTTCAGTTCCAAACCATGTACATAGTCATATGAGCCTTTGATCCCTACTTTGGGAAGCAGTTCACTGCGGTTCAGTTTCACCTGCTGGCGGGCTATCGCCACTTGTTTGTCCAGTATTCCGTATTCCGGACGGCGGGTGATATCCAGTACCTGTACTTCCAGGTCTTTCTCTATCTCCGGGAAATCTCCGGAAACATGAACTTGTGTGGTCAGTGGTTTCCCTATCAGGTGGCAGAGGTTCATGGTAGCCAGGCGGAGAGCATTCTCGGCTTTTCGGATACCTAGCTCGCTTTCATTCAGCTTTACTTGTACTTTCAATACATCATTCTGAGGTTTAAGTCCATGTTTGTAAGCACTCTCTACGTTATTTTTTAATTCCGTCAATACAGCGTGGTATGCATCGGCTACTGTTTTCATCTCCTTTGCTTTTACTACCAGAGCGTATGCCTGATCTGTTTTCTGAATGACTTCTGTTGCGGTCAGATTTTCATTCATTTGTGCCATTTCTTTGCCCAGCAAGGACATTTTGTAGGCGGCACGGATTTTACCGCCCATGTAGAGGGGCTGTTCCATTTGCACACCGCCCATATAGACCCATCCTATTTTATAGTCCAGGTTAATGCCGGGGAAGTAGGCAAAGCCTGCGGGTTGTCCCGGATTGAACTGTCCTGTTCCATCGGGCAGAAAGACGGGCAGGTTGCCTCCGGCTATGCCGTAACTACCGTCGGCATTACTGTAAAGTCCTGTTCCGCTGACGGTGAAGTTGGGGAAGAAGTTCCCTTTGTAACTCTTGGCAGTATAACGGGCACTTTCCGTCTGTTTCACGGAAGCCGCCATTTCCTTGTTGTATTTTAATGCCATTTCGCGGCACTCTTTCAGACTCAGTGTTTCCTGTGCCCATGCGGGGGTGGCAAGATGCCACAGCAGACAGCAGAGGGGGAGTATCATTGTCTTTTTCATTTATTCTCGGTTTTGTATGTCAGTGAAATGAATCAATCGTTTTTTATCTTGAAGAACAAGGCATATAATATAGGGATAAAGAGCAGCGTGATCAGTGTGCTGCACAGCAATCCGCCCATGATAGCTGCCGCCAAGGAACCGAACATGGCATCGGACAGCAAGGGAATCATACCCAGAATCGTTGTCAGCGAGGCCATCATGACCGGGCGGAGACGGCTTTGGGAACTGTCTATCAGTGCGGTGATCGGTTCTATTCCTTCATTGATCTGAAGGGTGATTTCATCCATCAGCACAATACCGTTTTTAATCAGCATGCCGATCAATCCCAATGTGCCTACAATAGCCACGAAATTGAAGACTTTTCCTGTGAGCAGCATGACCGCTACCACCCCTACAAATATCATCGGAATACAGCAGAAGATGATGATGGGTTTGCGATAATCTTTGAACAGCATGATGAGGATGGCAATCATCAGAATGATGGCTAACGGGAAATTTTGGAACAGGTACTTCATGGACTGGTCGCTGGCTATTTTTTCTCCTTGCCATACCAGTGAATAACCTTCGGGTAATGGTATGTTTTCTATCTGTTCCGCGATGGCAAGACGTGCTTTTTCCGTTTCAATGCCGGGTGCGGGCGAACATTGTGCCCGCTGGCTTCTCTGCCCGTTGTAACGGGGAACTACCGGATCTTCCCACCGGATATCAATCTCTTTGCTGATTTGTTTCAGCGGTGTGCTTCCCATGATGCTTTCCACCAAATCTTCTTTCGAAAGTGTGCCGGCTTTCAGCTTCACCATGGTTTCCTCGTTCAACAGTCCGTTCAAGGAAGGCAGAGACGAGAAGACTTGTGCGTTGCCCAGGTCCTCTATCGGTTCTCCTTTCTCGTCGAGGCATTTCAGGTAGATGTTGTTTTTGTGGATACCTTTGTAGAAACGGCTCAGGCCGAGGGCACGGGCGGACGGCTGGTCGTATTCGATGGTCAGTACGGGTACTTGAGGTTCCCAGTCGGTGGTGATGAGGCAGACTTCCGGAGTCCTTTCCATGATGGCGCGGGCGCTGTCGGCCAGTTGGTGCAGGATGGCAGGATCGGGACCCAGAAATTGCGCCTCTATGGGATATTTCTTGAACATCAGATTATATCTTTTCAATTTGATGTATGCGTCCGGATAGGCTTGGGAGAGGTAAGCTTGGATTTCGTCTATATGTTCTACCAAGGTTTCCGGTGAGGTGAAGTCGATAATCAGTTCGCCGTACGAAAGTGAGGGGTTGGCAATGCTCCGTACCAGATTATAGCGTCCGGGCGTACCGCCTATGGAGGTGGTGACGTGGGTTATTTCCTCCCGTCCTTTCAGATAGGTTTCTATTTCTTCCAAATCTCGAACCACACGTGTATAGTTATTCCCTTCCGGAAGTTTGTATTCCATATAAAGCTGGTCGTAAACCATGTCGGGGAAAAAGCCCTGACGCATATATTGGTAGCCGAAAACGGAAAGCAGCAACAGACCGGTCATGGCAAATACAAAACTCCACCGGTGGGCCAGACCGAACCGCAGTGCCGAACGGAGGGTGGCATAGATTTTACCTTTGTATACTCGCTTTCCGGTACTGTCAGTATCTATGGCAGGATGCAGCCGGCGGTCGGCCATCAGTGGTACATGGATCAGTGCCAATATCCAGCTCAGTAACAGGGAAACGGCAAGTACGATGAAAAGGTCGCGCGTGTAGACGCCTGCGGTGTCGGGGGACATGTAGATGGGTAGAAAAGCGATAATGGCTATCAGTGTCGCGCCCAGAAGAGGCATGGCTGTCTGTCTTCCGATGGCGGTCATGGCTTCCATCCGGTTTTTGCCGGCTTTCAAGTCTACCAGTATGCCGTCTATGATGACGATGGCGTTGTCTACCAACATTCCCATTGCCAGTACAAAAGCAGCCAATGATACGCGCTGCATGGTTCCGCCTGCCGAATAAAGGAACAGAAAAGAACCGAATACGGTGATGACCAGGCTGATACCTATGATAAGGCCGCTCTTGAACCCCATTGCTATCATCAGTATCAGTACTACGATGATGACGGATTCTATCAGGTTGATGACAAAGGTTCCCAAAGAGCTGCCTACCCGTTCGGGCTGATAGAAGATTTTGTGGCATTCCACTCCTGCGGGCAGACGTTCGGCTTTGAGTTCTTCCAACTTGCTTTCTACGGCATGGCCTACTTTTATAATGTCCGAACCACTGGAGGCAGCGATGAGTATACCGAGAGCGCGTTCATGGTCATAGAACATTTCATTGCGTGTGGGGTCCTCGTAGGCTTTCTCTATACGGGCGATGTCACTCAGGCGAAGCTGGTCGTCATCGTGTCCTTGAATCAGCATTTTTCCGATATCTTCTACGGTTTTGAATTTGTCGTTTACTGTGACGCGGATACGGTTTTCACCATTTTCATAATATCCTGTATAGGTGGTTTTGTTCTGGCCGTTCAAGGTTGCCAGTACTTCTGCAGGTTTAACACCGAGGTTTGCCATACGGTCTTGCAACAGGGAGATATTGATGCATTCGGAACGTTTGCCGTAGAGTTCCACACGGTCTACCCCTTCCAGTTCGTTCACTTCCCGTTTTACCAGTTCGGCATAGTCGGACAGTTCACGGTCGGACAGTCCGTCACCTGTCAGGGCATAGAACATGCCATATACATTTCCGAAGTCATCTTTGACTATCGGGGTGGTGGCTCCTTCGGGCAACAGGGCGCGGGCGTCGCTTACTTTGCGGCGCAGCATGTCCCAGCATTGTTCCACGTCATCGTCCGGCACGGTGCTCAGCAGTTCTATCTGTATCAGGGACAGGTCGTTGTATGAATAACTTTCTATATTGTCAATGTTGCCCATGGTGCGGATGTTCTTTTCAAGCACATCCGTTACTTCCAGTTCTACCTGGTGCGCGGAAGCACCCGGATAGGTGGTGACCACCATGGCAAGCTTCACTTTTATTTCGGGGTCTTCCAATTTGCTCATCTGATAGCAGGAATAGGCTCCGCCGAGCAGCAGAACCGCTATCAGGAAATAAATCAGATTCCTGTTCCGGAATGCCCATTTACTGATGTCCATTATAATAATCCTCCTATATTTGTGTTAGTGACCGGTGACAAAGGTTTTACAATTTCTCCATCCTCAATGTGGTGTACGCCCGAGGATACAATCTGCTCTCCCGGTTGCAGTTGTCTGGAAGTAATGAGACTGTGTCCGTTGTTCAACAAACGCAGTATGGATACTTCCTGTCTGTGTACGGTATTGCTGGATGGATGAAAGACGAACACATACGCTTTGCCTTCTTTTTGCAGGATGGCGCCGGTAGGGACAGAAAGAGTATTCTCCTGCTCTGTACGGCAAAGGATGGTTACCATGGTGTTCATGCCGGGAGAAGGGATAGCCCGTGTGCCGGGTACTACTTGCAGGCGCATGGTGTATAGTTGGTTTGCGTTGGCTTTCGGGGTGACACTGATTAGTTTCAGCGGGTAGGTTTCGCCCGGATAGATATCAAATGTGCAGTGATAATTGTCGAACTGCTCCCGGCGGATATATTCGGCCGCAGGCAGATTTATTTCCACTTCGGGGGTTCCGCCGCTGATCATGGCAATGACGGGCATTCCGGCTCCGATGGTTTCGTGAGCTTCGAACAGGCGTTTCTGGACATACCCGTTGAAAGGAGCATAGAGCCGGGTGTAAGCCAACTGATCTTTATGGTGTTTGTACTTGGCGGTGATTTGCTTGAGCCCGTATACGGCTTTGTCATTGGCGTTGGGGGTGGTTCCGTTGTCTTTGTAAAGAGCCATGACCCTTTCTGCTTCCGCTTTTATTTGCTGGTATTCTGCTTCAGTAGCATCCAGTTGTACTTGATAGTCGGTGGGGTCCAGTTCGGCCAGTAATTGTCCCTCTTGTACACGGGCGCCGTCTTTTACATGTATTTTGCTGATGGTTCCGCTTACCCGGAAGGCAAGGCTGATATCTTGTGCGGCTTTTACCTTTCCCGGAAATTGCAGGAACGTTTGTTTGTCGGCAGAAACAACTGTGTCTATTTTTACTGTCTGATGACCTTTGGCTTCCCGGGCACGTTGTGCGCAGGAACTTAGTAAGATCAAGGAAATACCTGTTAGAATAAGATAAATTCGTTTCATACTACTATGATTTTCGTGCAATTAGTTTTCTGATACAAAGTTATTCCGAAGCAAGAGGATAGAAAAGGTTGATATGAATGATAAATTGTCCGATTTGTATATTTTTGGGTTGTTATGTAGCTGGAAAGTTTACGATTTGTATTTATTTTGCAGTAAATTAAAGAATGTATAGATTGATGGACAGACAACAGATGCCTTTTCTCTTTAGATTTCTTTCGGATAGTGAACTGTATGCCTTTAAAGACGGACAGATTATTTCGACATTTAATAAATGTGGCCTTTTCTTTTGCCGGAAAGGAAATGTGGAGGTTTCACTGGAAGATAAGCATTTTCAGATAAATCCCGGTGATGTGTATATTTACATGGCTTCTACCTTGGTGCATCTGCTTCATAAGAGTGAGGATGCGGAAGGGGTTATGGTTGAAGTGGATTTAGATTATATCATTCCTATCGTCAATAGGGTGATCAATGTGGAAAACCAGCTTTTTATGCGGAAGCATCCTTGTATATCACTTTCGGATAAGCAACGTGCTCATTTGGAGTATCTGTTGGATAATTTGCGGGAGAGGATAGAGGCGGAGGATGTGCAAGAGGTGAATTTGCAGCAACAACGCCTGACTTTGGAACTGATCAAGTCAATGGGGCAGACTTTCTGCTATGAGATATTGAATATGTATTTTGCCAACCAACCCATGCAGCCTTTGCCGCAGAACAAGAAGGATGTGATTTTTCAGAATTTCATGCTGGCTCTTTTCCGTTTGTATAGAAAGGAGCGTGATGTTGCTTATTATGCGAGGATGCAGCATATTACTCCACGTTATTTTTCCACCATCATTAAAGAGAAGTCGGGAAATAGTGCTTTGCAATGGATTGTGCAAATGGTGATTACCGAGGCAAAACAGTTGCTTGAAGGATCGGATCTGAGTATCAAGGAGATTGCAGACCAATTGAATTTCCCTACGCAGTCTTTCTTTGGAAAGTATTTTAAGCAATATGTGGGGATTTCACCTAAAGAATATAGAAAAGGCAAGTTGAGGATTAAGGATGGAATTTGATTTCTGAAAATGCAATCTATTTTATTTTAATATACCTTTGTGTACAAATCATAAACGTTTTATTTATGACCCGAAAGAACGAACAAGAGCGATTCATGTCTTATATTACAGAACGGCAAACTCATGAGAGCCGGATGGCGGTGGCTGATTTTTTGCGGAAATATGCTGACCGGTATCATAACTCTGATTTTATTTCTTCTGATCCGGTACAGTTCCCGCATCGCTATCATTTCAAAGCGGATATTGAAATCAGTGCTTTTCTGACTGCTTTTCTTAGTTTCGGAGCCCGCCCTCAAATACTGAAGGCGGCAGAACGGCTGGATTCCATAATGGACCGGCAG
>ERZ779906.305-NODE-305-length-15931-cov-2.2534_pt1 | contig 15931 bp, 11 predicted proteins | sample MGYA00511586_ERZ779906 | MGnify/ENA primary metagenome ERZ779906 (study PRJEB29588, sample SAMEA2158408) | human gut metagenome | biome: human gut; feature: human-associated habitat; material: faeces | place: Denmark | collected 2008/2010 ...
ATAATAAGTTATATGGATAATATTATATATACATTAATATAATGATGCTATCTGGCATATAAAAATATAATAATATATGAAATGATAAATGTATCTAAATATGAAGTTATAAGGATACCGATATATGAAACTATAAAATATTGACTGTGGGGTAATGTATGGATAAATATAATGAGGAATTAGGGCTTAAGATACCTGCTCATGTTGCTGTCATACTTGATGGTAATGGACGCTGGGCTAAAAAGAAGCATATGCCAAGAACATATGGACATATGCAGGGAAGTAAAGTTGTAGAAGATATGTTGTATGTTGCAGATGACCTTGGCATACAATATTTTACAGTATATGCTTTTTCAACAGAGAACTGGAAGCGTTCAGAAGAAGAAGTAGGCACTCTTATGAGCATTTTAAGAAAGTATCTTAAAGATTGTGTCAAGAAGTCTATGAAGAACAATGTAAGGTGCCGTGTTATAGGACGCAGGGAAGAATTAAGTGATGATATAGTTGAGAGTATTAATAATCTTGAAGAAAAGACTAAGAATAATACAGGACTCAATTTCACAATAGCAATCAATTATGGTGGCAGAGATGAGATTGTAAGAGCCGTCCAGAAGATTGCACAGGATGTTAAAGAGGGAAAGATTGCACCAGAGGCTATAGATGAGGCTATGATAAATGCTAATCTTGACACAAAGGATATTCCTGACCCGGATCTTTTGATAAGAACTAGTGGCGAGCAAAGACTTTCTAATTATCTTCCATGGCAGCTTGCATATACAGAATTCTACTTTACAGATGTATTCTGGCCGGATTTTAACAGGGAAGAACTTATTAAGGCTTGTGAGAAATATAATAAAAGAGACAGAAGATATGGCGGAGTTAAGGAGGAATAGAATTTGTTAAAGAGGATAATAAGCGGAATATGCCTTGTGGCAATTGCCGTTCCATCATTGTATTTTGGTGGCTGGCTGTTATATGCGGTATGTCTTATGGTAGCACTTATAGGTAATTTTGAATTGTTAAGGGTCACCAATCTTCAAAAGACACCATTGGGAATATGTGCATATGCGGCAACAATAGCATATTTTATAAGCCTTAACATAGCAGAGCATAGATATACTACGCTAATTCTTGTAGTAACATTTCTTGTTATGATGAGCGTGTATGTATTCACGTTTCCAAAGTATAAGGCGGAAAATGTTATGTGGGCATTCTTTGGAATCATATATGTAACCGTGATGATAGCTTATATATATGAAACAAGAATGTCAGATAATGGAATATTTATTGTGTGGCTTATATTTATTGCTTCGTGGGGAAATGATACATTTGCTTATTTCACAGGAGTGTGCATAGGAAAGCACAAAATGGCACCTGTGTTATCACCTAAGAAGTCGGTTGAAGGTGCAATAGGCGGAGTGATTGGTGCAACAATACTCGGTGCGGTATACGGAGCTTTAGTAAGTTCTAAAATGGCAGGTGTTATTGATAATTCGTCTGTGGCATTTGCAGTAGCAAGCCTTGCAGGGGCGTTATTGTCAATAGTTGGTGACTTGGCGGCATCTGCAATTAAGAGAAATTATAATGTTAAAGATTATGGTACATTAATTCCGGGACATGGTGGAATTATGGATAGATTTGACAGCGTAATATTCACAGCACCGGTTGTATACTGGGCGATAATACTGCTTAACAGTATAGGACTTTAAAGTTACTATAGTATAGATTAGGAAAGGGTGTAGATAATGAGAGGAATATCAGTTCTAGGTTCGACTGGTTCAATAGGAACTCAGACTTTAGATGTTATTAGAAGAAATAAAGATATAAAGGTTGTTGCACTTGCAGCAGGAACAAGAGTGAAAGAATTAGCAGAACAGGTAAGGGAATTCAGACCATCTTTGGTATGTATTGGAACTGAAAAGCTTGCGGGCGAGTTAAAGCTTCTGCTTTCAGATATTGATGTAAAGATAGTGTATGGTGATGAGGGACTTATAGAAGCGGCAACACATAAAGAAGCTGATATTGTTCTTACGGCCGTTGTTGGAATGATGGGCATTGTTCCAACGATTAAAGCAATTGAAGCACATAAGGATATTGCACTTGCCAATAAGGAGACACTTGTAACAGCAGGACATATTATAATGAAGCTTGCTAAGGACAATAATGTTAATATATATCCTGTAGACAGCGAACATTCAGCGATATTTCAGTCACTTAACGGCGAATATCCTAAGGAGGTTGAAAGAATACTTCTTACAGCATCAGGCGGTCCATTCAGAGGAAAGAAAAGAGCTGACCTTGTAAATGTGACAGTTGAGGATGCACTTAACCACCCTAACTGGGCTATGGGAAGAAAGATAACAATAGACTCATCAACTATGGTTAATAAAGGCCTTGAGGTAATGGAAGCACAGTGGTTATTCAATGTTCCATCATCTAAGGTCACTGTGGTTGTACAGCCACAGAGCATAATACATTCTATGGTTGAATTCATTGACGGAGGAATAATGGCACAGCTTGGAAGTCCTGATATGCGCCTTCCTATACAGTATGCCCTCTATTATCCTTATAGAAGAGAGCTTAACACTAAGAGAGTGGATTTCTTTGAACTTGGCAATATTACATTTGAAAAGCCTGATATGGATACATTTAAAGGACTTAAGCTTGCTTATACAGCTTCTGATAAGGGCGGTAACATTCCAACAGCATTTAATGCGGCAAATGAGCTTGCAGTTGCAAAGTTCCTTGACAGAAAGATAAAGTATCTTGATATACCTGATATTATAGAGTATGCAATGAATGAAGTACGTTATATTGATAATCCGTCTGTAGACGAAATATTAGAAACAGAACAGACAGTCTATGAAATGATAGAAAACCGTTTGAAGAATGGAGGAGCAGAGTGGTTATAAATATAATATTAGCGATACTTGTATTAAGCATAATCATAATTATACACGAGTTTGGACATTTTATTGTAGCTAAGGCAAATGGAATTACAGTTGTGGAATTCTCACTTGGATTTGGACCTAAGCTTATACATTTTAAGAAAGGTGAAACAGAATATAGTCTTAAGCTGCTTCCTTTTGGTGGAGCCTGTATAATGCTTGGTGAGGATTTCTTAGAGGCAGATGATGATGAGCAGGAAGATGCAACAGAAGGCAATAATACTGGCAAATCTGGAAGCGAGTTGGATAATGACTTTTGCAATGGTAAAACAGCAGAAGATAATGGCTTTGGAAATGCTTCAAGGTATTCATCTGATAATACATCGGCTGGAAGCTATATGTCTGAGAAGAAAAAGCAGGAAGCACTGGAAGCTGGCTATGATATGTCCAAATCATTTGCTAATAAATCAGTGTGGGCAAGGATTGCAGTTATAGCAGCTGGACCAATATTTAACTTTATACTGGCATTTGTCTGCTCGGTTGTAATTATTGGAAGTATAGGCTATGACCCTTGTATGGTTGATGTTGTATATGATAATTCACCAGCGGTAAGTGCAGGGCTTCAGGAAGGTGACAAGATTATAAAGGTTAATAACCAGAAGATAACATTTTACAGGGATTATTCTTTCTATAGGGTGTACCACGCTGATGATACTATGAATATAACATATGAAAGAGATGGACAGAAATATACAACAACTCTTACTCCGGAATATGTTAAACAGCAGAAGTACCAGATGGGTGTTACTTTAGAGCAGAATGGGACAATAGCAGGCGTATCTGACGGAACACCAGCACAGAAGGCTGGGATTAAGAAGGGTGATATAATAACAGCGGTTAATGGCGTTGCAGTTGACGGAAGTACCAAGATTATTGAGCTTGTAGGACAGTGTAATGGCGAGAGTGTTGATATTACAATAAACAGAGATGGTAATACAATGCAGTTAAATGTGACACCGGATTCTGTAGAGAATGAATATTACTATACAGGCTTTGCAAGCTATGGGGCAAGACAGAAGGTTTCGCCTATATCAGTAATCGGCTATGCATTTAAGGAAGTTGGATATAGTGTTAATACTGTAGTTAAGAGCCTTGGAATGATGTTTACAGGACAGGTGGGGATTAATGACCTTTCTGGACCTGTCGGAACAGTAAGTGCTATGAGTAATATTGTAGAAGAAAGCAAGGCTGATGGAACATTTTATGTAATCCTTAATCTTTTAAATCTTGCAGGACTTATAAGTGCCAACCTTGGCGTTATGAACCTTCTTCCAATACCGGCACTTGATGGCGGAAGACTTGTATTTCTTATACTTGAAGTATTAAGAGGCAAGCCGGTCAAGAAAGAACACGAGGGTATGGTACATTTTGTTGGTATGATATTCTTATTTGTTCTTATGATATATGTTATGTTTAAAGATATAAGAGGACTTTTTTAATTAAGAAATGAGGCTTAATATGTATAGAGATAATACAAAGGTTGTAAAAATAGGCAATAAGTTAATCGGTGGCGGCAATCCTATAATGATTCAGTCTATGACTAACACAAGAACTGATGATGTTGCGGCAACTGTCAGCCAGATACTGGCTTTAGAGAAAGCAGGCTGTGATATTATAAGATGTACAGTTCCAGATATTAATGCCGCTAAAGCAATCAAGGAGATTAAGAAGCATATTCATATTCCATTGGTTGCAGATATACATTTTGATTACAGAATGGCAATAGAGGCAATTAATAATGGTGCTGACAAGATAAGAATTAATCCAGGCAATATCGGTGGAACAGATAAGATTAAGGCTGTTGTAGATGCTGCCAGGGCTAAGAATATCCCTATAAGAGTAGGGGTCAACAGTGGTTCACTTGAGAAAGAACTTATAGAGAAATACGGCGGTGTTACAGCCGAAGGACTTGTTGAGAGTGCACTTGATAAAGTAAAGATTATAGAAGATCTTGGTTATGATAATCTTGTTATAAGCATTAAATCGTCAGATGTAATGATGTGTGTTAAGGCACACGAACTTATAGCAAGGAAGACTAATTATCCGCTTCACGTTGGAATTACCGAGTCGGGTACGTTATTCAGCGGAAGCATTAAGTCATCAATAGGTCTTGGACTTATATTAGGACAGGGCATAGGTGATACAATAAGAGTTTCACTTACAGATGACCCTGTAAAGGAGATAGAGGCAGCTAAGCTTATTCTTAGGACACTTGGCTTAAGAAAAGGTGGTATTGAGGTTGTATCTTGTCCTACCTGTGGAAGAACTAAGATTGACCTTATCGGTCTTGCCTCAAAGGTTGAGGAGCTTGTTAGAAACTATGACCTTGATATTAAGATAGCTGTTATGGGCTGTGTTGTAAATGGTCCTGGAGAAGCTAAGGAGGCTGATATAGGAATAGCAGGTGGTGACGGCTGTGGTGTTCTTATAAAGCATGGCGAAATAATTAAGAAGTTTGAAGAAGATAAACTGTTAGCAGTGCTGAAGGACGAATTAGATAATTGGAAAGATTGATTATTATTATCCTTTGGCAGAAGGTGTTGGTTAAAGATGCGTAGATTTTTTGAAGTATTTAAGACATTAAAACTGCCAGAGGATATTGGTATGTATATGGAAAATGTTGAGGTTACGAGAGTATCCAAGACATCAACGAACTCATTGGCGAGAGTATACATAAAGAATGACAGGGTTATAAGCAAGAAGATAATATACAGGGTAGAAGATGCCCTTAAAAAGCAGATATTCCGTATACAGAATATGGATGTAAGAATTATAGACAGATATAATCTGTCAAAGCAGTATACGCCACAGACAATAATGGATGTGTATTATGACAGCATATTATTTGAATTGGAGAAATACTGGACACTTGAGTATAATCTTTTAAAGAATTCAACGTGGGAGTTTGAAAAGGATGACCTGCTTGTGCTTACATTAGAGGACGGATTTCTTGCAAGAACCTATGCAGATGACCTTAAGGAATATTTTCAGCTTATATTTCTTAACCGTTTTGGCTTTGAGATAGATGTTGAATATAAGTATGTTGCCAAGCTTGAGAAGCGTTATGAGAAAGAAAATGAACATAAGCTTAATCTTAGAATTAAGCAGATTGAAGATAACTTTATGGCAGCAGGCGAAGAAGCCAAGAGCGATAATGGGGCAGAGAAGAACAAAAAGTATGCCGAACAGAAAGCTAAAGCCGCTGCATTTTTTAATGAAAGAGGAGCTTCTGGAAAAGATCTTACACGTTATAGAAAGCCAGCTAATACAGATATATTATATGGAAGGGACTTTGACGATGAAGTTACTGCCATAGAACAGATAGAATCGCCAATAGGTGAAGTTGTCATAAATGGTATGATAAGAAGCATAGAAACAAGAGAGATAAGAAACGAAAGAACTATATTATCTATCGTTGTTACAGATTTTACAGACAGCATTGTAGTGAAAATGTTTGCAAGAAATGAACAGCTTCCAGATCTTTATGAATTCATTAAAAAGGGTAATTTTCTTAAGATAAAAGGCATAGCTTCAATGGATAAGTATGATCAGGAGATTACTATAGCCAATGTGTCAGGAATACGAAAAGGAAGTGATAACAGGTCAGTAAGAAATGACTTATCACTTCATAAGAGGGTAGAGCTTCACTGCCATACCAAGATGAGTGATATGGATGGTGTATCTTATGCCAAGGATATAATAAAGCAGGCGATAAGCTGGGGACACAAGGCAATTGCGATTACTGACCACGGAGTTGTGCAGGCATTCACGGAAGCTTATCACACTATGCAGGATCTGGAGTTTAAGTATAATAAAAAGGGTGAGAAGTTAGATTTTAAGGTTATATATGGTGTTGAGGCATATCTTGTCGATGATACCAGGAAGATAGTAATTAATCCGGCTGGACAGGACTTTAAAGGGGAATTCGTTGTATTTGATCTGGAAACAACGGGATTTTCGGCTTTGGTAGACAGGGTAATAGAGATAGGTGCGGTAAAGATTAAGAATAATGAGATTGTAGACAGATTTTCAACATTTGTTAATCCACAGATACCTATATCTTTTAGAATTGAGAATTTAACAGGTATTAATGACCAGATGGTTATGAATTCAGGAACTATCGAGCAGATACTGCCTGATTTTATAGAATTCTGTAAGGGTTGTGTTATGGTAGCCCACAATGCGGAATTTGATATGAGTTTTATAATTAATAATGCTGAGAAAATGGGGATAGAATTTGCACCTACTTATATAGATACAGTGCTTTTGTCACAGTTCCTTATACCGGCATTACATAATTATAAGCTTGATACATTAACCAAGCATCTTAATGTTGTGCTTGATAACCACCACAGGGCGGTTGATGATGCAGAGGCAACAGCACATATATTCTTAAAGCTTGTGCAGATGCTTTATGAGAGGGATATATATACACTTGATAAGCTTAATGAAGAGGGAACGCTTGATGATGAGTCAATTAAGAAGCTTCACCAGTACCACTGTATAATACTTGCCTCTAATGAGATGGGAAGAATTAATCTGTACAGGCTTCACATCTGCAGTATTTTAACAGATTTCCCAAGATACCAAAGAGCCTTGTTAATAAGTACAGGGAAGGTCTTATAATAGGAAGTGCGTGTGAGGCAGGAGAGTTGTTCCGTGCTATGGTAAATGGACGATCAGATGCGGAGATTGCAAGAATAGTTAATTTCTATGATTATCTTGAGGTGCAGCCAATCGGTAATAACCATTTTATGATTGAGAAGGAAGATTATTACGTTAAAGACGAGGAGGACTTAAGAGATCTTAACAGAAGAGTCATATCTTTAGGTGAAAAGTTCGACAAGCCTGTAGTTGCAACGTGTGATGTGCATTTTCTTAATCCAGAAGATGAAATATACCGTAGAATAATTATGGCAGGAAAAGGCTTTGACGATGCGGATAACCAGCCACCACTGTATCTGCATACTACAGAGGAAATGCTTTCTGAGTTCGATTATCTTGGAAATGATAAGGCATATGAGATAGTTATAACTAACACGAATAAGATAATGGATATGTGTGAGAAGATTAGTCCGGTACGTCCTGATAAACGTCCTCCTGTAATTGAGAATTCAGATCAGATGTTAAGGAATATATGCCATAACAGGGCACACGAAATATATGGACCAGAACTTCCACAGATTGTTACAGAAAGACTTGAGCGTGAGCTTAATTCAATTATATCTAATGGTTACTCTGTTATGTATATTATTGCACAGAAGCTTGTATGGAAGTCAAATGATGATGGATACCTTGTAGGTTCAAGAGGTTCTGTTGGTTCTTCCTTAGCGGCAACTATGGCTGGTATTACAGAGGTTAATCCGCTTAGTCCGCATTATCTTTGTCCAGAGTGCTTTTATGTTGACTTTGATTCAGAGGAAGTTAAGAAGTTCGCTGGTGGTGCAGGCTGTGATATGCCAGATAAGGTGTGTCCTAATTGTGGTCATAAGTTAAATAAATTAGGTTTTGATATACCATTTGAAACCTTTTTAGGATTTAAGGGTAACAAAGAGCCTGATATCGATCTTAACTTTTCTAATGAATACCAGAGTAAGGCACACGCTTATACAGAGGTTATATTTGGAAAGGGACAGACATTCAAGGCTGGTACAATCGGTACTGTTGCCGAAAAGACAGCGTATGGATATGTTCTTAAATATCTTGAGGAAAGAGGCAAGGTTAAACGCCGTTGTGAAATAGAACGTATTGCTGAGGGTTGTATAGATATAAGAAGAACAACAGGACAGCATCCAGGAGGAATTGTAGTTCTTCCTATTGGTGATGAGATACATTCATTTACACCGGTACAGCACCCTGCTAATGATGTAAAGAGTGGAATTGTAACAACACATTTCGATTACCATAGTATCGACCACAACTTGTTAAAGCTTGATATTCTTGGACATCTTGACCCTACTATGATTAGAATGCTGCAGGATTTAACAGGTATTGACCCGCTGGAAATACCACTGGATTCAAGAGAAGTAATGTCTTTATTCAAGGATACTTCGGCACTTGGAATTACACCTGAGGATATTGGCGGTTGTAAGCTTGGTGCACTTGGAATACCAGAGTTTGGTACAGATTTTGCTATGCAGATGCTTATTGATACTAAGCCACAGTATTTTTCTGACCTTGTAAGAATTGCAGGGCTTTCACACGGAACTGATGTATGGCTTGGTAACGCACAGACACTTCTTAAAGAGGGCAAGGCAACCATATCTACGGCGATATGTACACGAGATGACATTATGATATACCTTATCCAGAAAGGACTTGAAAGTGAGCTTGCATTTACAATAATGGAGAAGGTAAGAAAAGGTAAGGGACTTACACCTGAATGGGAGCAGATTATGAGGGAACACGGTGTTCCAGACTGGTATATATGGTCTTGTAATAAAATCCAGTATATGTTCCCGAAGGCACATGCCGCAGCTTACGTTATGATGGCATGGCGAGTAGCTTACTGCAAGGTGTTCTATCCGCTGGCTTACTACTGTGCATATTACAGTATAAGAGCCAATGCCTTTGATTATGAAAAAATGGCAATGGGAAGGGAACGATTAGAGTATTATATTAATGACTACAAAGCTAAGAAAGCAGACGGCACGATATCCAATGTTGAAGATGATGAGCTTAAGGATATGCGTATTGTTCAGGAAATGTATGCAAGAGGCTTTGAGTTCGTACCTATTGACATATACAAGGCAAAGGCAAGGTCATTTCAGATAATAGATGGAAAGATTATGCCATCATTTAAGGTAATATCCAAGGTTGGTGAGTCTGCTGGAGAATCAATAGAGATAGCCGCAAGGGATGGTGAGTTCTTATCAAAGGACGACCTGCGCCAGAGAGCCAGGATTGGACAGACGGTTATAGAGAAGCTTGGCGAGCTTGGACTTCTTGATGGAATGGCAGAGAGCAACCAGTTATCATTATTTGATGTTATATAGTATTGCATATACATATATAAGTGTGTTATCATCATATAATATATGCGGTTAGAATACGATTATAAAGATGCAGTATATATGTTTAATTAATTAGATGAGGTGAAAAATGTTAAAAAAATATCTTATATGTTTTCTTGTATCAATGGTACCTATTGTTGAACTTAGAGGAGCAATTCCTATATCACAGGGAATGCAGCTTCCATTATTACAGTCATATATAATATGTGTAATAGGTAATATGCTTCCGGTTCCGGTTATATATCTTTTTGCAAGACGTGTTCTTGAATGGGGTGCAGACAAGAAATATATCGGAAAGTTCTTTACATTTTGTATTGAAAAGGGTCACAAAGGTGGAGAAAAGTTAAAGCAGAAGGCTGGGAATGGTCTTTTTATAGCACTTTTATTATTCGTTGGTATTCCAATACCTGGTACAGGTGCGTGGACAGGAACACTTGCAGCAAGCTTCCTTGATATGGGCTTTAAGAAGAGTGTAATTGCTGTTCTTGGAGGAGTATTGCTTGCAGGTATAATAATGGGTATTGCTTCAGCAGGAGTATTTACAGCAATATTTAGTTTTGCATAAGCATAATGTATAATAATTAAAGAATATAATTAATAAATACCGCATATATTCTACAGATTAATGCGTATCCGGTTATGGGACATAAAAGTTGTAGAATATATGCGGTATTATATTTTGTGTAATAGTAAATTCTTTTTATTGCGGTTTGAGATTACTTGTTAATATGTTGCAGATTTTCTTGGTGTCTTTGGTAGAGCGGGTCTTGTTATAGGCTATTCCGTATTGTATTTCACGCTGGTCTGTAATGGGCAGGATGCGGCAGTTATCAAGCGGGGTATCAATGCAGAATTCAGGCAGTATTGCAATGCCATAGCCACATTGTGCAAGAAGCTCACTTGTCTGGCTGTTCTCACATATAAAGTGATAATTATCCTGTGAATGAAGCACGAGCTTTTCCTGTAAAAGATTTCCCTGTGTGAAAGGAATTAAACGCTGGTTAAGCAGTAAAAGGCAGTGTCCTTTTAAGTCATCAAAGGAAATAGCTGACATTGAATGTAAGTCTTTATTATCCTCAGTAGTCTTATTATAGTCGTCAGATATCAAGGCATAGCTTTTCATATTCTTTATAGGCTTGAAAGTGCAATCGGTATTTTCAATCATATCTTTAGTAACGAGCATTATATCTATATGTCCGCTTTCAAACATAGTCTTAAGGCGTGAGTAGTCACGCAGAAACAGCATAGGATATATATCGGGCATACATTTTCTTAGTTCTTTTAATGCTGGTTTAAGTGCCTTTAATTCTGCATTGCTTGTACAGCCAATTCTTATATAGGACAATGACTGGGATACCACATTGGCAATCTTCTTGCTTGAAAGATTAATTCTATTAAGGATATCCTTTGCATCTCCATAGAATTCAGCACCGGCATCGGTAAGCTGTACCATTTTCGGTGTTCTTATAAAAAGTGTTGCACCCAGTTCTTCCTCAAGGCTTTTAATATGGTGTGTGACAGTTGGGGTTGTAAGAAACATTTCCTGTGCAGCTTTTGTAAAATTAAGCTTGTCGGCAACTCTTATAAAACATTCTACCTGCTGTGTAGTCATAAAAACCTCCTTAATTATATTAAATAATCTGCATAATTGATTATAGTTCATAATATATTAATATTTCAAGAGTGCATTAGAAAAAATCTAATGGTGTTGTATTTTTACAAATTCCATTTTTTTAATAATAGTGTTAAAATCGTTCACGCTGATAGGATTAATTTGTCTGTGTACACCAGATGATAATAATTAAGAATAGCAATGTTAATTGGGGAAGATATTCAGCCAGTAACATATGTATAGTAGCAATTGTGTACAGAAAAGAGGAATGATATGGACATTATTAAAAAGCTTTCCCGTTCAATAAGGGAATATAAAATGGTATCAATTATGACACCAGTGTGTATCGTATTTGAGGTAATATTTGAAATACTTATCCCATTTATGATGGCAAAGATGATTGATTCAGGAATAAGTTCAGGTAATGAAAGTGCACTTGTTAAATATGGGACTTTGCTTATACTCTGCGTAATGGCAGGTCTTGTATTTGGTATCCTTTCAGGAGGTCTATGTGCCACAGCTTCGGCAGGCTTTGCAAAGAATTTAAGAAAGGATATGTATTACAAAATTCAGGAGTATTCATTTGCAAATATTGACAAGTTCTCATCATCAAGTATTGTGACACGTCTTACAACAGATGTAACTAATGTGCAGAATGCTTATATGATGATTATCAGAATTGCGGTAAGAGCACCATTTATGCTTATATTCGCACTTATTGCGGCATTTATGACAAGTACTAAGCTTTCATTAATATTTCTTATTGCAATTCCAGTGCTTGGTATTGGACTTTATATAATAGTAAGCAGATCGCATATATATTTCGAGAGAGTATTTAAGATATACGATAATCTTAATGAAGTAGTAGAAGAAAATCTTACAGGTATGAGAGTAGTTAAGTCCTTTGTCCGTGAAGATTTTGAAGAAAAGAAGTTCACTAAGGTATCAGAAGCGATATATAAAATGTTCTTAAAGGCTGAAGGTATTGTTGCATACAATATGCCGCTTATGCAGTTCTGCATATATTCGTGTATGCTTTTCTTATGCTGGTTCGGTGCAAGAATGATAATTACATCAGGAGCTACAGCACTTACAACTGGTGAGCTTGCAAGTCTTATAGCTTATGCTATGACAATTCTTAACTGCCTTATGATGTTATCAATGGTTATGGTTATGATTAATATGGCGAGAGCTTCGGCTGAGCGTATTGTTGAAATTCTTGACGAGGAAAGTACACTTCACAACTGTGACAATCCAGAGGATAAGGTAAATGACGGCTCAATCCAGTTTGATAATGTAAGCTTTAGTTATATAGATGATAAAGAAAAAGAATGTCTTAAAAATATTAACCTCAATATTCCAAGCGGTTCAACACTAGGAATTATAGGTGGAACAGGAAGCGGTAAGAGCTCATTAGTGCAGCTTATACCAAGACTTTACGATGTAACAGAGGGAAGCGTTAAGATTGGCGGTGTTGATGTAAGGGATATAGATATCTATACATTAAGAAATGAAGTTGCAATGGTGCTTCAGAAAAATGTATTATTCTCCGGAACTATTAAAGAAAATTTACGCTGGGGTAATAAAGAGGCAACAGATGAAGAGATAATACACGCCTGTGAACTTGCACAGGCAGATCCATTTGTCCAGACATTCCCTAAGAAATATAATACATATATCGAACAGGGTGGTACTAACGTATCAGGCGGACAGAAGCAGAGATTATGTATAGCAAGAGCACTTCTTAAAAAGCCTAAAATCCTTATTCTTGACGATTCTACAAGTGCCGTTGATACTAAGACAGATGCTTTAATAAGAAAAGCATTTAAAGATGAAATACCAGATACAACTAAGATAATAATAGCACAGAGAATATCATCAGTTCAGGATGCAGACTGCATTATTGTAATGGAGGGCGGAAAGATTGATGGCTGTGGAACACACGAGCAGTTATTAAAAGAAAATGCTATATATAAAGAAATATATGAATCACAGACGAAAGGAGATGAGCAGTAATGGCAGGTAATGAGAAAAAGGCTGATATCAGTATGACTGGTAATAAATCAGGGAAGCCATCAATAGATGGAAAGACATTAAAAAGACTTATGTCATATATTGTAGGCAGACATAAACTGACATTTTTTATGGTTGTTGTATGTATACTTATTAGTTCCTGTACAGTAGTAGTAAGTTCATTATTCTTACAGATACTTATAGATAACTATATAACACCTATGTTATCAGAAGTTAATCCATCATTTGCACCATTATTAAAGACAATAATTATGCTTGGATGTCTGTATCTTGTTGGTGTATTATCAACATTTGCATACAACAAAATGATGATTAAAATATCACAGGGAACTTTAAAAGCAATCCGTGATGATATGTTTACACATATGCAGACACTTCCAATAAGATATTTCGATACTCATACACATGGTGATGTAATGAGTCATTATACTAATGATACTGATACATTAAGACAGTTCATATCGCAGGCTCTTCCACAGTTCATCTCAGCAGTTGTGACAATAGTAGTTGTTATTGTGTCTATGATTGTCAACAGTATACCGCTTACAATACTTGTATTAGCAGTAACCTGTATTATGCAGATTGTATCCAAAAAGATAGGTGGGGCAAGTGCAAGGTATTTTATAAGACAGCAGATAACAATAGGTAAGGTTACAGGTTTCATAGAAGAGATGATTAATGGACAGAAGGTTATTAAAGTATTCTGTCACGAGGATGAGGCAAAGTACGATTTTGATAAGAATAACGAAATGCTTTGCAGTGATGCAACTAATGCCAATAAATACGGTAACATACTTATGCCGGCAATCTCACAGTTAGGTAACTTACAGTATGTTCTCATTGCTCTTATCGGAGGATTTCTTGCATTAAGAGGAATTGGTGGGATTACTGTCGGAATGATAGTAGCATTTCTTAACCTTTCTAAGACATTCTGTATGCCAGTATCGCAGATAGCACAGCAGATTAGTATGATAGCTATGGCGTTGGCAGGAGCAGAAAGAATATTCGGACTTATTGATGAAAAGCCGGAAGAAGATGAAGGCGATGTTACTTTAGTACGCGTAAAGTGTGATGATAAAGAACTTAATAACAAAGAAGCCGACAATAAAGATGCCAGAATGGTATTTATAGCAGGTGAAGTTACAGAAACAACTGACAAAGACGGCAGATGGGCCTGGAAGTGTAGGAAAGCTGATAATACAACAGGTTATATACTTCTTAGGGGAAAGGTCGTATTTGATGATGTAATATTTGGATATAATGAGAATAAGATTATACTTAATAATATTAATCTATGGGCTAAATCAGGACAGAAGATAGCATTTGTTGGTGCAACAGGTGCAGGAAAGACGACTATAACTAACCTGATTAACAGATTTTATGATATTAATTCAGGAAATATATTCTATGACGGAATAAGCATTGATAGAATTAAGAAAGACGATTTAAGGCATTCACTTGGCATTGTATTACAGGACGTTAACCTGTTCACAGGAACTATTATGGATAATATAAGATATGGTAACCTTTTGGCGACCGATGAGGAATGTATTAAAGCCGCTAAGCTTGCCAATGCAGATGACTTTATAACAAGACTTCCAGACGGCTATCAGACAGTACTTACACAGAACGGTGCAAGTCTTTCACAGGGACAAAGACAGCTTATATCAATTGCAAGGGCAGCAGTTGCCAACCCACCAGTAATGATTCTTGATGAGGCGACATCTTCAATTGATACAAGAACAGAAGCACTTGTCCAGAGAGGTATGGATAACTTAATGAAGGGCAGAACAGTATTTGTAATAGCACACAGACTTTCAACTGTCCGCAATTCAGATGCCATAATGGTACTTGACCACGGCAATATAATTGAGCGAGGCTCACACGATGAACTTATTGCCGGAAAGGGAACATATTACAGCTTGTATACAGGAGCATTTGAGTTGTCATAGTATTAAACTTGCTGTGAAAAATGTATTACCAAGGCTGGCGGTTATAATTAAGTGAATATTTTATATTTAAGAGGCGTTAAGCCTCTTTTTTAGTGTATTGCGGCTACAGGGATACTGTAGCTGTTAGGTTGTTTATTTGAGAAGATACAGCCTTGAGGAACTTGAAGAGATGTGTCCGAAGGGTATAAGGTTGTTTGTAAGATTAAAGAAGTTGAAAACAATACAAGAGTAATCTTATGTGATTTGTTAAATAAAAGAAAACTATGAAAAATGCTGGTGTTGAAAATAATAAATTGTTGTATTATGATGTTGATAATAAAATATGGAGGTGTATCATGAAAGCACATAAATATTGGTCAACTGGAGCAATAG
>ERZ779906.338-NODE-338-length-14675-cov-2.13317_pt1 | contig 14675 bp, 10 predicted proteins | sample MGYA00511586_ERZ779906 | MGnify/ENA primary metagenome ERZ779906 (study PRJEB29588, sample SAMEA2158408) | human gut metagenome | biome: human gut; feature: human-associated habitat; material: faeces | place: Denmark | collected 2008/2010 ...
AAGTGCCGAATCCACCTTTTCCATATCATTGAAGTCAATCATTAGAGTAGCAGGGTCGGGCATACCGCCACAAATGGAATAGGCAACAAATGATTCACGCAACTTATCGAAAAATATTTGAGGAAGAGGAGCTATTTCTTTAATAAAACACAGATACTCATACATATTCGGGTCTTTTGTCTTCAGAAATTCCGTAAAAGTAAGCGGATACATAGACAAATGATTCACCTTTCCCACCGGAAAGGAATTGCCAATATGATTCAAATAAATACCTAATAAAGAACCTGCGCAAGCTACCGCATATTCGGGAGCTTCCTCACAAAAATATTTCAGTGCGTTTAGTGCTTCATTACACTCCTGAATCTCATCCAATATGAGTAAAGTCGTTTGAGGATTGATTTTCTTCCCATGCAAGAAAGACAATTGCTGAATAATCCGCCTAGGATCTTTAGTCGTTTTAAAGATATCGCAAAGCCCGCTTTCATCTTTATCCAAACTAAAATAGGCGACATCCTCAAAATATACCTTCCCGAAATACTTCAAAGCCCATGTCTTTCCTACTTGACGAGCCCCATGAATAACAAGTGGCTTCCTATTCACGTCCATTTTCCATGCCGACAATTGCCTGATAATATCTCTTTCAAACATAACAAATCACATTTTTAATATCAGAAATGTGATAATTTACACATTTTTGATATGAGTTTTGTGCGAATATACACATTATCCATATAAAACGAAAGAAAAATTCAGATATTAATACTTGGCAACTAATAAGTTATATCTGATAAATAAAATCCGCGGACAAATTTACAGACACGTATAATTAAAAAGAAATCCCTCCGAGGACGGAAGGATTTCCAGTTTAGATACGCATATCAGCACCTTTTATTTTAAGAACATAGGCAAAACAGCAAAGAAATCATCTTAAAACATAGGCAAGTCAATCCTTCATTGTATCAGCCTTTAGTTGATTTTTAGATTAAAAATGAGAAATATCTATAAAACCTAACAATCTAATCTTTTTTGAATTACATTTGTCAAAAACTCAACACAAAAAGATATGAAAAGAATTTTATTAGCAACATTAATTATCACTATTTTATATGGTTGTGAAAAAGAAAAAAGTGAATCAATCAACCCAACTATAACTATAGGGAAAGTCACACATTTAGACATATCAGGTGCTAAAGCTTTATATACTACAGTTAACAATATTAGCATAATACAAACTAGAGATTTAGGAACAAACAGTTCATATGCTTTATATAAAATACTTGCAGATGGAACAAGCTCAAAAATTAAAGTACAAGATGAAAACGGAAATAACATTGAGTTTTTCAACAGCAAAATATTTCCTGCTAATGATAATTTAATCGCTTTCAACTTCGAAACATCAGAAGGTCAATACGAATACTATATAAGAAAGACCGATGGAGCAGTATTTGAAATTCCAGAATCATTTTGGGGACAATATGATCATGAGTATTATATTCCTCCCTATGACAAATTCCAATACATATATGCAACAATCAATGAAAACAACAATCGTCCCATTTATAAAATTCAAGGTAATATCAATAACAAAATTATAGCAAACAGAATATCGGATAACTATATTGTCAATCAATATGATGTAGATTATAACGGAACTGTATATTGTCGAGTGGAAAGTACTGACCACTTACTATGCATCTTATCTGATGGAACAAAAGTTATTGGCGATAGAGATAATATGCCTTCAGGATTTACTTTAAAGAAATATGAAAATGGCGGTTTACTTTATTTTGAAGATGGAAAACTTAAACAAACATTAATTAACCCTGAAACTCAAGTCATAACCCATAATATTATATACGACCCCAATACACCGAATGATATTTATTTTTCAATACTAAGAAAAGATAATATGACTGTTGCATTCAATAAAGAGAAAGTATTAGTAATAAAAAGTCCAAACAATATTATTGATTATACTTGTGCGGTTAATTCTTATACAATTTATGATATACATTGTACTGAAAATTATCTTTATTGGGAAAAAGATGGTGATATTTTCCGCCTTAATCTAACAAATGGAACAAAAGAAATGATATTTAATGGAGCCGGGAATTACATTTTTTATGATTATCCAAACATAATATACTCGAAGATATATGTGCAATCTGATGATATAGTACATTTTAGAGCTCGAAAATTTTCTACTGGTGAATTGGTTGCTGCAAAAATTGATAAAGGCATATTTAGTGAGAATACAATCAATGAATCTAATAATAGTACTATTATATCATTTATACAAATAAACTAGCTTCCATTTTCAACAACAAAAACATAGGGTATCCTCGGTAAAATACCCTATGTTTTGTTGTAACACAACATCCACTCTTTCAATTAAGCTGCCGGATCAGGAGCTTCCCTTCCGCTATTGCCACCCGGATTCCCACCACTATCTGAATCTGAATCACCATTGCTATCGCTCGCTGACACCACTTCTAATGATATATATTTTGAGATGCTCATCTTATTCAACATGGGTTCCAACTTAATTTCCGAGTAGTAAATGCAATATTAAGGTTTAATAAAGAACAAAGAACTATATAATGATTATATTCAGGATAATATCATACTTAATTTATTATGAGATTATTATAAAGAAAGTATGATCAATTATCCTGAATAAAACATCTTGTTTATTTCACATCATCCCACGCATCCGTTCGAAAAGGGAATGCAGCTAATCCAAAAGTATTACGCAATGAAATATTTCCTACATAGTTACGAAAAGCATACCGCACAGCTATCGGTTGTTCTACTTGTTCACTCCAAACTCTCACTGTGGGTGTACGGTCTATAATTTGTGCTTGAGCCGGATAAAATTTCTTATCAGCCCCTGCAATCTCAAATCCTTTCAGGTTACAGAATGCTGGTGTCAATCCGGCAGAAGCATTATCAAAAGTGACAATTGCCTTACCTTCTGAGTAATTGACTTTCGTCATCGTTGGCTCGGTAGATGGAAGTCCACAAATGTTATATGTCTTAGTTAAAGCCAGAGTAGCCAAACGAAGTCCTACTACATCTTTTTGAGGAGGATGAATACAAAACTCATCACCAATGTCGGCAGTAGAAACCATGCCGGAGTTGGGTATTATTTCAAGAGCTTTTATCTGCGCTTCTCTTAATAAAGCCGCATCCGTATCCTGACTATCTTTATACTTATGAGGAGCAATCTGAACATAATAAAAAGGCATATTCGGTGCTTCCCAAACCTCTCTCCATAACTGAACCATAGCAGTCATCATAGGAGCATAACAGTAATAGTTAAAGATATTCGACTCTCCTTGATACCAAAGGAAACCACGTGCGGTAAAGTTCCTCACAGGCCACAACATTGTATCGTACATACACCCCAAGCGATGATGCATTTTTAATTTCGAACTTCTGGCAGCCTCTATATCTACTCCATCAATAGAAGCTAATGTTTTCTCATTCATCCATGATTCTATCCGTGAACCTCCCCAGCTACTAATGACCAGCCCTACCGGAATATCGAGCACTTCTGTGACTTGTTTTGCAAAGAAATAAGCAACCGCACTACAAGTCATGACCGCTTCCGGTGCCGATACCTCCCATTTTCTCCCTTCAAAATCAATCCGTTGCTGTGCATCTTTCGTTCTCGAAACAGCAATGAAGCGGATACGGTTACGATAATTACCAGCATGCAGAATCGTCTCCAATGAACGATCAATAGGTTGTCCCGTATTTCCCATCATACGCATATCCATATTAGATTGACCGGAACAAATCCAAACCTCCCCTATCAATATGTCTGAAAGGATAACATCCTCTCCATCACTAATTGTGATGGAATAAGGAGTATAACTTGCCCCAGGAGTATCCACCTTTACCAACCACGCTCCGTTCTTATCCGTTAATACCTGATAAGTCTGATTATTCCAGGAGGTAGTAACAGTAACTTTCTTATTATCTGCCCATCCCCACAGCTTAACACTACTATTTTGCTGGAGTATCATGTGATCTCCCATCATAGCAGGTAATTTAACCTTTCCCTGTATAAAAGATGAAAAACAGAAGCATAAAATCAAAATACTTAGAAGCTTTTTCATATTGTTCATATAAAGTTTAGCCTAGGTCTACATTAAAATTGTATCCTGGGCCAAGATTCGTTCATATCCGTTAATTCATTACCAAACTCATATCGTCAAGGAACGGCTGTTGATGTCCATTTCTTCTCCAAACAATATATACATCTGTCTTATCGGCAGGCATAGTGAAAGTATAAGAAACTTTCTTATGCTCATCAGAACTGCTTAAAACTCCATCGGAAGCCGCAACAAATCCAAAAGTAACTTCCGGAGCCAATGGATTAGATAATGTCGGTATGTCTGTTTCATTGATCACCGCACCAAGCCTGATATTTCCGGTTTGAGGCATTTCCGCCGCTGAAGGAGTCTTAAACCAGAAAGAGAATGTATAAGACTTACCCGGAGTTAATCCTTTCACCTTTCTCCATAACCAGTCTAAAGAACTGCCCGTTTCGTTTTCACGCATACGTACAAATAAATAAGATGATCCGGTGTGAGGTATAGGCGAGTTTGCAGCAACCCGGACGGCAGTGGCACTTGCTCCAAATTTACCAATCCCCTGACTGTCCGATCCGCCCCATTCTCCAAGAGCCGGCCAATATTTGTTGGTAGTAATTCTCTCAAAGCTGTAATCTTCTTCAGGAGTATCCAATAAGTTCACTCCCCCCATTGCTTCAGTTTGCTGAACAATATCTACACTTTTAGTGATACCCTGAGCAGTAATAGTAACCTTTCCTTCCCGGATCACATCATCCCCATTCTTTTCCACTACAAAATTCAAGGTTCCATCCTCCAAGCCCGAAGTTTCACTGGTAAAACTAATCCACTCTACATCGGTTGAAGCCTCCCAATCGACATTACAAACGAAAGATATTGAGTTCCTTCCACCCTCAAAATCCAGTTTGATAGGACTTTTGGTAGTGATGTTTAACTGTGGCGTAGAAGTATCTCTGTATTTCTGATGGATATTCAATCTTTTTTCCAACTCACCAGCCACTATCTTAATCACACCAATTCTATCCGCCCCCTCATCATTTTTAGTAACCTTTGCATTTATGGTAGCACTCTGACTGCCCGCCTTAGTGTCCAAAGTGATCCAAGTGGCATCTGTTGATACCTGCCAGTCCAAGTTACAAAGGAATTCTACCGGTATAGTTCCCCCATAAGTACTAAGAGCTTCAATATCTTCCGTTACGATATAAAGAGTCGGTTTGTTCTGTATTTCATCATCATCGTCACATGATTGCAAAACTCCGGCAGACACTCCGAACAGCCCGATACCTATCATTATCATAAATGACTTTATCCAATGGTCTGAAATATATTTTCTCATAATCTATCACTTTTGAATTATTCGTTAATTTCTGCTGAAAGAAGCCGGGTATATCCCAATAAGTCCATATATGACGACTCTCTGTTGAATGTACCCGAATTTATCAATTGCCTGATGGGTTCACTATCCGGATAATATCGCAACCCCATTTCATACATACCCGGATTATCACCGGCTTTTGTCATACGTTCCGTTTCACCACAATAATATCCTGACTTTATACATGAATCCATAGACCGGTAGAAATCACTGTAATACTCAAAACAGTAACGTAAATTCTCTCCGGTCGGAGCTGTATATGCAAACAAATCCAACCCATTATTATAACACATACGAGCAGTTGTAGACAATAATGTGAGTGTGAGATGCGTATATTGTAATCCTTTTAATGGTCCTGTGTCGTGACGGTAACGGTCATAAATTTCTCCCTTCACAGGAGGAGCCGAACCAGCTTTTTCTCTTGAACACGGAGTATCGCCATCCATCAATATACAGCCGCTTAACAACTCTTTTACATCCCTTGGATTTGCAGGAGAATCGATAGCAAACTGAACCAATTCATCATTATCTGTAGCCAGTCCAAGCATCAGTATTCCCATTGAATGGGCTACAAGATGATTCTGATAATATTGCTTATTAAAGTAATCGTTATCTTCCCACAAATTGATACTAATCATCCCTTCCCTATATAACACCTGAAACCAATCTGTTATATTCTTCTTTGTCTCATCACTCATGATATTCTCCGAAATCAGCATGTCATAAGCACAAACCATTGGATACATACCTCTGGTAAGATACATCGCACTACCCGCATCAGCCACATAACTAATGTCTTTACACGCTTTCGCCCAAACCTCTATTATTTCAATTGATTTCCGGGCATATTTTTTATCTCCTGTAAACCAGTATGCCAAAGCCAGATCGCGGGAGTTTGATCCGGGAACATAACTCTCTTCAATAAACTTTGTAGGATCTTGTCCCGTATAAGGAGCCGCCGTATAAGTCAGTGCATTATTACAGCGCTTCATCAGATTGTTGTAAGTCGTTGTTATACTTGCCGAACTGTTGCCTTCAACCATTTGTTTTATATTCAACAATTCCTCTTTGGTATAAAGGATAGAAGGGTGTTTATATTCTATATCAATCGTTTTTACAGATTGCCTGATCTCTATTATCTTTATGTTACCTCCACAAGTAATAGAGAGCTTTCCTGTACGATCCCCTCCAGATGTATTTTTCTCTATATGAATCTTTATGATTGCATTGCCGCTACCCTCTGTCGGCCCCCCAAATGTTATCCACGACACATCTGATGAAATTGTCCAGTTATCGTAGCAAATGAACTTAATCAGTTCTTCCCCGCCACCATATCCAATATTAACAGCATCATCTGAAACTAAAGCTATTTCCGTATTCTTCGCATTATCATTACACGCCATAAGCATCTGTGCTAACAACAGCAAAGTCAGGATGATCGAATGTTTATATTCTAATTTCATATTAATTTCGTTTAATAGTTAATGTTCTTATTCCATATAAAAAACTTCTTCCAATGGAATACTGACAGGTGAATTATCCGGATTAACTGCCATGATATCTGCCATATAGTCCCACCATTTTTTCACGATTTCATTATCGCCCATATCTTGCGAGCCTGCACCATCTCTTCTGCACAGCATACAACACATTCGTTTCCTTATCCCAGAATATAGAATAATCGGACACTCCGTTCGCTTTCAAAAGCTTTACCAATTCAGGCCATATTTCGCTATGCCGCTTTTGATATTCTTTTTCAAAACCGGGTTTCAGATACATTTTAAAAGCTTCTCTTTTCATTGTTCACCTCCATTTGTTTACTAAGTACATACAAAAAACAGACAAGTTACCATCCCGGATTATTAGGTTTCAGAGCCGGATTCCGCTGAATTTCTTCACTTGGGATCGGCCATAGATAATCTCTTTCCGTAAACTTACGGGTAAAGCGAATCTCTCCGGTAAAGTCTTTCTCCTGACGATTATTCAGATATTGCACAGCCACCCCCCAACGTCTTAAATCACTAAAACGGTGTCCTTCACCAACAAGTTCCACAGCCCGCTCGTGCATAATACGTTCGAACATATCCTCTTTATCTGAAACCTGTAACCAGACCGGTCCACTATTTAATGCCGGCATACTCGTTGACTGTCTTTTTCTTACCTTATTCAGTTCAGCGACAGCCTTGTCCAATTGGTTATCTTCATTATAAGCTTCAGCCAGCATCAATAACACATCTGCAAAACGAATGATAGGGAAGTTGATAGGAGTGTGATTACGATTGGTGATGGCACCACCCATATCTTCAATCGGAACAAACTTCCGGTAGAAATACACATTCCATCCTCTGTCATTCTGAATAAAACCATTGGCCACCGTAGTACCTGCCGCAATCGCATACAATTGCTTTTTAGCCCCTGTTCCCACTATATAGCCATTATAATAAGAGTAAGGAACAATCAATGATTGCATCATTCTCGGATCTCTCCCTCTGTAAATCTCACCTAATAAAGTGGTATCAGGGATTGCTTCCAATTTCTGTTTGGTCGAATTCAAGGTTGCCTGAAACGCTTTTTTCTTCACAGCATCACTTTCATTATATCCGGGAATATAATTATTCCAGTTAAACTTCTGTCCATCCTTCTCTTCATACATATCCGCTAAAGTTACCGACGGCATACAAGTAGCACGGCCACCACCATAAGAGCCGCGTGTTCCATACAAAGTACAAAGCGGCATACCATACAAATTGTCAGTAGTACCCTTATTTTGAATGGCAAATACCGTTTCATTATCATTAGGAACCGGTCCTGCCGAAGTGAACAAAGTCAGATAATCGGGATACAATTGATAACCATACTGATTAGTTTTGTTATATACAATTTCCTCAAAATCAGCAATCGCTTCAGACCAATTCTTTGTATACAGATGCGCCTTTCCACGTAATGCATAAGCCGCTCCCTTTGTCGCCCTTCCATAATCGGATACCGCCCATTTGAGAGGAAGGTTTGCAATTGCAAAAGTCAGATCTTTAATAATGAAATTCCAAACCTCCTCTCTTGAATTACGAGGCAATAACATTTCATTGAAAGATTCGGAAACTTCCCAACTCTCATCATAGATAGGCACTCCGCCAAAAAAATCAGCTAAATGAAAATAATACAAAGCCCGCAGAAAATGAGCTTCTCCCAAGACATTATTTTTCACCTGATCGTCAATTGACATGCTTGATACATTCTTAATAACGGTATTGGCACGCTGCACACCATCATAAGTGTCTTGCCAGTTTTGCACCAGGAAATCATATGCACCGTTATATGTACCCTGTTCAACAGGTCCACCCGGTCCGTGACCTATATCCGAGTAAGTGTCGAAAAGAGGCATATAACCATAAGCACCGTAATCTTTCAGTTGGGCATATACCCCCATAACTCCCGATTTGGCATCGGCTTCCGTTTTCCAATAGTTATTTTGAGCGACCTTATCATACGGAGCCACATCCAGATCATAACAACCGCTGAATCCCAGTGTCACTACAACCGCTACCATAATATAATTGACTGTTTTCATAATCGTATTTTTTAAAAGACTACATTTACACCTACCGTTATCTGCTTCATCGTCGGATAAGTTGTACCACTTATCTCCGGATCAATCCCTTTATAGGAAGTAAAGGTTAACATATTCTCCAAACTTGTGTATAGTCGAAGTTGGGATATATCCAGCTTTTGAAGAAGTTTCTTAGGAATCTTGTATCCTATCTGAACGTTCTTTAATCGTAAATATGACTTATTCTGAACCCAAAAATCACTCGGTTGAGCATTTAACGTATTCAAACCGGTCAGCAATCTGGGATAAGTAGCATTTGTACGCCCTTCCCGCCAGGCACCTTCGGCTATTTCTTTGTTGATTACATCTCCATAATTAATATATCCCATATAAAATTTATCCTGCCAATATACTTGCAAACCAGCATTTCCCTGGAACAAACAAGAGAAGTCGAACCCATTCCATTCTGCCCCTAATGAGAAGCCATACGTCAAACGGGGAGCAAGTCCATGCCCTACTGCATATTTATCATTATCGTCGATGACACCGTCACCATTCAAATCTTTATATAAGAAATCACCTTTCTTCGGAGTTCCATAAGAAGCAAATGGGTTAACACGTTGTCCGGTGGTAGGATCGAGCGGTGCGTCTTTAATCATCTTTTCAACAAACAACATGTCTTCGTCCGTTTGAAGAATCCGGTCTACCGCCAATACATATTGAATATTGATAGGATAGCCTTCTTGAATCATGTTCGTCCCCGAAATCGACCTTTCCTCTCCTTTAAACCGGGTTACTTCATTGTCTATGAAAGTAAAATTACCACCCACAAAATAGTTTACTTTACCAATCCTATGATTCCACTTCAGATTCATTTCCACACCTCTATTCCGCACTCTTGCTGCATTTTGAGTAGGGATAGACGCATTACCAACAAGCAATGGTGCTGGTAAATCGATAAGAATATCATGCGTATCTTTATTAAAAAGTTCTATTGTTCCATCCAGCTTTGAACCAAAAAGACTGAAGTCTAGTCCGATATTGGTGACATAGGTCGTTTCCCATGAAACCATTGCATTAGCCAGCTGTATCTGTGCCAATCCCGGCACAACAGAGTTTCCTAAAACATAATTATCTTTATTGTACACAGACTGGTATTCATAATTATCTACCACATTATTACCCAATGCACTCCATGAGAGCCTCAACTTCAACATATCCAGCCATTTAATTGACTTCATAAAGTTCTCTTCCGACATACGCCATCCCAAGGAGAAAGAAGGGAACGTCCCCCATCGATGATCCTTATGGAAGCGGGAAGAACCGTCCCGGCGAATATTCCCTTCAAACAGATATTTGTCCGCCCATGACAGGTTTATTCGTCCGAAATAAGAACGCATCACCCAGTCTGTTGCAGCCCCACTTGTTTCAGAATCTCCGGTAGCACCATTAATAACAGACAAATTATCTGCAAGAAGATCATATCTCTTCGCCTCAAACCATTTTACATTATCCTTTTCCTGACTAGCTCCCACCAATATACCTACATCCAACTTATCAAAAAATGTCTTCTGATAACGAGCTACCACATCAGCTACGTGATGCGTATTAGTCCAATTCTTATTCCTTACAAACGTTCTACCAGCTGCCATCTGGGTTATTGTGTTAGATTGAAAACTCCAACGGTCAGCATAAACCGGAGTCTCTTCCTCTTGCGAATTATTACGGCGATACGTGTAAGATGCTTCTATATTTAAACCTTTGAAAACCTTTATATTCGTCCAAAAGCGGGAAGTGAAGTTATTAACTTCAATATCTCCTTGATACATATTCAGATGATAGAGAGGACTTTGCACTTGCTGATTCTCTTCCAGATTCTCGGCAGATCCATACCTGCCATCCGGATGCCGGTAAACAATACCGGGGCTGGAGATGTTACTAAAAAGCGAACTCATGTATTTGGAACCCATCTCGGCATTTGATTTCAGACCGCTAATATTCATTCCCATTGTAATCCAAGGCTTTAGTTCGGCATTCACATTCAAACGGGCGGTAAATCTTTCATAAGCCGAATTCTCCACAATACCCGGATTGTTCAGATAAGCTACAGATCCAAATGCTTTCAGTTTTTGGTTTCCGACAGAGAATGATAAATTATGATTAGTAGACACCCCTGTTGAAAAAACTTCATCCTCCCACTTTGTATTCGGATACAAGTAAGGTTCATTGGGGTGAACTCTCCATTCCGCTATTTTCCGTTCCGAATATACCGGCATTGCTGTCGGGTCAACATTATAAGCCGCTTCGTTATAGTACTCCATATAATCGGCATAGTTGTATACAGTTTCAATTGTATTCGAAGGTTTCTGGAAAGAAACATACCCATTATAGGAAATCGACGCTTTGCCTTCCGAGCCTTTCTTGGTCGTTATCAAGATAACCCCATTGGCGGCTCTTGAACCATAGATAGCAGAAGATGACGCATCTTTCAGTACAGAAACAGATTCTACATCCTGTGGGTTAACCTCATTTATATTTCCTTCTGCTCCATCAATAATAATCAATGGTGAAGAATTATTCAGAGTTCCCTGTCCCCTGATAAGCAAGGTAGCTCCATCGTTATTAGGACGGGCTGATCCCTGATTGACATACAGTCCCGAACTTAATCCTGCCAATCCGGTTGAAAGACTGGTCATCGGGCGGCTTTCAGCCTGTTCAGTCAGGTTCACCGTAGATACCGAGCCTGTCAAATTCACTTTTTTCTGGGTAGCGTATCCTACTACCACCACTTCTTCCAATGTTTTCCCATCCTCAACCAAAGTGATAGTCGCTCCATTAGCCTTTGATGCAATCATTTCCTGAGAAGTATATCCCATATAAGAGATGACAAGTATATCTTTTGCCTGAACCTTGACAGAAAACCGCCCCTCTATATTAGTAATGGTCCCTGTTTGCTTCCCTTTTACCTGAACGGTAGCTCCAATCAGGGGCTCATTGTTCACATCTACGACTTTACCGCTTATGTTTAACGGATCTTGCGCCCACAGATCTCCTATCGGGATCATGAGCATGAACATAATCACATATAATGAATATATTCCTTTACTGATGTTTCTCTGTTTCATAGATATTAATTATTAAAGATTATTTTATTCAATACAGCGTCCGTGAGTCAGAATCACCGGACCTAACAAATGCAGGTTATGAGCTGTACGATCATTGGTATGCAAAACCTCATTAAAGATTTTCTCCTCCGGATAACGGACATGCCCTACCTCCCACAATGTAAATACTGATTGATCGTTGTAGTTAATCCAAGAGTCTTCACCTGTATAAAATCCTCCCTTAATAGAAGCATCTTTAGTGATATAAAAATCAGCATAGAAGAGCAAAGGTAATTTAATACTCTCACCGGTAGGAGCTACATAATGATGAAGATCCAGACCGTTCAAACGTCCCATCTCTGCTGCTATCATTAGCAAATTAGTCGACAATCCCGCATACTGTAAAGCTCTGTTCGGCTTTGTAGTCTGTCCGTAATGAGTCAATGCAAAATGTCTGTAACGATCCATAATCTCTCCATCCTGTGTTGACCATGAGCCGGGCTCACCACAGTAAGGCGGTTGTCCTTTCATCAAAATGATACCCTCAATTACCTTCTTTATATTATGTGGATTTGTTTCTCCGTCATATACATAATTCACCAACTCATTATCACGTAAAATAATGCCAATAGACATCAACCCCACAACTTCTGCAACTATATGATTCTGAAAATATTGTTTTCCAAAGTAGTCATTCTCCACCCAGCGTTTCACGCCTTCTTCTATATGAGGAAGCAATATCCGGAGCCATGCCTCAAATTGTTTCTGCTTACTTTTTCCTATCAAGTTATCCGCGCAAAGCAAATCATAGGCATAAAGGAATGCAAATACGCCACGTGAAACCAACATACCGGTATTAGGATAGAATTTATCCGGATCGAAATAAGTGCCCGGAGCATTTTTAGGAGAAGACCATTCATTGATTATTTCAATGGCTTTGTGCGCATAACGTTTATCTTTAGTGATCTGATAGCCTATTGCCAAATCTCTTGCAGCCGACCCGTCACGTATGGCGGCTTTATAGAAAGACATACTGGCATCTCCCCGATATACATTCGGTTTCCATTTCTCATCTGCATAACCGTCTATCTCACTTTCCAGTTTTTTCCAAGCTGTTTTCCAAGGCTCAATGCCCGAAAGAGCATTTCCCCGCATCAACTCAATGTCCGTACTCGACAGAATCAGGCGGGGATGTTCCGCTTTAATTCTAACCGGTTGGTTTTGAGAAAGTGACTTGCCTGCGATGAGAGCCATCAAAAACAGTAACAACGATACCTTCATCAACTTGTTTTTCATATAGTAATGATTTTAGTTAGTAACTCTATTCTTTCAAGTGCATAGCTCTATACCTCATTAATGCTTCTACAAAATAATAATCTGCATAAGTCAGGGGGACATCCACTTCGCTATTCTGTGGTAAAAAGCCTACGCTGTGTTTAAGTATGAAATTGCAGTTTTCTCCCGGCTTTGCCAGATACTCATCCGAAGCCAATGTTCTAAGCTGTGTTTCGGCAACAGTGATATATCCTTGTCCGGTTACCTTGTCTACATAACCCGACAATTCCAGTAAAGCAGAAGCCATAATGGCAGCAGCTGAAGCATCTCTCAAGGCATCCGGAACTTTTGGATCGTCAAAGTCCCAATAAGGAATCTTATCCTGAGGCATCTTCGGATGATTAAGAAGGAAGCTGGCAATATGCTTTGCCTGTTCCAGATAACGTGGTTGTTTCGTTTCCCGATACATCATAGTATATCCATACAATGCCCAAGACTGTCCCCTGCTCCATACCGATTCGTCACTATACCCTTGCCATGTACATTTCTGAAGTGCATGGCCGCTAATTGTATCATAATTCACCACGTGATAACAACTATAATCCGGTCTGAAATGATTCTCCATTGTTTTATCAGCATGAGAAATTGCCATATCATAGAAACGTTTATCACCAGAGAACTCCGTTGCCCGACAAAGTAATTCAAGGTTCATCATATTGTCAATGATTACAGGAAACTGCCAATGCAAAGTGCCCGGATGACTCCATGAACGTGTGCATCCTACAGCAGAACGGTAACGCGTAGATAATGACCGGGCTGTAGTAGTGATTATATCCCGGCAGGAAGTATCGCCCAATAGCCGGTATTTATTTCCGAAAGAACAGTTTATCATAAAACCGACATCATGATTATCTTTATTATACTTCTGGATCTCGACTCTATCACTCATCTTGGAAGCCATCTCCTTGAGCTGCTCATCTCCGGTATATTCATACAAATACCAAAGAGTCCCGGGATAAAAGCCACTCGTCCAGAAATAAGAATCCGAGGTTTCAAGCGCGCCATTCTTATCTATCGAACGGGGTAACATCTCCGGAATAGAATCCATGACAGAGTACATATACTTATATTGTTCTACCGCCCGGTTCAGGGCATCATCGACCATGCGTTCCATAGAAGGTTCCAAGGTTTTCGCACATCCTGATACCATCAATGAGAGCAGACATATCGCCACATAATTTTTCATATTTTCTTTGCTTATAATTTGAGATATA
>ERZ779906.374-NODE-374-length-13650-cov-1.68775_pt1 | contig 13650 bp, 6 predicted proteins | sample MGYA00511586_ERZ779906 | MGnify/ENA primary metagenome ERZ779906 (study PRJEB29588, sample SAMEA2158408) | human gut metagenome | biome: human gut; feature: human-associated habitat; material: faeces | place: Denmark | collected 2008/2010 ...
ACTTGCTGGATATGAAAGTGGCAGGAGTGGCAACAGGAACTTTAATAGCCCAATATGCAGGTTTCTTCATGGCCATATTGCTATATATGCGCTATTATAGTGCACTAAGAAAGCGGATCGTATGGAAAGAAATTATACAGAAACAAGCCATGTACCGTTTCTTCCAAGTCAACCGGGACATCTTCTTCCGTACCCTTTGCCTGGTTGTAGTCACCATGTTTTTCACCTCTGCAGGAGCCGCCCAAGGAGAAATTGTATTAGCCGTAAACACCTTGCTCATGCAACTATTCACTCTGTTTTCTTACATCATGGACGGATTTGCTTATGCCGGTGAAGCACTGGCCGGCCGTTACATAGGTGCCAAGAATCAAACAGCCTTACGCAACACTGTACATCACCTTTTCTATTGGGGATTGGGTCTTTCATTGATATTCACCATCCTTTATGCAATCGGTGGAAAAGAATTTCTTGGCCTACTAACCAATGACACTTCAGTAATCAACGCTTCAGACACTTATTTTTACTGGGCACTTATCATTCCACTAGCTGGCTTTTCCGCTTTCCTGTGGGATGGAGTATTTATTGGTGCCACCGCTACCCGTCAGATGCTTTACTCCATGTTAGTCGCTTCCGCCAGCTTCTTCGGAGTATATTACGCTTTCCATCCTCTCCTGGGAAATCACGCCCTGTGGCTGGCTTTTCTCATTTATCTTTCCCTGCGAGGGGTTGTACAAACCTTTTTGGGAAGGCAAATAATAAAAAAAGTAATCGCATCCCAGTGAGGCTATCCGATAAATTATCTCTATATTTGCGGCAAACAATAAAAAGCAAAAGGTATGGCAAAGTATAAAAGAATCTTACTAAAGCTCAGTGGAGAGAGCTTGATGGGCGAAAAGCAATACGGCATTGACGAAAAAAGACTGGCAGAATATGCTCAACAAATCAAAGAAATCCACGAACAAGGGGCACAGATTGGTATCGTCATCGGAGGAGGTAATATATTCCGCGGATTAAGCGGAGCCAATAAAGGTTTTGACCGTGTGAAAGGTGACCAAATGGGAATGTTGGCTACCGTTATCAATAGCCTCGCTCTAAGTTCTGCTCTTGTGGCTACCGGTGTAAAAGCACGTGTATTGACAGCAGTACGGATGGAACCTATCGGTGAATTCTACAGTAAATGGAAAGCCATCGAATGTATGGAAAACGGTGAAGTGGTCATCATGTCTGCAGGAACAGGAAATCCTTTCTTTACTACAGATACCGGTTCTTCACTTAGAGGAATAGAAATCGAAGCAGACGTTATGCTGAAAGGTACTCGCGTAGATGGCATTTACACAGCTGATCCTGAAAAAGATCCTACCGCAACCAAATTCGATGATATTACGTATGATGAAGTGTTGAAACGTGGTCTGAAAGTTATGGATTTAACTGCGACTTGTATGTGCAAAGAAAATAACCTGCCTATCGTCGTATTTGATATGGACACAGTAGGTAACTTAAAGAAAGTAATCAGCGGAGAAGAGATAGGTACGTTAGTACACAACTAATCAGAAAATAAAAAGTGTGAATTTCGCTGTATAGCTTTGATAAAAACTACTATTGCAAAATTCGCACTTTGTCTTTCTTTTCAAATATTATATCGAAACGAATACCTATTTATCAAAATACTGGATCAAATCATACGCATTAAAATTCAATTCGCGGGCAAAGAAAGATAAATAAGGAAACAACTGATAAGAGTTATCATAAAGACCCTTATTGGCAGGTTTCGACGAATTATCCGTACCATCATCATCCTGATATTTAAACCAATGCCATCCGATACAATTCTTAGCCTCAAGCAATCCTAATGTAAAATGCTGATAAGCATAAGCCCTCTCATTTTGTGTAGGAACAGAATACCCGGCTCCCGACTGGTTATTCAGATCGGAATCCTCCACCCCTTTCGTATAAAACTCACTTACAAGAAACGGCTTATCCGCCCAACTTGCCCAGTCTGCAATCGCTGTTGTCAGTTCGGGACTCCAACGGCTATAATAGTTGATAGAAATGACATCACAATATTTTCCGGCAGCTCTCATCACTCCCTCCATATATTTAGGAGTTCCATGCAATCGAGTCCCCAGATAAAGCAGCTTATCATCTACTTTCATCACTGCCTCTTTCACTGCTTTATAATATTTCTCTGCTACGATACCTGCAAACTCATTATTCAAGGCATCCGTCACACTTTGCACGCCCTTGGAATCCATAAAGCCTTTTGCCGCAACATAAGCCGGATCATTCGAACTGTTGATAGCCAAGAAACGATCCAAAATCCGGGAACTGTTTGAAGAGAAGTTTATCTCATTATCCGAAAAGAACCCCAAGACATTAGGATCACGCAAATAATCTGCGAAAGCACTACCTGCCAAATATGAATCACACCATTCGGCCCATCCATTATAAAACACAAGACCTGCAGCATTATCATCGCTTCCTCCGGGATAATTATAAGACTTCTCACTCTTGAACTGGCTTAGAAAAGCAAATGAAGGCGCCAAAGTCAACGGACTGCTCGGATTAGAAGCATTATGAATCTGAATCAGTGAATAAGTACCTGTACAAAAGGCACCTGTACCATGAAAGCCAATCTCGCTCAATTCACGTTGAGTAGTAGACAGCCATTTCTCATCAGTTCCAAACCTACTATTCCAAGCCGCTTTATTACGACTGGAAGTCCCCTTACGCAAAGAAGTCGCACTGCGTTCCAGATGTAAACAACCTTCCGGATCAACCAACCACCAACGTCCATCTATCTTCTTCGTATAAAACCTGCCCGTAGCTGCTTGTTTCGGAAGCGTTGTCGAACTTCCATATTTATTCACCGACTCCTGATACGCTTTCAATGTCTTAATAGCCGGTTTATATCCATCCATATAAGCAATAATACGTGTATTCCCCGTTGTCCAACTGGATATGGGAGGATAAGCACTGGAATACTTGACACTGATAGGGCGATACATATTGGCATTTAATGACGGAGCATATACCACAGAGGCTCCAGGAACGGGTAAATCTTCCGGGTATTCCGACTCCACATCTCCCCCACCCATCACTATATCAGGAGGCATAAAATTAGGGTCCTTATCATCATCATCCGTACAAGAAACCATAGGAATAGAAGTTATAAACAGTAAAGCTCCCAGTATAAATATTTTTTTCATGGTATGTATTTTATTGATTGTTATTTGATTGTTGATCGAACCAGTCGGCTAAACGATAGGCATTGATATTCAATTCTTTCATAGCATCGGCCAACGGTTTATAAAGATTGTATTCATTATCTATCAGTCCCTTGTTAGAGTCCAGGTTCGAAGGATCTGCCCCTTTTGCTGTCGGATCATTATCCTGATAACGAAACCAGTGCCATCCGACACAATTTCCACTTTCCAATAATCCTAAAACAAAATGCTGATAGGCATATCCACGCTCCTGTTGAGTTTGAACGGTAAAACCTGCTCCTGTCGTATTCGCCAGTCCGGAATCCATTCCTTTCGTATAAAATTCCGTAATGATGAAAGGCTTTTGAGCCCATTCTCCCCAATGTTTCATGGTCTTTTCACTCGGCGTCCACGCTCCATAGTAGTTAATTGCAACAACATCACAATACCTGCCTGCCGCTTCCACAATCTGGCGGATAAACTTCGGTTTTCCATGTAAACGACTGCCTAGATAGAGATGATTGGGATCATACTTCCGAATCGCTTCCGATACTACTTTATAATATCGTTCAGCTACCACCCCTGCAAACTCCTCCCGGTGCTCATCGGTTATTTGCTGCAAAGTAATTCCCTGCTTTTTCAACCAGGATTCCGCATACACTCTTCCCGGATCACCAGGGTTCTGTAAAGTCAGATAACCTTCCAGATTCTTGGGTCCGAACGGAAGTTCATTATCCGAAAAATAACCAATGATGTTTTTATCCATTTTATTCGCAACCAGTTTTTGTGCCATCTCATCGCAATAAGTCTCGAATTCCGGGTCAAAAACGAAAATACACTGATTAGGATATCCCGTGTTACCAGGCAACTGATAAGTTCCTCCCCGTTTCTTACCATATCCGCTCATCAAGTTGAGAATGATTGAGCGGGTCAAGACCTCCTTGTGGGATGCATTGTAAGAAGCAATCGCCTCTTCGTTACTCCAAGAGCCCGTACCGGAAAAGCCCAGTGAATGAATCATCTGTGCTGTTCTTTCGATCCATTTTTCTTCCGTACCAAATTTGTCCAGCATCGCTTGTTTATTGCGTTCGGAAGTCCCCAAACGTACTCCAACCACCACTTTCTGCAAATGCCGATATCCGTCGGGATCAATCATCCACCAACGATTTCCAATACGTTCTACTCTAAAAAATCCAGTAGCCCGGTGTTTCGGAGCATCCCAATCACTTCCATACTCATTTACATGCACTTTATCAGTAGCTTTAAAACCATCCAATTGAGCAATGGTACGGGTATCATACTCCTTCCATGGAAGATCTTTCTGTCCTTTCACCCACGGACGGGCAGTGACCTTAAATGTACGTCCCTGCCCATAACCCAACTGGGATAACAGCAGTAAAAACAATATAACTATACTATTTTTCATCTTCTAATATTCTTTTACGATTCGTATTGCATTTAAAATAGGCACAGACTCTACCGCTCCAAAACGAACGACAAGCCCTTTTCCCTGTGAAACCGGAACAATATACTTTTTAATGACCGCACGTTCGGAACCGTATTCTTCTGCAATATTCATTTGCCCGGCAACAGATACCCCATTTATATCCACAGAAAATACCCGGTTTGCATACTCCTCTTTCACCACATCATTTCCTAAATTATACACCAAAGCCTCTCTCTTATTTTCAGAAGTAAGTTCCGTCCAATACAAATATACAGCATAGACACCATCCGGCACATCCGCTTTAAAGGCCTCAATACCTACCCGTTGCGTCTGAAAGATAGGATCCTGATCCGTTCCCAGTATATCAGTGTCGCAAAGAACCGTAACGAGTCTTGTTCGGAGCCACTTCTCCGCCAATATATCCCCATGAGCCTTTTTCATAAGCCTGTTCCGGTATCCAACACAGTTCTGCTGTCCGATCCTCGAAATAACGTTGAGCACCCAGTAATACATTGACTTCCGTAAAGCCGTTCTTCACATTGACACATTGGAAATTGCAAACATACTGGTCACGATATTCGCGTCCCTCTTTTTCAATTACAGCATCTACCACATTTTCTCCGTTGATAAAAGGAATATCCACAGAAACGACCTTATCCGATACCGGATATACTCCCAAACTCTTTCCATTTAAAAAGACTTCCACCTTATCTGCATTGGTATACACCTTCAAAGGTTGCGTACAGCTCTTTCCATCCCGACTGGCTCCTGCCCTGTTCTTCCACGATTTAGAAGCAATGTGCAGGACAGGTGCCTCTTTCAGATAAGCCTGATAAAGATAATATCCATCTTTACGTTCTCTATCCATACTTACCAACCCTTTATTGTTCACATGAGGCATAGCGTTTCTTCTGGCTTCGGAATAAAAATCATTCAAGTTCCAAACCATAGCTCCCACGATATAATCCCTCTTTAGAATTTCAGGCAAGTAATGTTCGTGGTAGATGGAACCAAATTCACAACTAAAATCAAACCGCATCGGCGAAAAAGAGTGAATACGAGTATCCACATCCGCCCCATATTCGGTAATGAGCAACGGTTTGTGAGGAAACTCCCTGTGAAGTTCTTCCAGTTTCTCTTCAAATCCACTCAAGCTACCACCATCCCATCCATTATAAAGATTAAAACCCAATAGCATCGGTAATTCTGCAATTCCTGCTTCCTGATAGATTTGAGAAGTAGAATGACAAGGCAACATGGTATAGCGTTCCGAATCCAGACTTCTGATCTGCGCCTCAATCGCCGAAGCTATTTGATGAAGGAATGTCATGTAGTCCGCCCGTTCCGTCCTATTTTCCGGATTAAAAGGAGGACGCAAAAGCACTTCATTCATATAAGCCCAAATAATAACAGATGGATAATTATAGTTCTGACAAACCATCTCTGTCACCTGTTCCACGCAATTATCCATAAATGCCTTACTTTGAGTGATGGCATTCACTACTGGAATTTCAACCGAAGTCAATAGTCCTAACTTATCACACATCTGCATCACAACCGGATCTTGCGGATAATGAGCCACTCGCAGGAAATTACTTCCCATATCCTTACTCAACTGTACATCCCGGATATGCATTTCATCCCGCAAAGCATTTCCCATTCCTTTGTAATCCTGATGCCGACTGGTACCAATCAATTTCCGATATTTCCCATTCAAGAAAAAACCTTTCTCCGCATCAAAACGATATTCACGAATTCCCAGCGGATTGACAACACAATCGAGCACCTCCTCTTTTTTATTCTTCAGACGGCTATATACCTTATACATATAAGGAGAGTCTACATCCCAACGTTTAGGCTGCGTAATAGCCATGAGCGATTCAAAAGCTACATTCTTTTCTTCTGCCTTCACATTTACTTTCTTTTGTGAAAGTGCTACTCTATTACCATCTGCATCCAAAATCTCCGTTTCAAGAATCAATGATTGATTACTCTTCAAAGCATTAGACAAGAATGTCTTTACTGAAATATCTGCTTGCAAATCCGTAATCTTCGATGCTTTGAGATACACCCCACTAGAAGCGTAATGAGTAGTAGACAGTTGCACAGGAGAAGTATACACCAGATAAACATCCCGATAGATTCCCCCGAAGAAAGTAAAGTCCGCTGAAAGAGGAGCAATATCCGGATTATGCGAGTTGTCAACGCTCACAGCTATCAGATTGCGTCCGGCATGAACATAATCAGTCACGTCAAACGTAAAAGCGGAATAACCACCTTTATGATTTCCAACAAACGTTCCATTCACAAACACATTCGTTTCCTGATTGGCTCCCTCAAAACTAAGATAGACTCTTTGTTCGGGGATCAGTTCCTCCACAGCCACCACTTTCCTGTACCAGCCTTTTCCCCGGAAATAACCGGGAATTTCATCATCTGCATCTTTTGCATTCCACGTATGAGGAATGGAAACGTCAGTCCAACCGGAAATATCAAAGTCAGCAGTAGAGGCATCTCCCTCAAAGAGGGAGAACTTCCAACCGTCATTAATCGTTTGCGTCACACGCTGACTATAAACCGTGCCGGTCATAACCAGTAACAAACAGGCTAAAATTATTTTTGGATATACCTTATACATACTTAATACCATTATTTCGAGATTGAACGGACTGCACGAACAAATCTTTTACCGTCTTTTTTAGCATTCGATTTATCCCAGGCAAGCGGTTTTCCAAAACGTACATAAAATGCGCTTGTACCGCTCGATGTTTCACGACTAGCCCAATAGGAATCTCCGGTAGCAGATGCTGCTGCCGTATTCATGATAGTTCCTCCCGCACCAGTAATCACTTGATCCCAAGCTGTACGGTTTGCTTTCTCAAAATCGGTAATCGCATCCGGGTTATTCTCCGTTGCATCTGCCACTGCAGTCCCATTATAAGTTTCAAACATCTGTTCCAAATCCGTTCTCGTAGGCCAATACCATCCGGAACCTTTATCCATACAATATTTAAGAGCGGGCATTTCTGCTGCATTCGGCAATGCTGCCAACGCAGTAGTATTTGCCAGGCCATTGTCATTGGATAAAGTTAAACCGGTAGAAGCCGGAGAGCTTGCCGTAGACCATGCCAGATTCTCTCTGTCCAACGACATAATCTTAGCCTTACCACGATTAGTGCCATCTACCCAGAACACAATGCCTCCTTTTAACGAACCATTATCCGCAATCACCTGTCCCACCGCAAACTCGGAACTTAAAAGCCCTCTTTGTGTAATAGTAACTTCTTGTTTAGGTGCATTCGCTCCGCTTCCGGCTATTACCGTAGCAGTCGTTACCCGGTTAGAACTATTCAAATTAGGCGATAATGTCCAGAAATAAAGAGTTTTACTTGTTATATCAACATACGCTTTCACCCAAGACTCATCAGTTATATTTACTGTAAATTCTGTTTCATCAGAAATCATCGTTATTCCTTCTGATTTCGTCACAGCATCAGGAGTAATAGTCACGGCATTTGTGCTTAATTCGAGAGAAGCGCCTCCTTCAGCCGCAACATTCTGATTCACCGTTACCTCCACCGACTTAGCGGCTGTGCCAGTCCCGGCTGTAACCGTAGCAACAGTCGTACGAACATCGCCAGTGGTATTTTTAGATTTTGCCTTGAACGTAACTGTTGTGCCCGAAATAGTATACGAAAGCCAGGAATCATTTGCCAAAGCCACACTAAATACCGTTTTATTGGATGTCAATGTCACATTTGCTTCCGCTTCATTAGCTCCTTCCAATGTCACAGGATTTGGATTAACCGTCAATGTTGCCGGTTCTTCAGGATAAGTATAATCACCGATTGTACGCATACATCTTACAAAACGGTTGGTAGCTGTTTTATTTCCTGCATCAGCTCCCGATTTACCGAAACGTACCCAATAAGCTTGATTACCTGCTGCGTTTTCCGTACTCGACCAATAGCTTTCGCCATTGCCCGAACCGGCAGCTTCGTTCATCACATCACCTTGTAAATCAGTCAACATCTTATCAAATGCAGCACGTGCCGCCTTCTCTACTTCCGTCAGTTTATCAGGTACGGCTGAAACAAAATCCGGATCAGCATGTCCAACACCATTATAGGCATCAAACAATTCCCATAATTCATCGCGGGCAGGCAGATACCACCCGTCACCCAATGACTGGCAATATGCTACCGCATCATTTGCCGACGGAGAAGTGAACAAGGCAGAATTAGCATATCCGTTGACAGTGGAAAATGCACTATGAGGCATCACAGAAGCCTCAAAAGGATTCCCTCCCTGACGTTTCACTGAAACCGCTCTTCCTACCATATTATCCGAAGGATCCACCCAGAAAATCATACCGATACCCTCATCCACACTTTGTCCTATCTTCAAAGAAAGATCCGGTTCTTTAGAATCCTGGGTAACCGTCACTTCTACTGTATATGAGCCGCAAGTCAGTTTCACGACAGCCGTTCTTGCATCTTCACCATCATTTTGTGTCAAGGCCGTGTAGACAACACTTTTTGAACTTACATCTACAGAAAGCCATTCTGCTTCGTACTGTGCAACAACCTGACCGACATTGGTATATAACAGCGACGTAACAGAAGAACCCGCCGCTTTCGCCAAATTTACTTTTGTATCTTTACAATTAAATTCAGGCATCACGCGTACCGATGCATCATCGACACAGGAAAGTAACCCCAGATTTAAAATCAATAAGAAGTATATTATTTTTTTCATATTCATTCATGTTTTACAGATAATCAATCGCTTAATACCAGTTCTCATTCTGTGGGAAATTCTCTTTCCCCATCAAGTCAATCTGTTCCTGTGGAATAGGCCAACATTCGTGCTTTCCAACCACAAAACTGGTACGGCATTCCGCATAATCTTTATCCAGATAAGGGTTTTCAGCCTTCGTCTCGCCATAATGCGCTTTCACTCTTTCGCCCAAGAGTCCCAAACGTTTCAACAAAGGCCAGCGAACGCCTTCAAAATTCAACTCACGGGCATATTCATCCAAAAGTATATCCTGTGTCAGAGGACCTGCAAATTTATCATTTCCCGCACGTTCCCATGTTTTATTGTAACAGCGCAAAGCATCTGTACTCATACCTCCGTCACGACGCATATATGCCTCTGCCGCCATTAAGTAAGTTTCTGCCAGTCGATAGACAATCAGATCCTTGAAACCCGTTGTCCGGTCCGGATTATCAGCCATCGTCCATTGGTCAAAGTATTTTTTCGACATAAAATGCAGTGTTTCACAATAGCTGGAACTCTGTGTAAGAGGAATCAATTCTCCATATTTAGGAGAAGTAGGGTCATTGTATTTGAAACGGTGAACAAACAACTCATTATATCGCGTATCTTTTGCCTGATCGTACAGACTCAACAGATAGGTATTCGGATAAATACGTCCCCAACCATATCCACCCTGATCGGCCGTATTGATACAACCTGAAATTTTATTGATTCGGGTAGTGGTTTGAATAGAGACACGATGTCCGGCAACCGGAGTTCCGGAACCACCTCCACCCAAGTTTTGTGAATATTGGAAACTCCATAACACTTCCGGAGATTTCAAATCTGCCCCATTAAATACATTCTCGGCTTTCTTTTCCATCGAGTAGATGCCTTCCTGCTTAAAGATATCCTCACATTCCTCAATGGCTGTATCCCAATCTGACTCCCACATGGCAACCTGTGCACGAACATGCTTGGCAGTAGCTTTTGTTACCCGTCCATACAATACATTTCCATTATTTTGAGGAAGCGACCAGTCCAGCCCTTTCATGGCATCGTCCAAGTCAGTTGTAATCAGCGTCATCAGTTCTTCGTGAGAAGCAGGTTTGTATTCCCGTTTCAGATTGTCGACGGTGGTCGGGGTGATATTCAGATAAAGACGGTCAAAGCGTTTCCAGAGTTCAAAATAGCTCCGTCCTCTGAAGAATTTCGCTTCACTCCATGCATGGAGCACATCGCTGTCATCCAGTCCCAGGGCTTCTGCGGCTACAATAATTTCATTTGCTTTTCCAATAATACCATAGTGATGTTTCCAGAACTTATTGACATCCCCAGTACTTGGAGTAAAACTCGTGTTCAAACGTCCGATTGAAGTAGAAACACCTGCTCTAAGTATCGCAATATCCGTATTAAAGTCACACATAGTAACGATGTACAGATTGGATTCATTATTATCCGCTCCACCCGGCAATTCACGAGCTAGGGAGTACAGACCTGTAACAGCTGTATTCAACCCTTCGGGAGTAGTGAACAGATAATTGTTCGTCACGTCTGTCTTTGATTCCAGATTTAATAAATCCGAGCAGGAAGCGGTCAACATTCCGCAGATGACAAAGGCTGTATATATTAACTTTTTCATAAGGATTCTTTATTTTAGAATGAAACATTGACACCAAATACATATTGTCTGGACTCCGGATAAGACCCGGGAGTCAGTTCGGGACTATAAGACTTAAATTCCGTAAATGTCAGCAAGTTAGTAGCAGTTGCATACAGACGTAATTTATGAATCGGAGTATTCTTCAATAGTCTGGCCGGGAAAGTATATCCCAATTGTAAGGTGCGTAAACGGATATAAGATGCATCCTGAATAGCGATGGCACTCAAATAAGCAGGGTCTGCGCTATAAGAAGGACGCGGGAATTCGTTCGACGGATTGAACGGAGTCCAATAATCCACCTTCACTCCATTCAGTTTTCCACGCAAAGAACCTCCGGAATTATAGTCATACAAATAACTATTCTTTATCTTTCTGCCGGAAACTCCATACCAATCCATGAACAAGTCAAATCCTTTCCAGTTCCATGTGGAAGAAAGAGAGACGGTAAATTTCGGATCTTTCCGGATAGGCACTCTGTCATCTGCCGTGATCTTTCCGTCTCCATTGTTATCACGTACCTTAACCATACCCGGTTCAATAGCGCCGCCGTAATCAATCGGGCTGTCGGCTATACCGTCATTGTTACTGTCATAGGTGTTTTTCAGCGTATATACCAGATTACCTGTACCATCACGAGTAATATCAAAATCATCATACTGAAAAATTCCGTCTACCAGATAATCATAATATACATTGATCGGTTCTCCGATAATCCATCCCTGTGCTACCTGACTGGCGGGTTTACCATTTTCATCGAGCGTATCGTCAATACGGACAATTTCATTCTTATACATACTGAAATTAGTTCCAAGCGACCAGGCAAACTCTTTCGTACGTATCACATCACCATTTAAAGAAAGATCGATACCACTGGATTTTGTCTTTCCCAGATTATCCAGCATAGTGGTATATCCAAGTGATGCATTCAAAGAGCGTTCCACCAATAAATCTTTCGTATGCGTATTGTAATATTCCACCGTACCATTCAGGCGACCATTGAAGAAACTAAAATCAACACCTAAATTAGCCGTTGCAGACTGTTCCCATTTCAGGTTCGGGTTAGAAAGCTCCTTACCCGGCAAATATCCCATCTGGAAAGTATCTCCAAACTCATATCCTTTATTATCTGCCAGCCCCAAAGTAGTGTAATTGCCGATACCGTTCTGATTACCAACAATACCATAACTGACACGTAGTTTCAGGTTATCAATCCACGACACATCTTTCAGGAAATTCTCCTGATTGACACGCCAGGCAAAAGCAGCTGACGGGAATGTACCCCATTTATTTTCTTTTCCGAAACGGCTGGAACCGTCGCGACGAACAGCCACATTCAACAGATAACGGTCTAAAAGCGAATACTGTGCACGAGCCATGAACGACACCAGATTATTTTCATTAAACTGACGACGGGGCTTGCCTGTAAACTCACCTTGAGAAATGAAATTCCAATCTTTATCTACCGGAAGATTCTCTACTGAATAGCCGATAGACTTCGAGCCATTATGGTCGACAGACTGCACACCGGTCAACGTCAACTGATGTTTCTTATTGCGGATAGGCACTTTATAAGTCACAATATTCTCAACCAGCCAGTTCTGCGTGCGTGATTCGTCGAGCACAGCTGTTCCTCCGCCTCCCGGATATTGGGAATCTTTATAGGAACCGTCTTCAGATGTCTGATTATAAACGGAAGTATTCAGACGATAATTGAATCCCTTGAAAGGCTTCACATCCATAAAAAAGTTCAGGCGGTAATTATCACGAGAAACTTCACGTCCGTAATGTTGAGCACGGTACAAAGGATTATAATTTCCTTCCGAGTTGATATACTTTGTATATTTACCATCCACATCATATATTTCCGCCAATGGGGAACTGGTAATAAAATCATTAAAGTTACCATCCTCACGATCCTGTTTAGTCATCGCATAAGAAGAATTGATGCCAAAACTAATCCACTTTGATATTTCAAAGTCCAGATTCAACCTTAAAGAAAACTTCTGGTATCCCGATCCGGTAACCACCATTCCCTGTTGGTCAAAATAGTTGGCACCTGCCGATACTTTGATTTTCTCTGTTCCTCCACGTACACTGACATCATGATTATGGTAAATTGCATTTCTGAACATTTCTTTTTCCCAGTCGATAAACTTTCCGCTGGCCCATACCCGCTGCATAACCTCGTCTTCCAATGCCTCGGCTATCGAAATCTCACGTGCATCAACAATTCCCTTATCATGTGCCTTCGCTTCACGGCGAAGCTGCATATATTCTTCGGGAGAATAGAAATCAAAATTCCTCCAGAGAGACTGGATACCCAGATAACCATTATAACTGACTTCCACCTTTCCGGCTTTACCGCGCTTGGTAGTTACCAATACCACACCGTCACTGGCACGTGCCCCATAAATAGCCTGCGACGCAGCATCCTTCAGAATTTCAACCGACTCAATATCGTCCGCACTCAACGTGCTAAACTCCGTTGCACTGGAAGGAGAACCATCTATGATATATAAAGGAGCATTGTCCGCACTGATAGAACGGGAACCGCGAATGGTAATCGAAGGAGTCGA